>JACKQG010004662.1_pt1 | contig 15779 bp, 10 predicted proteins | sample 8237621 | NCBI WGS metagenome assembly JACKQG01 (sample SAMN15677084, study PRJNA649215) | marine metagenome | biome: marine; feature: Black Sea; material: saline water; isolation source: suspended particulate matter (SPM) from the Black Sea western gyre | collected 2013-06-09/2013-06-10 | depth... | reverse complement strand
ATGGATTCACTTTGGATGCTATCCAGCATGGTTTGTAATGTGCGCTGACGGACATCAAGATCGTTCCGCAGGGCGCCGTCTTGGATGGCTTTTTGGACTAATAACTCCTCTTCGATTAATCGATTCAATATCAGGCTTCTATCCTGATCATTAATAGGACTGCGTCTTTCTAGACTCAATAGCTCGAGAGCCTGAATGTACTGAATCTTTCCTATTGCAGTGCCATTAACCCAAGCCACCACAGCATTATCATGGGTTAACGGCCTATAAGGGCCACTCACAGCCACTAGGATGCCAACGGCTGCACCAACGAGTAACAGTGTGAACGATTGTTGCTTAGCGGTCTGTTTAGAGAATATTGTCATACACCTTTACTCATCCCTCGCCAATTGTTCCAGCAATGACGAATTGAGCCGAATGTCGGCTCTTTCTTTGTAAAGGACTAAAGCTTCTAAAAGAGCACGTTGTCGCTGCCTGGATCTAAATTCGATGATGATGTCAGACTGGGCCTGTTGGAAAGTAATGACCTGGCTTGGCTGTTGTTTCAATAGATGCAAAAGATAGAGGCCACCGTCTTGGGCAATTGGCGGCGACAGTCGCTCTTGGTCTAACTGCAAGATAGCATTGGTCAAGCCAGTGCCGAGGTAGCGTCTTAACATATGAGTAGGAAGAAGAGATCTAGGCATTTCCATCAGCACTGCGCCGTCTGCAGATGACACAGTCTCTGACAGTCTAGAGCCCGCCAAAATCTGACGTCGAGCGGTCATAGCCTCTTCAGCCGTTAAAAATCTAGCCGCCTGAACAGCGAATCTAGCGGGCGTTTGAAAGACGGCTTGATGGTTATCGTAGAAGTCCCTTAATTGAGATTCACTGATGGGTAAAGATTGAGATTCAGTGTTAATTTTATTGATCGTAGAACGGGCCAGAAGTTTACGAATCCCAGGGTCAGCCTCTAACACGCCAAGACTTTCAGCGCGTTGAAGGATCAGCTCATCATCGATCAGCCGTTGCATGAGCAATGGGTCCTGTTGTTGCTTTAGGGTATTAGTTAGGGCGTTAGAGCGTTGACGGGCAACGGTTAATGTTGCCTTTGTTATCGGTTTTTGATTGACCAGAACCAGCGTGTGGGCTGGGTAATTTCGGTGTTCGATTTGGGTGTTTGAGCCCACTAAAACCAATATCAATCCTGCTATCGCAAAAATACCACGGAAAATAGGATTCGTGTTTTTAGCTGTTTGTGTCATAGCTTATCAATTTATCGCCGAAAGATACCTATGCTTATCATAACTCAGCCGAAGGCTATAACACTGTCTCAACATGACAGGGAAGTCACAAAATCAGACAACGTGTGGTGGCCAGATAGGTTCAGAATTAAGATTGGTTGAAAAAAATTCCGAACAAAAAAAGGGGCAGTTAAAAACTGCCCCTTTTAGAGTTACTACTTTTCTATTATCGAGACTAGAAACTGTAGTTAAGCGTTGCACCCCAGACTGCGCCAGGAAGAACATACTGTGCGTGAGAACCAGCGGCTAGTGGTATATCAAAAGCGCCTTGAGGGGTAACCTTATCAAATACGTTTTTACCATAAAGCATAACCGACCAATTCTCACCAACTAAGCCACTACGGATATTGGTTTTAGTAAACCCGTCCTCGTAATCGATAGGATCGCGATCACCCGTCATGAAAAAACCATCAGTAAATTGGATGTCAACGCCTGTAGACCATCCTAAGCCACCAAGTACAGGGCGAGTATAGTCTGCAGTTACACTACCATTATAGTCGGTTCCAATCTTTGCACCTGCTAGGTTCTGGCTTATTCCAATCTGCGTTCCATCAGCTGCAAACTCAGCTACACAGCTTCCAGAAGACGTTGCTCCTCCAGTTAAGTCAGACTGCTGAGTAGCGGTACAGCCAGCTCCTGGGAAGTCGTCATATTTACCATCATTCAGACCCAGACTAGCGCCTAGTCTTAGGTGATCAGTCGCCTGCCACTGCAGATCAACTTCGAGGCCTGAAACACTAGCACTTGCCGCGTTAGTCACTACGAAGCCAAGACCCACAAACGTTGATACTTGTTGATTCTTGTAGACACTGTCGTAGAACGCCCAGTTCAAGGTCATAGAACCATCCATTAATGTATGCTTTCCGCCAATCTCCCAAGATTCAGCATTCTCATCTTCATATTCGAATCCTGGTCCAGGAATATTTGCTTGCGGGCCATCTGCTGTGAAGAGAGGGAGCTGAGAGTCTGTTGAGTTAAAGCCGCCACTCTTAAAGCCCTCTGAGTAGCTCATATAGAGCATACTGTCTTCTGACCTTGTCCATTCCAAGTTCACAGAAGGAATAAACTGGTGAGTTCCTCGATCTTCATCAAACGAATGATCGTAAATACTAAACAAAGCATGAGAGAGAGCACCCAGTAGTGGGTTAGCGTCTGGAGTCGCTAAACCTTTAAAGCTAGATGTGTTATAAGTTTGGGCATGAGCTCGTTTTGTTTCTTCTGTGTATCGAGCTCCAGCTGTTAAAGCAACTGAATCAGTTAGATTCCACGTGCCTTGATAGAACACAGCTTTCGCATTTGAATCTTGTCTATATTCACCAACTCGCGCCATCTGCGACCACATCGTAGAACCCTCAACGCCGACTTGGAAACGATAGTCCATTGCACCACCCGTTGCAGCAGCTAGCTGGTCCAGCGTTAAGCCGCCTGTTCCAGGAACTACGGTCGTTGCATTAATTCCAGCTATTTGAGCAGGATTAAATGCCAGGAACGTTGGAAGTCCATAGGCAGGATTACCACCACCCAGAATTGTTTTCATTAGCATCGAAGGAAGCCCAAAAGTGCCATCTACCGAAGTAAGCGTCCACTGTTCTTGGGTTTGTTTAGATAAATAAACGCCACCTACCCAAGAAAACTTCTCATCAGTTGGAGAGGCGATGCGGAATTCTTGGCTCGTATGATCATATTCTGAGAATGTAGATTGCCCGATAAAGCGAAGCGGTAACCAATCAGCATCTAAACCATCTTGATAAGAGTACCGTCCTCTACCTAAGGTAGCATTTATGGTATAGCCATTATCGAGCTCCATCTCGAAGTTCAGAGATGTATCTGCTGTTGAGGTATCAGTCCCTTCGGGCCGCTCACCACCGGCAGCACATACTGCTGAGCTCTTCCCTAGGGAAGCCTCATGCACACATCCGCCAAGAGCAATTGCATCTCTGTAGGGGTCGTTAGTACCGTTAGTAGTAATTGAAGCAAAATTAGGATGTACCACACCCATCACGCCATACATTAGGCCAGCGGCCGCCCCTAGATTTTGTACTGGACTAAACAGTGTAGCCATTGAGTCTTGGCCGAGTTTCACATTATCGTTATTAGAATGCTTAAGCACTACTCTCGTTGAGTCAGTAGGTTCCCAAGTAGCAGTCGCACGCCACATTGTCTCATCAGTTGTCGGCATACTCTTAGTTACGGCGCCAGCATATGTGTTGCTCCAAGCACCATCATTGCTACGATCTTTGTAGGCGAGACGTAATCCGATAGTGTCCCCAATTGAGCCTGTTAGATGACCCTGAATTGTTGTACCGTCAAATGACTCTTTACCGACGGATATTTTACCGCCAAATTCTTCATCAGTGTCTGGTGTTGCTGTGGTTACATTAATCGCACCTGCAAGCGTATTCTTGCCGAATAAAACTCCCTGAGGGCCTCGCACTACTTCAGCTTGTTGAATATCAAATAAGCCTGTTCTGATTTGACGACCTTTACCATAGTGAATGCCATCAACAAAAACACCGACTGATTGCTCAAAAGATTGGTTGGCTCCAACGCTAATGCCTCTCATTTCGATAATAGTGTTTACAGCATTTTCTGTAATGCTCAAATTTGGGACATACGCAGACAGCTCAGCAAAGCTATGCATGCCGGCATCTTCGATTTTTGTGCCGCTAATTGCAGTCAAAGAAACAGGAACTTCTTGCAGGCTCTCTGCCCGTTTTTGTGCTGTTACTATAATTTCTTCTAGTTCCGCCGCATAGGCCCCACTAGATGCTGTGGCGATAGCGATGGCTAACGCACTAAGTGTGCGAAATGATGTGTTGTTCATACATAGACCCCTGATAATTTAAGTTTGTGACTGCTATTTAATTTAATACCGCGGGAAAATAATGCATTTCAGGATAATATGCAATCGTTAGACTGTGACTGGTGGGTATTGCCTTCATGGGATGGTATTTGAATTTCCATAATAAGAGCTCTTGCTTAGCTATTAAAAATGGAGAGACAAAAAAAGGACGGGGGTTACCCGTCCTTTTATTATTGCCTTTCTAAAAACATTAGAAGGTGAAGCTAAGACGCATGCCCCATACATCGCCTGGTGTCATGTATCTCGCATGAGATCCAGCCGCCAGGGGAATATCAAAGGCACCTTGCGGTGTAATCTCATCAGTGACGTTTTTACCATAAAGCATCAAGTCCCAATTGTCGCCGCGAAGTCCAGTACGAATATTGACCTTCTCAAAACCATCTGAGTAATCAACAGGGTCCATGTCACCAGCCATAAAGAAGCCATCGGTAAAGTTAACGTCAACGCTTGTGAACCAGATGATGCCATTAGACAATGGCCGAGTGTAATCAGCGCTCAATGAACCGTTGTAGTCAGTACCTACCTGTCCGCCGGCAAGATCTTGTGCGCCCGAACCGGTTTGTGCGCCATTGCCTGGATTAAACTTGGCAGTACATCCGTCAAATGTATGGTTTTGACCATCATCAGCGGTAAGTGTGCCTAGACCAAGTAACCCAGAAGCTTGCGCTGCAGTGCAACCAGCACCTGGGTATGAACCGTACTTGCCGTCCATGATTGCAAAGTTAGCACCTAATCGCAGATTATCAGTTGCTTGCCATTTCATGTCGATTTCTACACCAGTAACATCGGTTGACGCGGCATTGGTTACCACAAAGCCCAAACCAACAAAGGTTGATACTTGCTGATCTTCGTAAGTGCTGTCAAACCACGCCCAGTTAACGGTCATAGCGCCATCCATCAGGGTGTGTTTTCCACCGATTTCAAAAGAGCTAGCGGTTTCATCATCATACTCAAAACCAAGTCCGGGTTCCGTTGGGTTGGTCGTTCCATTAGCATTAAACGTAGGGTTTTGATCATCTACCGCATTAAATCCACCGCTCTTGAAACCTTCTGAGTAGCTAACATAGAACATGCTGTCTTCAGACTGTGCCCATTCCAGATTCGCAGCAGGCATTAACTGGTCTGTTGATCGGCTTTCAGTAAAGTCATGATCGTATGACGCGAAAGTAGAGCCCATAAGGGCAGCTAACAATGGAGACGGGTTAGGGGTAGTCAATCCAGTAGACCCCGTGGTCACGTTCATTTTGGCAGAAGCAGTCTTGTCTTCTTCGGTATAACGAAGACCTGCGGTTAATGTCAAACTATCAGTCAGGTTATATTTACCCTGGAAGAATACAGCCCAAGACTCGGTCTCTTGTTGCCAACTGGAGATACGACCGACTGATCGAAACTTAGTCACTCCCTCTAAACCAAAGGGAAGGCCAAAAAAGGCAGCGGTGGCCGGCGGGAAAAATAAGAAAGTATCCAGCCCTGGCACTCCGAGGATGTACGGCATTGTACCTGGAATACCAAAGGTGCCATCCACCGTCACTAAGCGATTAATTAATTGTTCCTGATCATCAATATAAAGACCACCTACCCAAGAAAAATCATCTTCGACAGGAGAGGAGATGCGGAACTCTTGGCTTGTGTGGTCATAGTCGGAAATATCACTTCGACCAATAAACCGAACCGGTAACCAGTCAGCATCGATACCGTCTTCGTATTCGTACTTGTTCATTCCAGTAACCGAACTAAGGGTGTAACCGTTGGCCAATTCCATCTCAATTTTTAATGAAGTGTCTTGGGTACTTGTGTCTGTACCTTCAGGCATCTCACCACCGTCATCGCACACTTTATGCGAACGGCCCATTGACGCTGCAAGGTCACAACCACCGAAAGAAACAGCATCACGGTAGCCATCTTGGACACCTGCGGCAACCGATGCGGCTAACTGCGGATAGACAGCGCCCATCGTGCCATACATTAGAGCGTTGGAGCTGGCTATATTAGCTAGAGGGGAGAAGGTCTGGACTACGCCTGTTCCACCAACCCGAACATGGTCACTTTGCGCATGTTTTAACTCAACGCTGGTGCTGTCATTAGGCTCCCAAACTGCACTTAGACGCCACATGCTTTCATCGGTAGAGGGAAAAGTCGATTGAACAGCTCCTGCAGTGGGCTCACCAACAAACGTGGCTCCTGCCATAAGTGAGTTGTTTGTAAAGCCATCATCTTGATGGTCTTTATAGGCAAATCGTACCGCGAAGGTGTCTGACACTGAGCCAGATATATTGCCTTCGACTGTTTGCCCTCCATTAGACTCTTTGTTAACCGAGATTTTACCGACAAACTCATCACCAACAGTTGGTGTTCCTGATGTTACGTTGATTGCGCCAGCAAGAGTGTTCTTGCCAAACAAGATACCCTGAGGTCCACGCAATACTTCAACTTGTTGCAGATCAAATAAACCTGTTCTCGTTTGGCGGCTTTTGCCGTAATGCACACCATCAACGTAAATGCCGACAGATTGCTCAAACGACTGGTTGGCACCAATGCCAACTCCGCGCATACCAATAATGGTATTCACAGCATTTTCAGTGATTGATAGATTAGGTATATAGGCGCTAAGTTCCCCAAAGCTATGGAGGCCGACTTCTTCAATTTTAGATCCGCTAATTGCGCTCATAGAAATGGCAACGTCTTGCAAACTTTCTGCGCGCTTGTTGGCTGTTACGATAATTTCTTCTAGCTCTGCTGCATAGGCACCGCTAGATGCGACGGCAACGCCAATGGCCATACTACTGATAATTTTACGAAATGATGTCTTGTGCATAATAAACCCCTGTAATTTTTATAATAGTATTTATTTCGTGGTACTACTTTCACTTCAATCTAGCTAAGCCTCTCAATCCAGCACGGTTTTTAGTAATAAAATAACCCAAACAAAGACCTCCTCTATACCTTACACCAGACTTTAACTAAAGGGTGAATAACTTTTGATCGTTAATGAATAAACTATTTATCATTAATTCTCTCTAGATGGGCAAAGAATCCGTTGGTGATAGTGTGACTTCATCCTAAATTAGACCCATATAATAAAGATAGACCAATAATGTCTAAAACGCATAGAAAATGGTTGTTCGAATAATGGATGGTTTTTTATCCACCCTTTAAGTTCCTTTAATTAAAATATTTTGAGCGAGAAGTGCTTTTTTAAAGAGTGCTAGCAGATAGGGCGTCTAACAGAGGTCCAATGATGGAAGGGTCTCCACGATTAGAGTTGAGATTTAAGCCTGTTGGAATTCCACCCAAACGCACAACAATGGTTTGTGTTGCTGGATTGATCATAATGACTTGCAGTCCCATACCTTCAATCCAGAAGACCTCAGGTAAATCGTCTAAGCCTCCATAAATATGGTATCCATAAGAATTGCCTACAGACTTGCCTGTTGCCTGCACATAGAACCATTTTGGCACTAGAGCGTCCGTCACCATCTTATCTAACCAGCCCTTGGAAACAACGGTATTGGCAGGCGCTAGAAAGAGATTTCCGATGGCTAACCAGGATTGTGCTGTAGCAAACAAACAGCAGTACCCTGCAGACGTGACTATAGAAGCATCCTCTAGTACTAATGGTTGCCAAATTTTTTCTTCAATGAGCTTATTAATGGGTATTTTATAGAGGCGATTTAGCATTAGCATTAAAAGATGGTAGTTCATATTGTCGTAACGAAACCCTCTATCGGCAGTGAATGAAAGATTCCCATCGGTCAGGTCTAATGCTTTATTATTTAACGTGGTCTGCATGTCGTTAATACTCGACTGGATTCCTGATGTATGCCTTAAAAGGTCTCTTATGTCGACTCGCGAAGATTGCTGACTAAGCTCGGGTAGATAACGGCTAATCGAGTCGGTCTCTGAGTCAATTAAACCATCGTCAATAGCGACGCCTATGAGTATGGCGATGATGCTTTTCGCCATAGACATTCCATTAATGTTCAATCCTTGCTGGGCGTCCTCCCGATAGCGCTCGTAAACAACTTTCCCATGTTTTTGGACTATTAAGGCTTGGGTTTGGCTTTTATCAAACCACAGGTCCAGGGTTTCGCTTTGATTGGTCAACGGAGTAGAGGTTATTTGTGAGGCCGCGCTTGGCGTTCCGGCTATAGACTCTGGCGCTGACATTAGAGTGTTGGTCGGGCTAGCCATTAACTCATTGATGTGCGCATTAACTTCAAGGGCAAGCCAATCTTGTACCTCTGATTTAAACGGCGAAAAGAGTAAGGCCGTGACCGCTACGATCAGGGCTAAAAGGGTTCCAGCCAGTAGTTTTAGTAACTTAGGTTTATCAGACATTACTTATCAAGTCACTCAATTGTTATTTATTTTTAATGATAAATGACTTTTGCTTTAGATACACATGTCCATTCAGATACTGCGCTTTTCGACCACGCTTGTATTATTTCCCACCCCTGTTACGGTAACCTAAAAATAAGAGACCACGAGCATGCAAGTAGCGGCAAAAAAAGCATCGGGTAGCGAAATAGGATTCTGGCGCGGTTGGTCTATTGCCGTAGGCTGCGCGATAGGCTCTGGTATTTTCATGATGCCGACCCTGCTCGCGCCCTATGGTATGTTAGGCCTTGCCGGTTGGTTAGTGGCCGGCGCTGGTACCTTGTTGGTGGTGCTGTCTTTATCACGGCTGGCTAGACGGATCCCAAAAATTGGTGGTCCATACGCATACGTTCAAGCAGGGTTGGGTGATTTTGCTGCTTTCTTGGTCGCATGGACATATTGGATTGCGTGTATCTCTGCCGCCTCAGGTATCGCTATTGCTTTTGTAGGTTACTTAGGCGTATTTTTACCTGTTATTACTGACTCGAGTGTGTTTTCGCTACTAGTGTCTCTGGCTCTTATTTGGACCGTTATTGGGCTTAATATACGCAGTATTGAGGGCAGTGGGACCTTTCAGGTAGTGACAACCATATTAAAAATATTGCCACTGTTATTCATGATTGTTTTGGGTTTTGCAAATATGGAACCTGACATACTACCTCCGCTTAACCCTACTGAGTTGCATCCTATAGCGCTTTTGGCAACAGTGACTACCTTAGTTATGTGGTCTTTTGTTGGCCTTGAGACTGCCACCGTGCCGGCTGACAATATGGCTGAGCCGGATAAAATGATTCCACGTATTTTGATCGCATCGGTTTTCACCGTGTTGGTCATTTACTTCCTAGTTAGTTTGGCTATTGCCCTGGTAGTTCCTGCTGAGGAATTGATCGGATCAACAGCGCCCTTCGCGGTTGCGGCAACCAAGATAATGGGACCTGTGGGCGGAGCCATTATCACTATAGGGGCACTGATATCAACGCTAGGGAGTTTAAACGCGAACACACTTACTGCGGGCCAGGTACCTCTGGCTGCAGCCAAAGATCACCTTTTACCGGTTAAATTTTTAACCTTGAGTAAGGCCGGTACTCCAGTGTTTTCTTTTCTTGTGTCGGGTGGTTTTATGACTCTTTTACTGTTTTTGAATTACACAAAAGGTTTGGTGGCGGCCTTTACCTTTATGGCAATGCTATCAACCTTGTCGACCTTAATGGCGTATGCTTTTTCAGCCGTCGCTGAGTTTTATTTTCTCAAGCGAGATAGGGCAAGTCCCGAGAGAAATCGTGCTATCGCTCTTGCAAGTGCAGCCTTTCTGTACTCATTTTTTGCGATTTGGGGAGCGGGGACAGAGATTGTATTTTATTCGTTTATGCTGATAATGATTGGCATGCCTTTTTATGCCCTCGTTCGAGAAGACTCCAGAGACTAAATAAATGCCACAATTTAACGAATATTCGAACTTAGTTCAGGTTGCGGTACGCAATCCCGAGCACGCCTTTGTTAACCAAGAAAAATTAGTGCAGGAATGGCAACCCTTGCGATTTCACGCTATGCCAGATCTTGAAAAATCTCATGCAGAATTTGCGTTATTTAGACAGTGTCTGCTGACGTCTGGGGCAGAGGTGATTGATTTGCCCGCCAATGATAGTCTCACAATTGACAGCATTTACCCGCGCGATAATGTTTTAGTCAGCCCCAAAGGTTTAATTCTTTGTAATATGGGGCGGGCCAGCAGAACACCAGAAGCTGCGGTAAATGTTGCAGTTTATGAGGCTCTTGGTCATAAGATAGCTGGGCAGATTAAGGCGCCTGGTACTCTTGAAGGTGGGGACTTTATTTGGATTGATGAACAACACGCCGCGGTAGGGTTGGGGCCAAGGACAAACAAAGAGGGTGTTAAGCAGTTGCAGGCAATTCTGGGCGACGAGGTCGACCTTCATGTGGTTGACTTGCCGGACCCAGAACACCCTGATGATGTATTACATTTGATGTCAATTATTTCACCCGTTGACCAGGATTTAGCACTGATTTATAGACCCTTTATGCCACACAATTTTATTTCATGGCTTAAAGCAAGAGGGGTGGAGTTTGTCGATGTGCCAGAGGACGAATATCTGCCAATGGGTTGTAATGTTCTTGCCATTGCTCCGCGATCAGTCGTGATGCTAGAAAATCTACCAGGCGTTAAGGCTGGACTAGAGCAGGCAGGTTGTTCGGTGCTAACATATCTAGGTATGGAAATTAGCCGCAAAGGCGAGGGCGGTCCAACCTGTTTGACTCGTCCTTTAATAAGAGAATAATAGGTATTAGATCTTGATAATGGCTTAGCCAAAAGGAATTCATCTTGAGTCGTCAATTATTACTGAAAGTCGTTAAGCTTCGTCGCTTCTTGAGTGTTGTGACGCTACTGTGTGTTGTTGCGGGTGTTGGCTGCAGCGACCAATCTCAGACGCCCCAGACGGTCGTTGCAGATTGGTCTTCCCCGGCAGGGGCACGGTCCGTATCGCCTAATTTGAGTCTTGATCTTGAGGGCGTGCCAATCTTAAGTTGGATGAAAGTCAGCGAAGATTCAGTTGCTTTAGAGTATTCACGCTGGGATGAAACACAATGGTCAGATGTTGTCGAGGTCGCAAGCGGCAGTAACTGGTTAGTTAATCGCGCCGATTTTCCCTCAGTAGTGCAGTTATCAGAGTCACTCTGGGCGGCCCATTGGTTAGTGATGACAGACCCTAGTGTTTTCGCTTATGACGTCATGGTAGGGCTCTCGACTGATGGCGGGATAACGTGGAATACCCCTTTCAAACCTCACACCGACGGAACCCTAACCGAACATGGATTCGTTAGTTTTTTTTCAGACGATCAAGACGTCGGCCTAGTCTGGCTAGACGGCCGCAACATGTCTGGCGGTGGCCACTCAAAGCACGACATGGAACCAATGTCCCCTGATAGCGGCATGACGTTGCGCTCTGCAAAGGTAACTATGAAAGGCGCGCTTTTCGAGCCACAAATAATTGATGGATTGGTCTGCGATTGTTGTCAGACTGATATTGCACAGGTCGATAAAGGTGCGGTTTTAGTGTTCAGAAATCGCACTGAGGGCGAACACAGAGATATCTATTACTCGCGGTTGATCAACGGACGTTGGTCTGAGTCAAAGCCAGTAGCATCTGATGAATGGCTGATTGCTGGATGCCCCGTGAATGGACCTTCGGTCGCAGCAAGTTCAGCGCAAACAGCAGTGGCTTGGTATACAGAGGGCAAGGGCTACGGTCAGGTTAAATTGGCGTTGTCTGAAAAAGATTCAGATACCTTTATGCCCGCTCTGGAGATAAGCGGTGGTGATGCTGTACTCGGGCAGGTGGGTTTGGCCGCTACCGACGATAATGGTTTCATTGTAAGTTGGCTGACTTTTTCCGAGGGTGTCAAAGGAGACTTAAATCTACGTCACGCTGATGCCGATGGTGTGCTTGGACCCGCGGTTGTTGTTGCAGATGTTGACTTTACTCGTCGAGCAGGGCTTCCTCAAATGACGGTATTCGATGACCGTGTGATTTTGGTGTGGACCGGTGGCGATAAGTCCAACAAGGCTATTCAAGTCGTATCACTTTCCCAGAGTGTTATTGAAAAATAGGGATAAAGGGTGAACTTGCGTATTAACTCGTTGAAACTGGATCAATGGCTTCACAGTGTTTGGGTGTTTTTCTTAGCTCTGACATTACAGTCATGTTCCTTAGCTGAAACATTTACTAATAACGACTCTACCGCGTCTAAGAAGACGTTTAGCGAGTTTATACAATGGCGAATGACCAAGGAAAAGTCTCCTCCAAGGGTAGAGATAGAGTCATCTGATGAGTGGCGTAATCTTGAGCCTTTGTCGACTAATTACGCTGTCTGGATAGGCCATGCCACCTATTTATTAAACAATGGTGAGCTGACCATTATCACTGATCCGATTTTTTCAAACCGAGCCTCTCCAGTCCCCTGGGCTGGCCCCAAACGACTTATTCCACCTGCTATTCCTCTGGGTGATCTTCCGCCGATTGATGTGGTCGTGATAAGTCATAATCATTATGATCATCTTGACCTCCCAAGTTTAAAAGCGTTGCAGCAGGCCAACCCGGAAGTTGTGATTTTGGTACCGCAGGGCGATAAAACATTGCTCGAGGGTCAAGGCCTACAAAACGTGCATCAATTTCGGTGGTGGCAAAATATTCGTCTTGGTAAAACGGAGCTTACGTTTACGCCTGTTCAGCACTGGTCTAGTCGTGGCATTACTGACCGCAATAGTAGTCTGTGGGGTGGCTGGTTTATAAAGAGCCCAAGCTTATCGCTCTACCATGCAGGGGACACGGGTTACTCTAAGGATTTTGTGAAGACTCGAGAGACACTGGGCGTACCTGATGTTGCATTTATCCCTATAGGTGCCTATGAGCCTCGATGGTTTATGCGAACCCAGCATGTCAATCCAGCTGAAGCTGTTCAGGTAGCCTTAGACTTAAAGGCTCCGCGATCATATGGTATGCACTGGGGCACGTTTATTCTCACTGACGAAGCGGTTAAAGCACCGCGCAGAGCGCTGGAAAAAGCGGTAGCTGAAAGTGGGCAGGCAGCTGATTTTTTTACCGCACCAATGCCGGGGCAAATAATTCCTCTCTTGCTGGAGTAAACTTGTAAGGTATTCCAATAAAAATCAGTGATCTGGATGAGTTAACTTTACTAGCTGGCATAATAAAACAAGGCACGTGTCGGGGTAATAAAACAACTATGGTGACATCAATGAATATTGAAGGTATTTCTGGGTACTGTGACCCTCGCTTTGAAGAGGTTGCCAAAATCTTTTCTTCAGCCATTAAAAGTAGTTATGAAACAGGGGCTTCCTTAGCCATTGAGCATCAAGGCGAAATGGTGGTTAACCTATGGGGTGGCTATCAAGATGAAGCTAAGACCAAACGCTGGCAAGAAGATACCATTGTGAATGTTTTTTCAGTAACAAAAGGCGTGGTCGCGACCTGTGCTGCAAGACTCATTGAACAAGGCTTGCTAGATATCCATCAAAAGGTGTCTCATTATTGGCCTGAATATGGCTGTAATGGTAAGCAAGATACTAAGGTCATTGATCTTTTATGTCATCGGGCAGGAATGTTTGGGTTTCAATGCGAATTGCCTGTAGATGAGTGGAGGGATTGGCAAAAATTCACCGATCTTTTGGCTGCGCAGGCTCCCTTTAGAGCGCCGGGAGCGTCTCAGGGTTACCATGCGCTCACATTTGGTTGGCTCGTGGGCGAAGTCATTCGTCGAGTAGATGGGCGCTCGGTGGGGACTTATTTTAGTGAAGAAATAGCTAAACCCTTAGGTCTCGACTTCAAAATTGGTGTCGACGAGTCCGATCTGTCTCGCTGCGCAGACACGCTAATGGTGAGCAACGAATCTGCGCTCTCAGTCTTAAAAATAATGACCTATGTCCCTGACATACTTTTATCTAAATCAATGCGTGGCGCCAAAGGTGCCATTAAAAGCGGTGATTATGCTGTTGCATTTGCTGCCCGGGGATTGGACTCAGATGATGCCGTCAATAGCGCCGAATGGCGCTTAGCAGAGGTCCCTGCAGCAAACGGGCACGGCACTGCTGCAAGCCTTGCTAAGTTGTATGGAATTCTCTCCAATGGTGGATCACGAAATGGACAGCATTTATTGAAGCCAGAGACGATAAAGCACGTGACTAGTGTCCACTCCGGTGGTCCAGATACGGTTCTGTTTGGTCTGCCTTATCAGTTTGGTCTGGGTTATATGGTTAATGCACCCTTGACGCCGATTGGGGTCAAGCCAGGGATGTTTGGTCATACGGGTATTGGCGGTGAAGTGACTTTTGGTGATTTAAACAACAATCTTGGGTTTTCTTTCGTCAATAATCGACAGCACAATATCGGTAATTTATACAAGACAGCCAATAATCTATCAAAGGCCCTGTACAACGTCTTATGAGGAATAGTTAGATTCTTGAGTAACCTGACTTTATCTATGATCTCTATAAGTCCTGCACTGACAAATATATTGCCTTTGACTTGCCGTTTAATATTTCCACTCAATATGGCATGTCGAGATTACGCGTTAAGGACTAAGAGATTACTTAACGAAATAGTTTGATAATATCTGCGGCGTCGCTCTCACAGCTTGGCCCCATGAGGTGCACGCCGTCTATACCTGGCAGGTCAATCAGTTTACTGATGAGTTCTTGGCAGATCATCAAGCCTTCTTTCTTGGGATTTTTAGAGGCGTCTAATCGTGAGATGATCGCGTCAGAAATATTAACCCCCCACAGATTCTCTCGCATCCACAAGGCTTGCTTTGCTGACTTTAAAGGTCCCATGCCCACAAGCACTTTTAAGTCATCTGTTTTTCCGTTTGCAATAAGCAGGTCAGAGTAAAATTGACAGATGTCTTCATCAAAACAGTACTGAGTTTGAATAAATCTAGCACCATTACTTATTTTTCTTTTCAAAAAATCAATGGCTTGAGGGTTATCTTTTTGAAAATACAGGTCATCAGCCGCACCGGGGTATATAGGCAAAGGTTCTTTGATTTCAGTCCCATCTGCCAGCTTGCCATTTGACATTACATTCAAGAGCCCCATTATTCCGGCGCTATCAAATTCATTGACAACTTGCGGGCCTCCTTCTCTGGGTTTGTCGCCAGTCAAGCACAGGACCTTATTAATGCCGAGCGAAAGAGCACCCAACACCTCAGATTCTATAGCAATTCTGTTTCTGTCTCGTCCCGTCAACTGCAAGATGACGTCTAGGCCCAACTCTTTGATACCTGCAGCAACAAGCAGGCTAGATAATCTTGTTTTTGAATTTGGAGAGTCTGTAACATTGACCGCGTCTGCTACACCTACAAGCGGTAAAACCATATCAACGCTTTGCTTAAGGTTTGTCGACACCGCAGGCGTTGTTTCGGACGTAAAAATAAAATCGGTAGTTTTTGATGAGAACATGATTTTTAACTATTGTTAGTGTTGGTTTTAAACGTTGAACTTAGTATTAACGCTATATTTTCTTATCATAATGTATAAATTACTTACACTGGATAGAATACTTTGGGGCGTCCTGAAAAGGCAATATAAAAAATAATATTATCAACCTCTTTGCGTGAGTGGTGAATTTTCCTCTTTTCTGTAGGCGATGCTATCTGTGAGTGAGTCGTAGAGCGTGGTCATAATCAGGCACACAAGGTGCGAGTGCAGGAATACGCTCAGCTAT
>JACKQG010004661.1_pt1 | contig 15784 bp, 13 predicted proteins | sample 8237621 | NCBI WGS metagenome assembly JACKQG01 (sample SAMN15677084, study PRJNA649215) | marine metagenome | biome: marine; feature: Black Sea; material: saline water; isolation source: suspended particulate matter (SPM) from the Black Sea western gyre | collected 2013-06-09/2013-06-10 | depth... | reverse complement strand
CTTCAGCGCCGATGGTACTGCACGGGCAACTGTGTGGGAGAGTAGGTCGCCGCCGTTTCTTTTTATATAAAAAAGCCCCTGAGGATTCATTTCCTCCGGGGCCTTTTTTTTTGTGCAATTGTTGAACTCTCGTTTTCTCTGGCCTCTTTTCTTTATGCGGCGCTGACAGCACAGGGCCTGAGCGGCAGTACAGACTAAACAAATGGGGACAGAGCGAGTTTTGACCAGGCGGTGGCTTGAGCTCTCTGCCCTGCTACACTCCGCCTGTCCAATGGGCGCCGAATGTCCCCCATTGGACAGATACGCCGTTCAGACACCTCAAGCCACCGCCTTCCTCTTTCCTTATTAGGGTACTTTGAAAAATTAGGATTTTCGTTCAAGAACAAGGCGCACTCAAAATTTCACCGCAGGCATATAGTCGATATTCCGAGGATAAAATTTTGAGCGCAACGCAGAGCTTGGGTGAAAAGACAATTTTTCAAGGTAGCCATTAATCTTGTGACGATCCTTCCGGAATCCCTGGCAAAACAAAATTGCCCAGACCGTCATCAGCGTCCTTGACAGACAAACCTGCTGCGAATATTCTTTTTCGTCTACCTTGAATAATCAGCAGGGTATCTTGAAAAATGAGCAATTTGAATTTGCACCTGCAACGCAGACATTGGTCAGAATGGTCATTTTTCAAGGTCGCCTGCTGCTGAACAGTCTTTCAATCCATTGTCTTCAAGATGAGGTGTCCTGTGACCCAGCCTACTCCACTTTCGGTTATCATCCTTGCCGCCGGCAAGGGTACCCGGATGAAATCCACCCGGGCCAAGGTCCTGCACGAGGTCTTTTTTGAGCCCATGCTGCACCATGTCCTGAAGACGGTCGCTCCTCTGCAACCGCAGCAGTCCCTGGTTGTCGTGGGTCATCAGCGAGATGATGTGACGAACAGCATCAAGAGATTCAGGGCAGAAACTGTCCTCCAGGAAGAACAACTGGGCACCGGGCATGCCGTTCTCTGCTGCCAACAGACACTGAGCGATCCTGCAGCCACCCTCCTCATCCTTTGCGGTGACACCCCGCTCCTCCGCAGTGAAACCCTCAGAGATATGCTCGAGTATCACCAGACAAGGCGGTCCCAGCTGACAGTAATGACGACCCTGCTGGACAACCCGAGCAACTATGGACGAATCATCAGTGACGCAGACGAAAAAGTCCGGGCTATCGTCGAGGAAAAGGATGCCGACAGCGAACAGAAAAAGATCCGCGAGATCAATGCGGGTATCTACTGTGTCCAGGCCGGTTTTCTCTTCAACGCCCTGTCCCGGGTCGGCACCGACAACGCTCAAAAGGAGGTGTATCTGACAGATATCGTAGCCATTGCCACGCAGAACAATATTGCGGTGGAGCGCTATCTCAATCCTGTGGCCACCGATGTCCTGGGGGTCAACTCGCGCGTTGAACTGGCCGAGGCCCACCAGGAACTGCAACTGCGCCGCAACCGGGACCTGATGCTTCATGGTGTCACCCTGCACTCTCCCTCAAACACGGCCATTGCCGCAGGAGTCAGCATCGGCCAGGATACCATCATCGAGCCGGGAGTCCGGATCACGGGCAGTTCCCGGGTCGGCCAGAACTGCCTCATCCAGGCCGGCGCCATCCTCCATGACTGTCTGCTGGGCGATGGGGTGCGAATTGCCCCCTATTCCTGCCTCACTCAAAAGGAGATGACAAGCTCAACCTCAGTCCCTCCCCACACGCGCGATTCAGTTCCATAACACCCGGCCTTTTCCACCCTGACCATCGAAACAGGCTTGGCAAGTATGGCTAATCAGATTAAGATAATCATTTTGTATTTAACAAAATCCCCCAATATATAATCATCGGAAAACTTCTCAAAGGCCTCTGTACCATGGAACTCCGTGTCAACGGCGAGCATAAGACCCTACCTCAGGGACTGACCATCAACGAACTGTTGCTTGAGCTGCAGATTCCAGCCGAAACGCTGGTGGTCGAACTGAACGGCACCATACTCCAGTCAGCGGATTATCCCCTCACAGTCCTTAAAGAGCAGGACCGGCTGGAACTCATTCAATTCGTAGGAGGCGGCTGAGATGCTGACCATCGGCGGCAAGACCTTTAAATCTCGACTCTTCCTGGGGACCGGCAAGTTTTCTTCTGCCGCAGTCATGAAAGAGGCCATCGAGGCGTCAGGAAGTGAAATGATCACGGTGGCCCTGCGCCGGGTTGATCTGAATAACCCCCTGGACGACATTATGGCAGCCCTGGACCGTGAGAACCATACTTTCCTGCCCAATACCTCAGGGGCCAGAAACGCCACCGAGGCCATTCGCCTGGCTCATCTGGCCCGAGCCGCCTCGGGTACCAGCTGGCTCAAGCTCGAAGTCACTCCAGATCCGCGCACCCTGCTGCCCGATCCGGTCGAGACCCTCAAGGCCACAGAGCAACTGGTCCGGGACGGCTTTATCGTCCTGCCTTACATGAATGCCGACCCCATTCTGGCCCTGCGCCTTCAGGACGCGGGCGCGGCCGCCGTCATGCCCCTGGGTGCGCCCATCGGCACCAATCAGGGGATTCTCACGGCCTTTCAGGTGGCAATCATCATAGATCAGGCTCGCGTGCCGGTTGTTGTTGATGCCGGAATCGGCACTCCGTCCCAGGCTGCCCAGGCCATGGAAATGGGGGCCGACGCAGTCCTGGTCAATACCGCCATTGCCATTGCCGGTAATCCGGTGGCCATGGCCCGTGCCTTTGCCCAAGCCGTTGAGGCCGGGCGCACGGCCTTTGAATCAGGACTGGGCCGGAAAAGCAGCGAGGCCAGCGCCTCCTCACCAACCACTGGCACCCTTGATCCGGATCTGGGATTTCTTGACTCATGAGCTTTTCCCTGCCCGATTTCACCCAGCTCAGCCTGGAGATCAGCGCCTGTACAGAAAGCGATGTCCAACGTGCCCTGACCAGCGCCCACCCCGATCATCACGATCTGGCCGCCCTCCTGTCACCGGCAGCCCTGCCCCACCTGCCCCAGATGGCCGGACGCAGCCGGGATCTGACCCTGCTCCGTTTCGGACGAACGACCCAGCTTTATGCCCCCATCTATGTCTCCAACTACTGCACCAACCGCTGCGCCTACTGCGGGTTTTCCGCCGACAACCAGATTCCCCGCCGCAAACTGACCCTGGACGAAGCCGAAGCCGAAGCCGATATCCTCCACCAGCGCGGGTTCCAGCATATCCTGCTGGTCTCAGGCGAGGCGCCGGCCGCCGTTGACACTGACTATCTTGAGGCCCTGGCCCTGCGCCTGCGAGGCAAATTCGCGGCTGTGTCCATTGAGGTTCAGCCCCTGGAACAGGGGGATTATCGGCGTCTCTTTCTGGCAGGCATTACCGCCGTGGCCGTCTATCAGGAGACCTATAACCGCGAAATCTACAACGAGGTCCATCTCGCGGGTCGCAAATGCGATTACGATTACCGGCTGGCCACCCCGGAACGTGCCGCCGCCGCCGGGATGCGCGAAATCGGTGTCGGCGCCCTGTTTGGCCTGGCCGACTGGCGGGCCGAGGCCCTGGCTCTCGGTCTGCACCTGGCCTGGCTGCGCAAACATTTCTGGTCCACGAACCTGACCGTCTCCTTCCCGCGCCTGCGCCCGGCAGCCGGCGAATTTGAGCCCAGAGTCCTGGTGAGCCAGCGCGATCTGAGCCAGATGATCTTTGGACTGCGAATCTTTGATCCGGATGTGGGCCTGATCGTCTCCACCCGGGAAGAGGCCGAGTATCGTGATCAGATTCTGGGCCTTGGCCCCACCCGCTATTCTGCCGGCTCCTGCACGGCGCCCGGCGGCTACGCTGATCCTGAGCCGGCCGGTGAGCAGTTCAGCGTGGGCGACCACCGCAGTCTGGCCGAGGTCTCTGAGGCCATCCGCGCAAAAGGTTTTGACCCGGTATGCAAGGACTGGGACCCTGAATTTCAACTGGCCCAATAAGCACACAGCAGGGCTGAAGCTCCTCGTAAATCTGAGCCAGTTTTTCCAGACACAAAACAAAAACGCTGTATCTCTTGAAGATGTGAGTGTTTTTCCATGAGAGCACTCCAGTCATCAAACCAGTCATCGACCAACAGGCCGATTTTTCAAGGTGGTCTGGAAAAAAAGGGGCTGATGTGCTAACATAGCCCGACTCTAAGAGAACTGACCGACGGGACCGACCTGTTTCCCAGTCTGTCCCTAACTTTCTACATCATGAGGAATAACCATGAGCGATCTTAAAAAAATGTACACCACCATCCTGGGCGACTCGTTTCCCATGGATATGACCATCTCATTCGGCGACCAGAATCTGGTCTATCGGAAACGTACCTGGGGCATCAAGGCCGAAGACGGCTCCATTGACGAGCGCGGTATTCGCTACGGTGAAAATCCCGACCAGGAAGCAGCCCTCTACGAACTGGTCAACGGCAACCTGGCTCTGGGAAATTGCTCCTTTATTGAGCCCGGCAACGGCCTGGTCTCAGCGATCACCGCCGAGGACATGCTCCAGGTTGGCAAGCATCCGGGCAAGATCAACCTCACCGACGTGGACAACGGCCTGAATATCATCAAGTACATGGTTGACAAACCAGCCGCCGTCATCCTCAAGCACAACAACCCCTGCGGCGCGGCCATCGGCTCCAGCCTGGCCGAGGCCTTTGACAAGGCCAATCGCTCCGATCGCATAGCCGCCTTTGGTGGCGCGGTCATCCTGAGCAAGGCCGTCGACAACGACACCGCCCGGCTCATGGCCAACAACTACCTGGAAGTGGTCTGCGCCCCTGAGTTTGAAGAGGGGAGCCTGGAGATTCTGGCCGCACGCAAAAACCTGCGGGTGATCAAGATGGCGGCCATCGATCGGTTAGCCGATTTTGAAAAATTCCGTTTTGTTGACTTCAAGAGCCTGATCGACGGCGGCATCATTGCCCAGCAGTCAGCCATCAACTCCATCCGCTCCTTTGCCGACCTCAAACCGGCCACCGCCACCTGGAAAGGCGAGGAATTCAAGTGTGACCGCGAACCCACTCAGCGCGAGATCGATGACATGATCTTTGGCTGGGCCGTTGAGCACGGGGTGACCTCAAACTCCGTTCTCTACATCAAAGATGGGTGTACCGTTGGAATCGGCACCGGCGAGCAGGACCGGGTGGGCGTGGCCGAAATCGCCGTGCACAAGGCCTATATCAAATACGCCGACATCCTCTGCTTTGACAAATTCGGCATCCCCTACGCCGACATGGCCCTGGAGATTACCCAGGGCAAACGGGACCGCGCCGACCAGGAGGCCATCGACGCCCAGACCCAGGCCGACCGCGCCGGACTGCCCGGTTCGGTCATGATCTCGGACGCCTTCTTCCCCTTCCGCGACGGCGCGGATGTGGGCATCCAGCAGGGCGTTACCGCCATCCTCCAGGCCGGCGGCTCCATGCGTGACTTCGATACCATCAAGGCCTGTAACGAGGCTGATCCCAAGGTGGCCATGATGTTCACCGGACAACGCTCCTTCAAGCACTGATAGAGCGTAACCGCTCATTAACAGCCCATCTTCATCAGAACCACTCCTGAGCAGTCACGCTCAGGAGTGGTTGTATTTTCGCAATCAGCAACGACTTTTCCCGCCAGGTACTCTTGCTCTCACTGATACCAAAAGAAATTCAACAAAGACAAGTATCTCCCTGTTGATCAGTTGATCAGCGATCTATAACGGGTACACTTGAAAGAAAAAGATATAGACGGTCAGAGCCAGGGAAAAAACAAGAAACGAGAGTAAGGAAGTCCACAGGCCCAGACGACGCAGCAGGGACCAGGGCAGGCCAGATGCCTTTTTTTTCGACTGTTTCCTGCCTCTTTTTTTCCCTGTCCCAACCATTTTCTGCCGCCTCCTCTTTCCTATTTCTGACGATTCAGGACATAACCACCCAGCAGCTCCAGCCCCAGACGTGCTGCAAGGGCCTCATCGCTCGCAGCCTCGGGCAGTCCGGTCATCGCCTCAACAATCAAGGCCTTGGCCCGTTGAGCGGTCTTGTCAAAGGCACCACATTCCTCCATGATCGCCGTGGCTTCGGCCACTCCGGAACGCCTGCTTTCCTCATCCACAAGCAGTTCCAGCAAGCGCTCCCGTGCGCTGTCTCCAGCCATGTCCAGGGCGAGGATCAAGGGCAGAGACATCTTGCCCTCAACAAAATCATTACCCACCGCCTTGCCGGTCTTTTGAGGATCTCCACGGTAATCCAGAAGATCATCAATGATCTGAAAAGCTGCGCCAAGATTAAGACCATAACGACGCAGGCCCTCCTGTCGGGTCGTATCAATCCCGGCTGCCAGTCCCCCGATCTCGCAGGCCGCGGCAATCAGATAAGCCGTTTTTCCCCGAATGACAGCAAAATAGTTCTCTTCCGAGAGATTCATCTCCCGGGCATTGGCCAACTGCAGAAACTCACCATCGATCATTGCCGCCGTGGCCCGGCAAAAAACAGACATGGCCTCCATGCCGCCCAGCTCACCCACCAGAGCCATTGAACGGGCATGAAGAAAATCACCGGCCAGAATGGCACCCACTTCACCATAAACTGAGTTCACTGCCGGGCGACCACGGCGCATATGAGACCGGTCAATCACATCATCGTGAAACAGGGTGGCCGCATGAAGATACTCAAAAGCCATGGCCAGGCGTTCAATCTCCATATCCCGACCGCCGCAAAGACGCCAGGACAGAACCGTCAGCAAAGGCCTGATGCGCTTCCCTCCGCCAAACAGGCCATAGTCCAGAATCTCACGCAGCAGAGGAGCCATATCTGCAGAAAGCTCCTCAATATCCCTGCGCATGGCCGCCTCGACCCGTTCCATATCGGGCCGTACCAGCTTCAGAAGCCGTTCGCGACCACTCTTTTCCGCTGTTGCTGTTGTTTCTTCCACGCTCATCACTCCTCGCTGACCTCTCCGACATCAGACGGTAATGCACTTTCATCACTCATAAAAAAACCACGTACCCGCTCAAGATCACGAACAATTGGCGAAGGGGGCAGGCTTGCCCGAAACAGACGGCCATAGCCTTTGCTAAAAATGCGGACATCCATGATTGCAATCACTCCCCGGTCCCGGCTGCTCCGCATGAGCCGGCCAGCTCCCTGGCGCAGAGTAAGAATCGCCCGCGGCACCTGAAAATCGAAAAACGGTTTACCGCCATCGCTCTCCACAGCCGCCATACGAGCCTTGATCACAGGATCACTGGGAACTTCAAACGGGAGTTTGTCAATGATCACACAACTGAGCGATTCACCTGGGACATCAACCCCCTCCCAGAAACTGGCCACACCGAGAAGTACAGAATGGTCATCTTCCTGAAAACGTTCCAGGAGAACACGACGCGGCGCACTGCCTTGCACCAGCAGTGGATGATCCAGACGCTCCTCCAAAAACTCTGCCATCAGATCAAGGGCCCGAAAACTGGTGAACAGGAGCAGGGCTCGGCCACGACTGCATTGCAGCAGTTCCAGGGTCCTGACCCGAAGCGCCTCATCATAACCAGATGCCGCGGGCTCGGGAAACTCCCGGTCCGGAACATAGATCAGTGAACGATTTGCATAGTCAAAGGGCGAATGAAAACACAGGGTCCGGCAGTCCTCACCCAGTCCAAGACGCTCCTTCACGTATGAAAAATTTCCTCCAGCCGACAGAGTGGCCGAGGTCATGACACAACTGTCCACCGTACGGTACAGGGCATTCTCAAGCTCAGCGGCAACCTTGACCGGGGTAGCCTCCAGGCTGATGCTCCGCTCCCGTCGCTCATACCAGTACACATAGCGGGCCTCAGTCCCCTGTCCAGCTTCAAGACCAATCTCAAGCAATGATCCAATCAACTCACGGGCGCGATCACTGTACAGGCTCCAGACCTCTCCTCCCAGAGCCTCGGTATCAAGCAATGCAGCCAATCGTTCAATGCCCTCCCCCAGACTCCGCAGTTCCTGATCCCAGCCTGCAACCTGGGTGCGGGCCTCTGCCAGCGGATAGCGACCTGTCCGTGGCGGGAAAAGGGCCATAAACTGTTGCAGCCGTGGCCTGAGCCCGCGAACAGCGCTTTGCAGCTCATCTCCCCGCTCTGCACTCAAGTCCGCCTCGACCTGCCGCTCCACATCACCCAGCAGATCCTGGAGCTGATAACTTGAAAAACGACGCCCAAAAAATGTGGACGCCACACTTTCAAGGTGATGGGCCTCATCAAAGATCACCCCCTGATAACGGGGCAGGATCTCACCATATCCATCACGGCGCAGGGCCAGATCAGAGAAAAAGAGATGATGATTAACCACCAGCAGACGGGCGGATCCGGCCCGCTTGCGCAGCTTGGCCACAAAACAGGCCGCCGCCTCTGGACAATCACTGCCCAGACATTGATCCGACTGAGCCGATATTCGTGGCCACAGGGGCGATCGATCTGCCAGCCAGTCCAGCTCGGCCCGGTCTCCCGTTTCGGTGGTCTCAAGCCAGCGGGTGATGGCTGTCATTTCGCTGTCTGCCAGCAGCGATAACTGATCCGAAGAACTGTACTGGTACCAGCGGTAATGGCAGAGATAATTCTGACGGCCCTTGATACAGACGACCGGGATGCTTTCTCCGAGCACCCGTTCAAGGAGCGGAATTTCTTTTTTGAGGATCTGATCCTGGAGGGTGATGGTGGCGGTGGACACGACCAGTCTCTGCCCGGAGAGCAGGGCCGGAACAAGATAGGCCAGGGTCTTGCCGACCCCGGTCTCGGCTTCAACCATGAGAAGGCGTGCCCGTTCTTCAGAACGCCTGCCGCCATTAGCCATGAGCAGCTTATCCACGGCCTCGGCCATGCCCAGCTGTCCCGGCCTGGCCTCATAACCCGGCAGGGCCTGGGCCAGTCGGCCTGTGGAACCAAAAATTTCTTTCACCGCCTCTCCTTCCTGAAGGACTCTGCCAGTGGATCCAGGCCGCAAATGCCAATCTACACCAGGCCGTCAACGACTCCCGATCTCCCGCTGACGACCCGGAACATCCCGGCAAAACACTGTATTTCTAAAATCGTGACAAGGGGAGCGCTCCCGCAACCGCCCCCAATCTCCGTAACAAATCCACCACACCGTTCACCCGCGCCTCAGTCCATGAACAGACCGAAAGACTGGAAGACACATTTTTATGCGCCCATCATACGATTATTCCTTTAATTTTTCAACCAGACCGGTACACTCATAGCAGATGAAATTCTCACCCACCAAAGATATCCATGTCTCCACAACCACTCAAACCGCCTGACACTCCACAACCGGACCAATTCCTGGCCCCGGACGAGGTCATCTTTGTGGTCGAAGACCGCCCCGAACTCAGCGGACTCTTTCAAAAAATTCTAAACCTCCAGAACCTGCCCGTGGCCATCGCCGCAAGCCTGGCTGAGCTCAATCAACTCCTGACGGAACAGAAACCGGCCCTGATCCTCCTGGACCTGAATCTCCCCGACGGCAGCGGTCTTGAAGCCCTCAACAGTCTCATCCCTGAGCACCCCGGGACCTCTATTCTGATCATCACCGGCAATACCGATCTGGACACCGCCCTGACCTGCCTGCGCCTTGGCGTCGATGATTACCTGGTCAAGCCGGTCAACACCTTTGACCTGCAGCGTGCAGTCAACCGCTCCCTGGAAAAACGGCGTCTCATTCTGGACAACATCCGCTACCAGAAAAAACTTGAACAAGGCTACCAGCGCGCCCGCTTTCTCCATGAACTCAACCTGAAGATGAACAGTGCCTACCTCAATCGCCAGGAACTGCACGCCATCCTCAGGGCCATCCTCACCGGCATTACCTCAGGTCAGGGCCTGGGCTTCAACCGGGCCTTCCTCGCCCTGATCAGCGATGACGGCCGAACCTTGCAGGGCCGCATGGCCATCGGTCCTGCATCGAAAGAAGAAGCGTCCAAGGTCTGGACGGAAATCAGGGAACAGAACCTGAATCTGGATGACATCCTCAACCGTCCCGAGATGCTGGATTACGAACAGGACACCCCGATCAACAACATTGCCCGCCGGATTTCAATCCCCACAAGCGCCGCAGAACACCTGCTGATTAAAACCTGCAACCAGCGAATCAGCCACCGGGTGACCGGCGGTCACTGCATCGACGAACAGGTTCCGGAGGAGCTGCTCACCCTGCTTGCCCACGACACCTTTGTCGCTGTTCCCCTCTACTCGCCGGGCCATTCTCTAGGGGTAATCCTGGCCGACAACTCCATCACCAACCGATCCATCAGCGACAACGACCTCTTTGCCCTGGAGATCTTTGCCGGTCAGGCCAGTCTGGCCATTGAACACTCACACCTCTCCGAAGCCATGCAGCACAAGATCCGGGAACTGGAAGAGATGGGCGTGGAGCTGGAAAAAAACAAGGACCTGCTGGTGAATGCCGAACGTGACGCCGCCCTGGGCCAGATGTCAGCGCAACTGGTCCATACCCTGCGCAATCCCATCACCACCATCGGCGGTGTTTCCCGAATGCTGGCCCGCAAATTCGATCATCCCGAAAACAACCGCTTCCTGAACATTATCGAGAAGGAAGCGGGCCGGATCGAAAAGACCCTGGAAGACCTGTTCATCTACGTGGATACCCGTCAGCCGCAAAAGGAACTCCAACAGCTGCAGCCCCTGATCCGTAAAAGCCTGATGCTCTTCTACGGCCAGCTGAAAAAAGAGCAGATCAGCTACCAGCTTAACCTGCCGGGCGAGCCGATTCTGATCCACATGGACAACCGCCATATCCAGCAATTGCTTGTCCACCTCATCCGCAATGCCATGGAAGCCATGACGAACGGGGGGCAACTGTCCATCACCTGCAGCCGGGACGAGCAAACCGCAACCATCACCATCACCGATACGGGCTGCGGCGTGGTCAATGGAAACCTGGACAGGGTCGGTGACCCCTTCTTCACCACCAAGATCTACGGCACAGGCATGGGACTGACCCTGGTGGAGAAGATCGCGACCGACCACGGCGGCAGCTTCCACCTGGATCAGGACCCGAACCAGGGAATGACGGCAACCGTCCACCTCCCCCTGACCGAAAACAACTGACCGCCCCCCTCCCCTCTTCCCCCATTCACCCGTTCACCCGTTCACCCGTTCACCTTTTCACCCTTTCCCCCGTTCACCCTTTCCCCTCCCCCCTCCTCACAGACACCACCACCCCAACCAGAGACAGTCCCGCAGTCAGCAAAAAGGTATAACGCAGGGCGCGAATGAATGCATCCGCCTGAGCTGGACTGTAATCACGCACATCAAGGCCACCTGTCAAATGGGCAAAAAAAGAGGCAAAGACCAGCCCGGCCAGGGCCGTCCCGCAAAGCATGCCCAGATTGCGGGAGGTGGCCAGCAGGCCCGACATGATCCCGCCCTGTTCCGGGGCCGCATGGCCCAGTACCGCAGCGCTGTTGGGTGAGAGAAACAGGGCCTGACCACAGCCGAGCAGCATCAGCGGAATGATCAGTTGCGCCAGCGACGCGCTCAGAGAAAGACGCGACAGCAGGAGCAGGGCCGCGGCGCAGATCAGCAGACCGCTGGTGGCAGGTATCCGCGCGCCGACCCGGTCATGGAGTAGACCGGCGAGAGGCGCCACGACAAAGACGGCGGCGGGCACGCTCATCATAACCAGTCCCAGGGCGCGCGGATCAAAGCGCAGAATATGGTGGAGATAGAAGGGAGTCAGAATCAGGACCACAAAGAGGACGGCAAAGGAAATGGCCGCGGCCAGCAGGGCCAGACCATAGCGGGGAACAGCCAGGATATCCAGGGGCAGAAAGGGTGAAACCGCCCGCCGTTGATGGCGGAGAAAAACAACAAGCAGGCAGGCCGTGAGCAGCCCGCCTAACAGCCGTCCGGTGGAAGAGGCCGTCTGAAAAACGCTTGCGCCGCTGACCAGCAAGAGGACCAGCAGGGTCCAGAGCAGCAGACCGACCCAGTCAAAGGGCTGCGCGGGACGATCCTCCGCAACACCACTCTGGCGCAGTGCCGGAAGTAAATAAAAAAAACTCAGAACCAGACCGGAGCAGCTCACCGGCAGGGTGGCCAGGAACATCATTCGCCAGGAAAAATAATGGATCAGGGCGCCGCTGACCAGCGGGCCTGTCATGAGACCGACGGAGGTCACCACGCCGATCAGGCCCAGCATCCGCCCCAGCGATTCAACGGGAAAGGCCAGGCGGATCATGGCCGGGCCGTTGGCCATCATCATGGCCGCGCCCAGACCCTGGAACAGGCGAAAAAGAATCAACTGGACTAGAGAGAGGGACAGGGAACAGGCCAGCGAGCCCAGGGCAAAGACCAGCATCCCGGCCAGATAGATACGACCGGCCCCCAGACGATCCCCTAGCCGTCCCCAGAAAAGGAGGGAGGAGGTGATGGTCAGCAGGTAAATCAAGACCACCCACTGCACCGCGGCCAGCCGAACCCCAAACTCGGCCATGATCACGGGCAGGGCCACGTTGATCATGGAGCTGTCCATGGTGGAGAGGAGGACACCGGTGGCCACGAGAATGAACAGGGGCCAACGGGTGGATGGGGGCATGATGGTCAGATGGGCTGAGGTCAGGAAATAAAAAATATGGAAAGATAACTTGCCGATATTTTCAATGGACCCTAACAGAATACCCCAGGAGAGAAAAAACAAAAAGCCCGCTGTTTACACAGCGGGCTTTTTGTTTTTAACGTGTAAGTAAGTTTCTAATTAAAATTAGAAGGTTACAAACAGGCCGGCACCAACACGCAATTCTGAGTCAGCTGCACCAACTTCGTCAGTATCAATATCAGCATACTGCATCTGTGCCTGAAGGCTGGTGTTGGCCATGAGGGCATACTTCATGGACACGGCATAATAAACAGCAGAATCAACCAAGGTAACAGTTGCCGCATCTTCTTCCGGAGTCATGTAAGCAACGGAAGCACCCAGATCCAGGGCTTCACTTGTCTTAGCGTTCAGGTAGAGACGAGCACCAATAACACCAGCGTTAGCATCAATCACACTAAACGGACGACCGGTGGAATTTGCCTCATTGTGCAGATCAGTACCGAGGTCATTCAGGGCATCCCAGCCACCGAAGTCGTTACCGAGCATGGTGTAGGTGGTTTCATCAGCCTTATCGGTACCTGCAGCGTAGTAAAACTGACCACCAATGGTCATGGTCTCAGAAGCAGCGGTGGAGGCATCAACAAAGAGCTGGGTTCCCACGGCGTCGTTGGTATCAGAGGCATCACCACCGAACAGGCCAAGCTCTGCCTGAAGTTTGATGGCATCAATATTCATCACCACGTCAGCACCGATCATATAGACGCTTTCCCCGGCTGTAACAACATCATCATCTTCAGTGTCTGTCTGACCAGCAACAAAGATGTTGGAGGTATAGCTCTCACCCTTGATGCCATAATTTGCACCGAAGAGATAAGAATCAGCATGATCAGTTACAACATCATCACCTGCTACCACCAATGTTGATTTATTATCGTCATCCAGGAGCCAGAAAGCAGAGAAAGCGCCAACATCAACGCTTACACCGGTATCCTGTGAATTAACGGTCTGACCCAGACCTAAACCAACATACTGCTGACCGGCACGAACATGAACGCCATTCTTGGTCAGGTCTACGTGTGCACGATCCCAGTTTATGCCATCTGCAGGCATACGACCCGCACCAAATTCATTACCGCCCTCTGCTCCCCAGTTGCTTTCGCTCACGTCTACACGAAAGGTCGCGCTGACACCTTCGGCAATGGCAAAGTTCCCGCCAACACGCAGACGCTGGTCCATGAAGCTCTCTGTATCCGGCAGATCAAGATCCTGGTGCCAGGCACGAACACGCAATTCACCGTTCAGTTTCAAATCTGCGGCAGAAGCCACGGAAGCAACTCCGGCAACCAACATCAAGGCGGTAGCTGTAGCAAGTACTTTTTTCATCTCTTTCTCCATGCTTTATTTTTCTTTGGTTCCAGGATTTACAAGAAACCGTTTAAATTTTCTCACCAGCTCTGTAACCAGCGAAGAAGTCAATACAAGAAATCAACAACATAGCTAAATAACTAAATAACTAAATAACTAATGGCTGACTTTTATAACTTGAGCAAAGCAGGCATGTCAAGTTTTTTTCACCTGCCGATTCAAATAATTATACCAAGAAGGGTCATACATGCCCTACAAGGACAAAAACGAACTACCGCAAGGAGTGACAAGCAGAGGATGGTAAGAAAAAGAGGATGGTAACAAAAAAAAGCATAAAAAAACGGGCCCTGAATTTTCAGGGCCCGTTTTTTTTGTAATGAACTGCTAAAATGTAGAACTGAACAAATTAATAGGTTACATCCAAGCTGACATAGGCTGCCATGGGATTGTTGACATAACGATCCGTATCAAGATAGCCGGCAGACAGGGAGATAGAAGCACCATCGCTGACAGCATAAGCGTATCGAGCAGAGACCTCAAGAGCATCCTGATTTTCAGCATCTACATCCATGTAGACCAGGTTACCGGTCAAGTTGCTCTTCTCGCTCAACTTGAAGGTGTTACTAATGGAAGCAAAGGTGGTATCGCCACCAGAACCAACCCGGGCAATAGCAGTGATGGGCTCGGCCTTACCGATCATGATCCATCCGAAATCGTTATCCGCCTGATACCCATCCTTTGTATAACCAAGCATAAGCTCAGGATTCATACCACCCAGAGCACCATTCCAGCTCAGATATCCACCCATCCTGTCATCTGCGGCTCCAGCGCCCAACCCATTAGCTGCTATGTCTTTATCGACATAGACCAACTCACCATAAAGTTTTCCCTCACCAACCTTACCGGCAAGAGAGACCGACCCTCGCATACCACTTTGGTCAACAGCACGATCGTCAGCGTGGTATACAATGCGAAGGGCACCATTCATACCATTGGCAAATTTATTCTTGGCCAAAATACCCCAGTTGTTCTGATCTTCATCAGAGGCAGCATCAAGGTCACCTTCGTTAAGCTTATCAAAGGTAGCACCCAATGTCAGGGTTTTAGAGGCCTTATAGGTCAACTTCAAGCGATCCTTGCGCTGATCAAAAACGAAGAAAGGAGACCAGTTTACGGTCATGTAGCCACCCTCGATGGTCATACCGTTGCCGAGCGGGATACCGAGCCAGGCGTAATCAACATAAATATTACGATCATCTGACCTAGCAGTAGAATTGTCAGCCATACCCCAACTATCACCACTTCCGCCAAGATAACTGCCATCCTGATCCATCATCCGAATCCGGGCCTTGGCAAATGCGCCGCCCACTGATTTGGCTACAACATTGATGCGAACACGAGAGTCAAGATGGGTCTCGCTGTCATCCTCAAGAAACATATTGTCAGTATAGATCATACGTACACGGGCATTACCACTCAGATCAACGGCGGCGGTGGCCACGGAGGCTACACCGGCGACCATCATAAATGCAGCAGTTGCAGCAATTACTTTCTTCATCTCTTTTCTCCTTGCTTGGTTTGACATTCACTCCCGGAGATTCTCCCCAAGAGTCTTTAATTTTCACCTGCCAACGAGCAGATAAAATACATCATGAGTAAATACTCATTTTATTATATGTCAAGGAATCAAAGCCTGTCAAGTTTTTTTCACAAAAAGTTAAAAAAATTATACCTCTCGTTTTTTCTTTATTCGGCAGGGGTTGCCGCCGGATTTTCAGATTGGGCAAGATCAAAGAGGGACAGACGGCTCTTGCCT
>JACKQG010004660.1_pt1 | contig 15784 bp, 9 predicted proteins | sample 8237621 | NCBI WGS metagenome assembly JACKQG01 (sample SAMN15677084, study PRJNA649215) | marine metagenome | biome: marine; feature: Black Sea; material: saline water; isolation source: suspended particulate matter (SPM) from the Black Sea western gyre | collected 2013-06-09/2013-06-10 | depth... | reverse complement strand
AGGGAACTGTCAGGGCCTCCATCCTTTGGCCCTTGCAGGAAGAGGAATGTGACCTCGTGCCGACCTGCTGGAATGATCAGTGAATACTCCGTCCAGTCCACTTCCCTGTCACGCAAAGTGACAAAGTCTACATCCCATATGGTTGCCTGGCCAATAAATGCCCGAAAAATTTGCAGGTTACCTTCAACCTTGGCTTTGAAAGTGAGTTCGCCGGGGCCTTCCAACCTAGTTTTTAGCTCGGCATAAACCACGTCCCCCCCCCAGTCCGGTAAACCGGTGACGTGCAACGCATCCTCTCCATCTGAAGTTTCGTCAGCTTGCAACTCCCATGCAAATTCAGCACCACTGACAAAATCGATTCCTTCAGTATCAAGCGCTTCGGCCAAATCTTCATTGTTCTCCCAATCGAGCGTTAATTGGGCAGGCTCACTCTGTGCTTCGCCGTGTGTGTTTTGGGCAACCACCCAGTACTCACCCTCATCCTCAGGCCAAACAGTGTCCAAGGTCAGTTTGTCGCTTGTCTCACCGATGAGCGGCTTGCCATCACGGTACCATTGGAGTTCCGGAAATGGCCAGCCATCAACCTCCACGCTGAAGAAAATCTCTTCCACGCCTTCAACCGTGGCGTCCTGCGGTTGCTCGACAAATTCAGGCACTGCATCCTCGGGGATGTAGAATTGAAGGGCATCCAGATAACCGTTGTGTCGTCCCGTTTCCCAGGAATCCCGAAAAAATTCCCATTCCAAGACGTGACGCCCTTCAGGAATAAAAGTGCGAATATTTTCCCATTCGCTACTACCGTATAAAGATTCGGTTTGCTTGCCGTCGATGGAAAAAATCAAACTATCCTCAAACTCGGGTCCAATAATCTTCCAATCAAATTCAAGCACCCCGGGGCCTTCAACCATAGTCATAACCCAGGAGGATTGGAACTCCTGAAGCGATTGATTTCTTATGGCATCGCCATCCTTCGCATCGTTTATCTTGGCGCGGGACCATTTTTTGTCTCCACCGGTGGCAAACTTGAGCCCTGTGATATCGAGTCCATCCGCAAGACTAGACACCCCTTTGCCTGAAACGGTCACTTTCAACGGTTCACTCTCCAAACTACCGTGTACATTGGATGCCGCCACCGTGTATTCTCCGGCATCAAAATCCCATGCGTGTTCCACCCTGTAAACGCTGTTGGTGGCTCCCTCAATGTCCTCACCGTTCAACCGCCATTGGAAGATCGGAAACGGGTATCCATCAGCACTCTCTATTTTGAGTTCAATGCTCTGGCCCAAATCCGGTTCCGCTTCAACACTCGACGCTGTCACGGAAGTCGGCTTGCCCAGTTCAGCCTTGGTGAACACCATTTCGTCAATATAAGCTTTTCCCATCCTATCCGACCACTTTTCAAGTGTGAAATATAGGGTATGTCTCCCCTCAGGAATTTTGAGCCAATTGTCATGCCATTTCGCCCTGGAACTTAAATTGGCTTCATCCAAAAAAGCTACTGGCTCAGAATATTCATCGTCCAAAAAACAACCTAGAAAATCATCAACATGCTCCAAGGATGACTCCAGTCTCCACTTGAAGGTAAGATATCCAGGGCCCTCAAATCGTACGGCAAACGTCTGGTACCCCCAATCGTTGCTCGGAACATATCCTCGTGCCGAATCTTCACCATCAGATGACTTAGATGTAAATCTCGACCATTTCCGTTCTTCTTCCACATTCATATTTATCACTCTCCCGTTTTCCAAATCAATGGCGTCTGCCAGTTCCTCATCCAAAATTTCTGTGACAATAAGATCGGCCACTTGGGATTCCACTTCACCCAGTTCGTTGGACACCACCACGGTGATCTCACCAGAGTCGTCCTCCCAGAGGTTATCCAGCCACAACACACGCGCGATCTCACCTTCCAGCGGTTCGCCATCACGAAACCATTGGTAGGTCGGGAACGGATAGCCCCTGGCCTCGACTTCAAAAAATGCAAAATCTGGTGCCTGAGTTTCATAGGGTTCAGGCTCGAAATAAATTTCCGGCTCCCTTTCTTCAACCAAACTGAACTCAATCAGGTCAATGATGACATTATCTGTACTCATAAAATTATTCTCAACTATCCACCTGACCTTGTGTTCACCCTCGGGAATCTCAACCACACCGCGAAACCAATCAGGTTCATCTGTGGAATAATCTAACAACTCGAGATCAACAAATTTATCATCCAAGGAAAATTGCAGTGGTGAACTCCAGGAAAATTCACCCAGCGATTTGTGGTGAAACTCCAGATAAGCGGGACCCTCCAATGTCACCTCAATCCAGCTCTTCCCTCCATTGGGAATCCCGGTACTGGCCAAGCCGCCTTCACCGTCCAACCCATTGATGGAATCCGTAATCCACATTCCTTCTCCACCAAACTCCAACTCCATGTCTTCCAAGCCAAATGCCGCCACGGCGGCCTCCTTTATTTCCTCCCGGGTAAAAAAATACACATCATCCAGCCAGCCATACATGTTCTGGCCAAATGAATCCTGCTTAGTGTACTCCCATTTGACCGAGTTCTCCCCTTCCTCAATCTTCACCGCCGCGGACAGCCATCTGGGTTCCTTCCAACTGTAGTCTTTCTGGAATACATCCACTACCTCACCGTTCACAAAACACCGAAACTCCTGCCCATTATCGTTGGTCGTTCGCCAACTGAAAAACACCGTTCCAGGTCCCTCGACCTCCATTTCCACCCAGGTCGATTGATTGTTTTCGATCTCCGGGCTGCGTGCCGAGTCTGCATCGGAAGAATGAATTGTCTTATCCAGTGACCACGTTTCTTCAGGACCGGAATCAAAGGCATAATCGCCGTTGTCCAGGGCTTCCTGCAGGGTATTCACCACTTTTAACGAAGCCATCTCGCTTGTGATCGAACCATAATCATTGGTGATCTCGACGTAATAATCCCCAACCATTTCCATGGTGACGTCCACAAGGGTCAGCTCAGCCGACTTTCCGCCATCAATCGGTTTCTCATTGTAAAACCATTGATACGACAATGGCTTAGCTCCAACGGTCTCCACGGCAAACTCCACATCCTTCCCGGCCTCCGCCGTCACTCCACGGGGCTGGCTCAGAATCGACGGAGACACATTACTCCCTATCAATTGCGCCGAGGCAGTGGTGGTCAATTTGTGCTCGTTAGTGACCACCACCGTGTAGGTGCCCTGACTTTGGGCCTGAACGTTAAAAATGACTAACTTCGGGTCGGTTGCCCCGGTCAATTCCTGTCCGTTAAACTGCCATTGATAGCTTAGATCCGTGTCATCAGTGGCTTCTATTTCGAATACCGCCGTGTCGCCCAGCTTCACAGATTGATCCTCCAGGGCCTGTATGATCTCCGGCGGCGGAAAACCGGATTTCACCTTGTTGATAATCGTGTTGAATTTGCGTGCCCCCTCGTAGCCAACCTCCTTGTATAGCACCTCCCACTGCTCGTAGTCACTGTTCCCAGCCACACCGTTTAGGATTACAAACATCGGGATGGAGCTTTCCTCATTGAACTGATTCCAGGCCACTCTCTGTAGGTCATCGCCGACCAACCCCAAACCGGCATCCTCGACAAACTGGTTCGTGCGATCCGGGTTGTCCGACTCGATGTTGACGGCCATTACTGTCACCGGCACACCATACTTGTTGCCGTCCCGTTCCTTAAAATACAGGTAAACCTTCTTCTCCACGTCCGGCGAAGACGTCCGGCACGGGCCGCACCACCAGGCGAAAAAATCAAGCACGACAACGTGCCCTTCATAATCACTCAACCTGAGCGGTTCACCGGTTTGGCGGTTGGTAATCTCAAAATCCTCGGCTACCTGGCCCACCTTGGTAACCTGTGCCTGACCAAGCACTTGACCAAGAAGCAGGCACGCCCAAAGGCCAAGGGAACTCAAGACACTCCGCAGCCCCAAGGCCGATATCGCCGTTTGTTTTTTTGTCATTTTTTTATGATTAGATCTCTGCCTTCTCGGAAGGATAAACTTTTTCGAGGCTTTATCAACTTAAAAATAATATTTTTTTATATTAAATAATCCAATAAAAAAACGCCGGGAAAAGTCCCGGCGCTCGCGCTTTATTTTTTAAGGTATGGGTTATTCATTTCCGCGGCGGTTGCCACGACGGCGGCGCTCGGCGTTCTCGTCACCGTTGCCTCGTTTGCGGCGGTCGGTGGCGCGGTCGCTGTCACGCCCGCGGCTGCGTTCGCCCCGCTCGGAGCCACCGCGACCCCGTCGTGAGGAGAAGGCCTTGCGGGCGGCTTCGCGCTCCGCTTCATCCAGTTTGCCATCGCCGTTCTTGTCGTACTCCTTCATCAGGCGGGCGCGGTAGTCGCCCCCGCGGCTGGGCCGGTCGCTGTCGCGGTCGCCGCGATAACGGTCGCTCAGGGACTTGCGAAGGGCGGCGCGCTCCTTGTCATCAAGCTTGCCGTCCTTGTTCTTGTCGAACCGTTTCGTGAGTTCCTCGCGAGACAGGCGGACGCGGTCGCTGCCGCCCCGGGCCTGGCCCTGGCTCAACCGCTTCCGCAACGCGGCCAGGCGCTCCTTGCCCTGTTCCTCCGTGATCTTGCCGGCTTTCACGGCGGCACGGATTTCCTTGCTGGCCGCCTCGATCCGCTGGCGGATTCCAGCCTGGCGGCGGTCGCCGTCACCGGCCCGGTCGGTCTTGCGGGCAGGCTGTTTCCGGAGGGCGGCTCCGGCGGCCTTGCGTTCCGCCTCGTTCAATTTGCCGTCGCCGTCCTTGTCGAACCGCTTGATGATGGCTTCGCGTGACGGTCGGTCGCTCTTTTTGCCGGCCGGTTTCTTGGCCTCCTCGGCCTGTGCCGCACCGAGGCTGCCGGCGAACAACGCGGCGGCGGCGAGGGTGCTAATGGTCTTTATTTTCATGATCTGTCCTTTCTGTTTATGTTTAATATACTGCCAATCGTAATCGATGACTGGAGTAATTAACGCCGGCTGGGCTTAAAAGTTACAAAAAGCCTCCGGGTCGCTTGACTTCACAGTTGACGCCGCTTGGCCGAGCGGCCCTAATGACGGCATGATTAAGCGCCAACACGGGTTCACCCTGATCGAGTTGCTGGTGGTCATTGCCATCATCGCGATCTTGGCCGCCCTGCTCCTTCCGGCCCTGGCCAAGGCCAAGGAGCAGGCCAACAGCGCCGGCTGCAAGTCCAACCTCCGGCAGATCACGCTGGGCACGATCTATTACAGCGACGACCACGACGGCCGCATGCTGCAGGTGCTCGGCCCGTCCAAGCCGTACTGGTTTCATGCCATCGCGCCATACCTCGGCGACAAGCGTTACGTGAAGGATCCGCAGGCCGCCTTCAACGGCTCAATGAAAACGATCATTTGCCCGGTGGTCAAGACCCGCTCAAAGGGAACCCGGGCCGGCCTGCCGCGCGGTGACAACAAGACGAGTTGGTCGTACTGGTGGGGCAATTTTGGCAAGTCGTACGCGGAGGGCAGCTACACGATCAACTCGTTCATGCAGGATCCAAACGGCAGCTACTACGCGCCCAGTGGCAGCGCAGAAAAAAAGAAATATTGGGAGCAGTTCACCAACGCCACCTCGGAGGTTCCCGTTTATGGGGATGGCAACTGGGTCGACTCATGGCCCCGGCCCGACAATGCGCCGCCTCCGGATTATTCCGGCTCCCACTCCGACAACGGCATGCGCCGATTCTTTGTCAACCGCCACGACTTCGGCATCAACGCCGGCTTCGCCGACGGCCATGTGGACAAGGTCACGCTGCGCGGGTTGTGGGATCAAACCTGGTACCGGGGCTACCTCCTCACCCGCGAACCGAAGATGCCCCGGCGATAATTCACCCCGTCTTCCCGCTTGCACTTTGCCGCGATTCGGGTTCGGTTCCCCACGCCGCATGAAACCGACCCCCATCATCCTCGGAATCGCCCTGGCAGGCGCGCTTGGCCAAGCGCGTTCGGAAAGCTGGAACCAGTTCCGTGGCCCGAACGGCTCCGGCGTGGCGAACGACGCCGGGCCACCGGTCGAGCCCGACCCCGCCCGACTCGCCTGGAAGACAGCCCTGCCGCCCGGCCTGTCGTCGCCGGTGCTGTCGGACGGGCGCGTATTCCTCACCGGCTTGGCCAAGGGCCGGCTTGTCACCATCGCGCTGGACAAAGCCACCGGAGAGATCGTCTGGCAAAACCAAGCGCCCAAGGTTGAGCTTGAAAAGGTCCATGAGGCCAGCCACCCCGCCGCCCCGTCGGCGTTGGTGAGCGGGGATCGGATCTTCGCGTATTTCGGCTCGTACGGCCTGCTCTGCTACGGCCTCGACGGGCGCGAACGGTGGAAAAAACCGATCCCCACACCCCGCACTCTTTACGGCATGTCCACCTCGCCGATCGCCCATGGTGACCTCGTCATCTTGGTGCTGGACAACGACGCCAACCTGTCCGGGAGCCGTTTGAGCCAATCAAAAATTGTTGCCTTCAATCAGGCCGATGGGAACGTTGCTTGGGAAATCCCGCGACCGTTCCATCGCAGCGGCTGGTCGACCCCGGTGATTTGGAACCACGACCGCGGCACCGAACTCGTCGTACTCGGCAACGGCCGCGTGAGCGGGTACGACATGGAGAGCGGCACGCAGAAATGGTTCGTCCCCGGCTTCTCCCGCGAAACCATCTCCACTCTGGTCGCCGGCGAAAATATCCTGTTCGCCTCCTCCTCGAAACTCGGCGGCGGCGCAGACATCCGCGTCGATCCGTTGCCGTTTTGGGAGGCTGTCATTCGATTCGACCAAAACGGCGACGGAAAAATCGAACGCAAGGAGATGACCGGCCACTTCACCTTCCCCATCCGGCCCGAACTGCCGCCGGGCCATCCCGGCTTCGGCATCCCGTTGCCGGACGACAAGCGCCGCCGCCAGGAACGGCTCGACGGGATATTCCGGGGCACCGACCGCAACCGGGATGGCTTTTGGAGCAGGGAGGAGTTCATCGGCAATATGCGCGGCGGCCGGGGCAAGCCGCTGCTCATCGCCATCCGCCCCGGCGGTCGGGGAGACATCACCGACACCCACCTCAAATGGGAACTGAACCGCGGCATCCCGGAGATCCCCTCGCCACTCCTGTACGACAACTTGGTCTACATGGTGCGGAACGGCGGCCTGCTCTCCGCCGTCGATGCCGACAACGGTAAACTGCTCTACCGCGAACGCCTGAACGCCCCCGGCCAATACAGCGCCTCCCCGGTCGCAGCAAACGGCCATGTTTACCTCGCCTCCAATCGCGGTGTCATCACGGTCGTGAAAGCAGACAGGCGATTCGAGATCGCACACCAGAACGATTTGAACGATCCGGTGTTCGCCACGCCGGCCATCGACAAAAACACCCTCTACGTCCGCACCGAAAAAACCCTCCGAGCGTTTCGATCTGGAAAGTAGCTGACTATTTTTTGATACGCGGGACGAGTTGGTCAGGCACCGGCTTGACGCCGGCTTGGAGGGTTTTGCCCAGCTTGGCCAAGCGCTCGACGATCTCCGGATGCTTCGCGGCCAAGTCGTATTTCTCCGACGGATCTTCACCCAGATGATACAACTCCGGCTTGGCCAACGGCTTGGGGTTGATCCCGTTCTCCTCGCGGAACTGCGCCTTGTAGCTGCCGGAACGCACCGGCAGGCGGCCGGTCATCAATGCCGCGCGGCTCGGCGTGCAGACCGGTGCCGACGAATAAAACTGCGTCCACTTCTGCCCCTCGTGCGCCATTCGGTCGAGGTGCGGCGTGTGGATCGTCGGATGCCCATTGCACGACATGTCGCCGTACCCCTGGTCATCCGTGAAAATAATCACGAAGTTCAACGGCTCCTTGGCCAAGCCCGACGCAGCCAAGCCAAGCGCATGGCCAAGCGCAAAAATCAAAAAAACACACCACGAAGAGCACGAAGGGCACGAAGAATTCAAACCCTCCTCCTTCGTGTCCTTCGTGGTAATTAAGTGCGCTTGGCCGCTTGTTCGATTCATCGGCACAGTGCGCTCAGCCTGCAGTTTCAATATTATCCCCTATGAACTCGGGTTTCGTTTCAACGGGAACGGTTTCCTGCTTGCGGAAGATTTCAAGCTGCCTTGGCTTATCAACGACGTCGAACGAAAAAAGAGAGGAAATTAACAGGGCCAAACAGGCAAAAAACAGATGTGAATATTTTTTAACAACCGCGATTTTTTGCATGAATTTTTCCGAGGAAAGAAACGGAATAACCTTGATGGGATCTTTCTCAAATCGCCGCTCTCCACCGTGAGCCAGGTATTTAAAAAGTGCACCCCAAGTGACGCAATAAATCGCAAACAGATATCTGGCGAAAAGAGAAATCATCTCCAGAATGATCATAATGAACGCGGCGGTCAGCAGGTAATCAATCATGAGGTTCGTTGCCTTCCCTCTTCGTGATCTTCGTGTCCTTCGTGGTTAACAAATCGCGCTTGGCTAATGGCTTATTGCTGCTCCGCCTCCAAGGCTGCATCCACCTCTTCCTGCGTTGGGTAATCGTCGGGGTCGTTCGGGTCGTGGCCCGTTAATTCCTCTTCATAGTCATACATACCATCACCGTCACTGTCTTCCGTGCTGCCCTCGTCGGCGAAACCGGCATCGTGGAACAGTTTCGCGGTTCCCTCACGGGTTAGGTTCGCTACATCCTCGGCATTTTTGATGACACTTGAATTCAGCCCGTTCTGGATCATCACGGTGGCAATGTTTCGGATCCTAGCGAAATCGTGATCCGTGAGCTTCGGGTTAAGGATGCGCTGAACATATCCATCCTCACTCACATATCCATCCTCACTCACATATCCATCCTCACTCTCCTCATCCGACTCCTCCGTCCAGAGAACATGCCCCAGTTCTTCCAAGGCCAGCCGCCATGCTTCATTTTCGGATAACGGTTTGTCCGCCTTTTCGATCAGGTATTCGATCAAATCCAGATTTCGGCCTTGAAACGAAGGGTTGATGATATCGTCCAAATTCGCCCCCGCCTGCTCAAGCATCTTGACCTGCTCAAGCCGCCCGCTGGATGCCGCGATCTGGATCGCCGCGTAAAGATCATCCCTCGCTAGGTTGGGTTGCTTGGCCAGACAGTATTTCAGGATCGCGCTGTCCGGATTGGCGGCGGCGTGATGCAACGGAGTGCTGCCGTCCTCTTCCCGTCGGTCTGTCTGGGCTCCCTTATCGATCAACAGCTCTAAAAAATCCGGATCACAAATCCGAACCGCCAGGGAAATCACGGACAGTGACTCAAGGCCATCATCCCTGCCGCCCATCCCCATCATGCCCATGCCACCCATCCCGTAAGGCATCATTCCCGCAGGATTCCCGGGCTCCCCCATGCCGTACATTCCGGACCCCGGCATACCCTGAAAGTTAGGCATCATTCCCGGTACTCTCCCTTGGCCAAGCGGCGATCCCGGATCATCCAGACTGCCAAGCTCAGAATTAGCCGGATCCGTTTTTTGGCGGGGATGGTTGACGTCGGCGCCCTTCTTGATGAGGAGGCGGGCCTTGTCGAGATCGCCCTTGGCCAAGACCTTGCGCAGCAGCGAAACCGGCCTGTCCTCCTCGAGCGCCTCGGCCAATTTCGACTCCGGCACCTTGGCCAAGAGCAGCGTCAGGATTTCGAGGTTGGCTATTTCGAATACAGATTTGAAGGCGGAGTTAAGCCTCCGTTCAGGCGGGAGCTGTATCCCGGCGTCGAGGAGCACCTTCACGACGTCGACCTGCTGCATCTCAACCGCAAGTTCCAGATCGTCGTCACCGGGCGTCAAGCCGCGGTCGAGAAGCCATTGCAGCATTTCCATGTTGCCGCTGAGACCGGCCAGCTTTAACGCGCCTTGGCTGGCAAGGGCAACGCTCTCCGGCACGCCGAGGTAGTTCGGGTCGGGATACCGGCTCCTCCTGACTGCTTCGTGCCGGGATTCCTCGCCTGGCTTGGGCGTGTTCAGTTCCCAGCCTTCGTCACTTATTTTCTTGAGACGATCGAAGTCTCCCAACTGGATCGCGACCAGGATGGGATCATATTTCCATGTGAAGCTCCGATTATCTGTGCTGGGAATCCTGAAGCGATGATTGCCCTTGCGTTCCCATGCGACCGGGTTCCCGGTTGAAATGTCGACCGGGATGGCATCGATGTACGTTGGCGTCAGTTCGTCGAGACTGTCAGGCAAGCTCCCCTTGGCCAAGCGATGCCGCTCGATGGCCACGCCAAGCCGCGCGGTGGCAAACAGGTTCATCAGCCCTCCCGCCTTGGCCAGGGACTTTTCGAATCCCCTGAGCAATGTACGACTAAAAACGTGCCAATTCCTCGTCGCCTCCACCTTGGCTTTCATAAACAACATATCGACGGTTGACGGTTGAATTCTCCCGGAGTTCTTCGCCTCGCGGATGAGTGACACGTACTCTTTCAGGGTTGAGTCGAATAAAATCAAATCCTGATAATGCCAACCTTTCGGGATGAGCCTGGCCGGATTGCCGCGCCTGTTGAACATGAAATCAAATTCGGCGCCGTGGATGTACGCCTCGATTGTCCCCGGCCCCATGGTGACGCGCTCGGCCTGAATTGTGCGTTCCAATTGGCCAAAGTACTCCTTGTCGAGCGTCAGCAGTCGGTCGAGTTCCTGAAGATGCGCGTCGCTCAGCTTACCGGAGTGCAGACATTTGTTGATCGTGTCGACCGTGACGTGGCCGATGGCCATATTGACGAGTTGACTGATCGTGAATAACCCTGTACCGGACGCCCTGAACACTCGAAACTGCAGGCGGATATCCTCCATCGCTCCGGCAGCATCGCCGCGATCCAGCTTGGTCAAGGCGGAATATTGCAGGAGTTGAGCGACTCCTTTGAATTTGGCAAGATGCGGCAAAAGGGTGTTAGGCCCGTTCTCGTAGGCGATCGGGAAATAATGACCGGGCCGCTTGGCTGCCTCCCGTAGATCGCTCAACAACCCGTCGAATTGGGCGAAATAATGCCGGATCAATTCTTCGTCACTCAAACCGGAGGGAGGTTCATCGGCAAAGAACTCATATTCGCCCGTTTTGTTTCCCCGTGAAAACTTGGTTTGCAGTCGCTGCGCAAACCCGCGCCAGTCTGGAAAAACCATGTCATAGGACACTCGCCTTAATCCGTTGGCCACTGATCTGGGGCTGCGATCCAGCAAGGCGTCCAGTTCCTCCTCGGCCTTGGGATTCTTGTAAACCGTTTTGCCACCGAGTTCCTGTGTGAAAAGAAGCGCGTTGAACGGCTTGGCCATGAAGAAGTTGTCGTCATCGGCCGGGATCTCACCAATGTAATCCTCCATGCGGTATTTCCAGCCATCCGCCTCGCCGGCCGCCTTGTGCTTGGCCCACGCTCGGGCGCCCGTCCATCCCCCAACGAGGTAGTAGCCGAGCAAACCAATCACAGCCAAGCCAACCAACCCAACCCCGCACCACGACAAGCGAACGGCAACGCGATGGAAAGTCCCCTTGCGTTCCCTCCAGCCAAACTGCGTCAGTGCCGCAATCAGGTTCACCGGAAAAGCATAGGCCAAGCCCGGGATGACAGCTCCCAATGCGCCCGCCTCGTCCGTACGAAAACCGTACCAACCTATTCCTCCCCCGATCAGGCCTATCGCGAAGGGGCCAACATAAATCAACAACGTATGAGTCAACAACTGAAGACGGCATCCACGATTTTTCGGCCGGGAGAGAAAGTAAACGGCAAGCCCCAGGTAACTCCCGCATAACCCCACCAACACCCCCCACTGCTCTCTACCGGTGATAAGGTCACTGATGCCACCACCTGCAGCGGCTCCCCCAATCGGCCCGACAAGAATCAGCAACAGATACAAAACCGATCGAAGCCTCCCGCCGGGTTTCCCATCGCGAATTGCAAACGCCAGGATGAATAGAAATAAAAAGGCATACAAGAGACCCAGGAACCCGACTTCATCCAAGTCATCAACATTCTTTAAATCTCCAAAAAACATTATACCGACGAACGGGAGCAGGACAAAATTGAAGTACACCAACGCCTTGAGCGAATTCGGGCACTCCCTCGGAGGCTCTGCATCCCTGTTTTCGTGATCGTTCATCGTGTCTCCTTTCGTGGTTTATCTGTCACCGGTTTGGGCTACGTGCTTCCTCAAAAGCGCCGCAATCTTCTCCTTTTGATTTCATTCCGAGCCAACTGTCACAGAGTTGGGGGAGCGTTGCAAGCTGAATCAGCCCTTGGCCAAGCGCTGACGGCACAAAAAAGGAACGTTCGCTTTTCGCGGCGGCGTCTTGGAGTGCGTGCGCGGTGCGCCGCTTTGGGAGATGACGTTCAATGCAAATAATCAAACATGGATGAACAGGATGGGCACGGTTTTGGGGCGAGGTGGAACTCGCCCCTCCCCCTTCGTGTGCTTCGTGCCCTTCGTTGTAAATAGGTGCGCTTGACAGGCGATCGATTATTGACAAGCTATAAGGCTTCAATGAGCGTCCTGTGCATGGCGCAAGATATTAACAAGCCCTACTGTTGTCATTAAGAAGAACTGCCCAATAATGTCCACACAACGATTCTCTGTCACCGCTCATCCAATTGATACTCTGCTTGCTTTTGCCAAGTCTGGTGAGATTGCCATTCCCGAAATCCAACGGCCGTTTGTTTGGGAAGCGACCAAAGTCCGAAACCTCCTCGACTCACTATACCAAGGCTATCCAGTGGGTTACCTCATCGCTTGGCGAAACCCCAACATACGGCTCAAGGACGGCACCACTTCCGCTGGCAAACGCATCCTGATCGACGGACAGCAGCGTGTTACAGCCCTAATGGCGGCATTGCTGGGCAGGGAAGTGCTGACCAAGGACTACGAAACCGTTCGAATTCGCATTGCATTCCATCCCGGCAAGGAAGAATTTGAAGTTTATAATCCCGTTATCGCCAAGGATGCAGCATGGATTGCAGACATAGCAGCAGTTTTCCATCCGGATGCCAGCCTGATCGAACTAACTGACACGTATTCGGAAAAGAACCCGGATTCTGACAGGAGGCAAGTCTCACGAATCTTTGAAAAACTGCGCAAGATCACCAATATTCAAGTTGGGCTAATTGAACTGGCTGAAAATCTGGACATCGAAACTGTCACTGAAATATTTATCCGTGTGAACTCGGCAGGCACCGAACTGTCTCAGGCGGATTTTGCAATGTCGAAGATAGCAGTCAACGAAAGTTACGGCGGCAATTTGCTTCGCAAAGCCATTGATTATTTCTGTCATTTAACAGTCGCGCCGGAGTTTTATTCACGCATCGAGAAAGGTGACACCAAATTTGCACAGTCGGAGTTCCTGCCGAAAATGAGATGGCTCAAGGATGTCAACGACGATCTCTACGACCCAACCTACACAGACATGCTCCGAGTCGCCTTCACCTCGAAATTCGGGCGCGGAAAATTAAAAGATCTCGTTGCTTTATTGTCCGGTCGAAATTTCGAAACCAGAGAACACGAAGAGGCTATTGCCGAGGAATCATTTTCTATGCTCAAGGAAGGCATCCTCGACTTCATGAACAAGACGCACTTTGAACGATTGATCATGGTACTTCGATCAACGGGTTTCCTCGTCTCCCAACTCATCCGAAGCCGAAACGCGGTCAACTTCGCCTACATCCTCTACCTTCGCGGACGCGCCGAAAATCTGCCGTCCGATGAAATCGAGCGAATGGTTCGACGCTGGTACGCCATGTCGATTCTTACGAAGCGTTATTCCTCAAACCCTGAGACAGCGTTCGACGTCGATATTCGGCAAATCGAATCCCACGGCACAGCGGACTACACGGATACTGTCATTGAAAATGAACTCCCTGATAGTTTTTGGACGGGTATGCTGCCGCAGTTAATGGACACATCCTCGTCCATAAGTCCCTATTTTATAGCCTATCAGGCAGCACAAGTTCGTTTGGGGGATAAGGGGTTCCTCTCGACGAACATCACTGTGCAGGATCTTCTTTTGGTTCACGGCGACAAACACCACATTTATCCAAGAAAACACCTTAAAATCCAAGGGCACACCCGAGGCAGTTACAACCAAATTGCCAATTTTGTGATTACTCAAAGCGAAATCAATATCGCAATTGGAGCCAAACCACCCGAGCAGTATTTCTCAGAACTTGTTGAACAGTGTAACGGCGGGGAGAAGCGCTACGGCGGCATTGCCAAGTTGACGGAATTGAAAGCCAACCTAGCCGACAACTGCATACCGGAGAGTGTGATGGACGGAGAAACCCCCGATTATGAAAAGTTCCTTACCATACGCCGCAAACTCATGGCGCTCAAAATCAGAGTATGGTTTGATATTCTATCAAAATGACGCCCGGCCCTTTGCCCATCCAACCCTATGGGACGTCAGTGAAAGAAATACAGCATTTATTGGAAGCGGTAAGACAGGCCGAAAAGATGATGTGGCAAAAGGCCCGTCTTTATTCCAAAACCAAGACCGATGCAGAACGGGAAGAAATCATCCGCACCGAAATGAGGCATCAAATGAGGACGGACGAAGAAGCTCACCCGCCCGAGCCACCACCCAACAGATACCGAGGCCCAGTCATCCTCATGGTCACCAAGGAAGTGCATGACCGTATTTATAGGGAGCTTTACAAGGAGACATTAAACCCATGACTGAAATAAAAGTACATTGCAAACACACCAAGATGGTCAAAGTAAAAATCGATCCCGAAAATCTGCTTTATTGATCGAAACTTCAAACTTCCTTTGCGCTTGGCCAAGCCCCCTTTCCCCCTCATCCGGCCTGCGGCCACCTTCTCCCGTGAGGGCGAAGGAATCCTTTGGCTCCATTCGTGTTGCTTCGCGTGAATTCGCGGTTAAAAAAAACATCTGGCCAAGTGGGGTGTTTAACTGTCTTCTCTCCAGTTGTCGGGAATGGTGACATGTTTTCCGCTTGGCAACTTGACGTTCTCTGGAAGCTGGTGTTTTGCGTAGGCTTCTTTGCTGATCGTGAATGAGTCCGGGCAGAGTCGTTTTAACTCTTTGGAAACACGGGCAAACGGGAAAGCAAAAAGCAGTCGTTTTTTCGGGAAGTGAGATTTGAAGCATCGATAGACAGGGGCAAAATCGGAATCCCCAGTGATGATCACCGCAACGTCCAACCGGTCTTCAAGTGCCAACGTGAGAACTTTACAGGCGATGGCCACATCCGTTTCCTTTTCTTCGTACGCTTTAACCCATTGTTCCGATTCATAACTCCATATTTTTCGCTTTCGAAAATGTCCGATGTGAGCCGTGACTCCGGACGCCGTGAGGGCTCGGACAAATGCACGATGTTTCTGAACTTTGGCTGAGTTCTTGTCGCGGAGATGGTCGGCGAAAGCTGTGAAATAGTGGACATCAACCAACTCGGCATTTCCTCCAATCAGATGAAGGTATGACCGGCAAAGTTGCGGGATGTTCAGCCATTTGAGCTGCCGCCCGGGGAGTTTCTTTTCTGCTTCCTTGACGGAATGGAAGAGGTTGAAGCCATCGACAAAAAATGTGGTTCGATTTTTTGCAGTTGTATCAACCATCCTGCTTACCTTGTTGCGGGATAAAAAATGCCCCGCAGACCGCAGCCTACGGGGGGCTATGGAGCTTGAGTTGCCTCAAGACATCCATAGGGATGACCCAGAAACGCTGGGTAAACCTTTCGATTCCGTCAAGAAGATAATACGACAAAATACACTTGCGTGTTGACTCATAAAAAAGGACACCGAAGGGTTGGAAAGGGTTGAGAGGAGAGT
>JACKQG010004659.1_pt1 | contig 15786 bp, 4 predicted proteins | sample 8237621 | NCBI WGS metagenome assembly JACKQG01 (sample SAMN15677084, study PRJNA649215) | marine metagenome | biome: marine; feature: Black Sea; material: saline water; isolation source: suspended particulate matter (SPM) from the Black Sea western gyre | collected 2013-06-09/2013-06-10 | depth... | reverse complement strand
AAAGTATGTTTAAATTTTATCATAAGGCTGGAGAGGGTGTTAGTGCTTTAACCGAAAACCTAGACAACGAAGAGTTTAAAAAAGCTAATAAGTCAGAGACTCTAGCATTAAGTAAAGAAACTATAATGAACCTTATGGCTACTACGGCCTTCTTGGATTACATGGTTCTCCTAATATATGCCTCTAATTTTGTAAAAGGTAGCACAAAAGCTGGAGCATTAACAGACGATGATCTAAAGAGCTTTGGCGCAGACATAGTTGAGCAATTAAGAAAAATAGAAGTTAATAAAAGGTGGATAAATATAACACTTGGGACAACTTTAATGACTCAGTTTTCAAAAGAAATAAAGGTTAGCGATAAAAGGAAAACTAAGGAGGCTGCGGCCGCCTTATCTACTCTGTTATTACAGAAGCGAACCTCCGCTGCGGATTTAGCAACTATTTCAGCAACAGGTAATTGGCAAGCATTTTCAAATTACTTCGGTATAGGGGACGTGACCAGCATTAAGAAGTCGTATGAATTAAGAAATACATTTAATCAATATCTACAATTAAAAAGAAAAGGTACGATGGAGCGTGCTTTCCCTGCTTTTAAATTATTCTTCATTGAAGAAGACAATTACCAATGGCAAGCCTTCGATGACTTCTATACTTATGACGCTGTTTCCGAGATAACAATAATAGAAAGCAAGCATGCGGCTAGCAAAACTGCAGTACTTAAATTATCAAATGTTACAAGTAATCTTACTAATGATCTACTAGAAGGAATGCTAAATGAGCAGTCCTCTTCTATGCCTGGAGAAGTTCTAAAATTAAAAGTAGGTACTCAGCTAATGATATTAGTAGGCTATGGAGCGGACTACCGACAGTTGCGTATGAAGTTCAAAGGAGCTATAACGGAGATGCAACCAGGACCGGTAATCGAAATTACCGCCCAATCCTGGGGCGCCGGTCTACTAAATAACGTAGGAGCTATGGGCGGGACAGAATACTCAGCCCTTAGTGGTGCAACTTCGATGGGCGCTGCTGTTCTTGATATTTTATCAAATACTCCAGGGCTACGTCACCTAGGTCGTTGGGAGATGCGAGACCCTTCAAGAAACTCAATAGATAAAGTCTCAGAAACAACATTAGAAAATGTTTACTATGCACGAATGCTGAATAGTGTGGCAGGCTCTTTTACAGAGTTTATTCCAATAAAGAATAATATTCGAGAAGTATTAGGAGGATTTAAAGGAGAGGGACTTCCCACAGACTACCCGTCATTACAACAAGCTGCTAGAAACAATAATAGTATTGTGAAAAGTGTGGGTAATTCATTATACGATAATATCATTATTAATGACACTAAACCAAACGGTTATGGTCTTTTTAATTGGTTTACTCGCTTGTCCGTTAGCATGAGTGATATAGGTGAGCAGAAGTTCGGATTTCAATGGATTGTTTTCAGACAATCGGCCTGGGACTCGTTGCATGAAATTTCACTATTTATGGGTGACTATATTGTAACAACTCTTCCCTTTAATGAAGGAAATGATTTATTTAATAATCCACCCCGTGAAACTCTATATATGGGACCAAGAGAAGGACAATATAGGGCACAAACCTATGTTCCTAAAATTAATATAGATTCAGAATTACAAGAGTATAAAAAGCTTATTAAAACTATACTTGAAGATGAAGCTAAATTGAAAAATAGAAATGTAGCACTTAAAGCCTTACAAAAACAAAGCCAAGCGGCGGGTTACTTATCTCACCAATATATACAGGATGAGTATTTAGATCCTCCACCAAAAATAAATGTTAAATCTAACGTAGACACTATATCAGAAATATCAGCAGATAGAAAATCTATTATATCGTTAGGAAAAATCCTCCTATCACAAATAGTAAATTATCACGCTACCGTGCATACAGTGTACGCAGGTGCTGATGATGACACTATTGTAACAACCTATGGAGTACATGGAGGCGACACTAGTACTATCACGCTAGATAAAGCACCTGATGATGACTTATTAAAAGCACTGGAAAGTAGTGCTACTTTGAATGGCTTTAAGAAGTATGCTAAATTAATTAAAAAAACAGCCACAATAAAAACCTCACAACAGCACCAAACACAACATAGAGCGAGCACTGAGATTATCAGCAAAGTCCGGATACTCGCCGACAAGTATATAACTAAAAATGCAATTCATGAAATTTTATTAAATGATTTTGAGCATGCGTACGATACTAATAAATTACCGGAGTACGCGTATAACAAAGCTGATTTTGAAATTATCGGCCTTCTGCGGGCAGGTGCTATTAATTCAATTACAGAGCCATTCATGTATTTGGGTAAGGAAGATAAATTCTTTAAGTACGGTTTAGGGTCATCAGTCTTCCAAAGGCAGCATAATGATAGTGTAAACTCTGCACTAGGTTATATGTTATGCAATCCCACAAACTCAAACGTCAATGCAGATGCAGTTTATTTTGAAAAAATCTTAAAACCATTCATGCAGGAAGTAGATAATGCTATATACGAGGATACTAAATATTACATAGAGACGTACGAAGAAATTCGCAAAAGTATGGCAAGAGATATAGAGGATATAGCTACTAATCCCTTTATAATGAAAATCGAAGAAGCCCTCTTAAATAATGGAGGTGTAACTAATTTATTTGCCTATAAGCCGGTGGTACAACATCACTCTGTTAACAGCTATGAGGATATAATAGATAATAGCATAGTAGCTACTGCTGACCAAATGTATAATCATGTTGAAGTTTTATATAGCTCTGAGCCTACGATTGACGCATCATCTGCACAGAATAGAGCACAAGCTTATATAAGCTATGATCAGGATCCTGACTATTTAAGAAGTTATCAAACTTTCCAAAAGAATATTGATCCTAGTATATTTCTAGATGTCTCCTCGGCACAAGCCTACCACGATTCAGCGGTAGATGACGGGGGCATAATTGTGGATAGTAGATTGTCTACTGCACACATGTTACGACAACATGCAGTAGCCCAACAAGTGCTGATGAATGTAGTCAAGCCTATGTACCAAGGGACACTAAGTATGATAGGGAATCCGCATATTAGGCCATGGGATATTTTACATATTCATGACGACTCTCTCAGCATGTATGGTCCAATTGAAGTAGAACAAGTGGTCACTACTATTAGTGCTACTGAAGGATACACGACGACTATTGTGCCTAATTTAGTAGTACATTATAAAAACGCCAGTAAAGCACTGGATAATCTAATAATGAATGTACAGGAAACCATAAGAATGGCGGGCTATTTAAGCGCTGCTCTAGAGCACGGCTCTATAATAACAGGAGGTTTCATGACTCTAGGAGCGCCTACCATACTTAAAGGAGCGGGATTAGGGTCAGGAGGACTATTTGGCTCTACACTTAACAGTGCTATCACTAAAGCAGAAAAAGCAGTTAAAAGTGTAAAAAAGATCAACCAAAAGAACTTTGATAAAAAGAGAAAATTAGCTAAGAAGCTAATGGCTAAGTCCAATTTCGAAGCAGTAGAAGATGCTGTTAAGATCGGAGAAAATAAAGTTAAACATGCAAAAAGAGCAGAAACAAGATCAAAGAGAGTCGCGCGTAAACTAGAAAACGGCATAGAGGCGATAGATAGACTAGCTGAGGTCCAGGAAATTGGAGATAAGAGAAAATCCCTCATAAGAAAAGCGAGTTCAATGTATACAGAGGCTGATGAGATTTTAAAAAAAGTAGATGGAAAATATATTAAGCTAGGTGCAGCTGATAAGGAGAAGGTCCAGTCTCTAAGGAAAGGAGCTAAGGGGGCCCTAAGATATGCGGATGACTTACTTATATACACAGACCCGGAGTTTAAAATGGGGCCCAGTAATCTTAAAAAGTATATAAATAATTCCAATGAATATATCGATGATGCTATTAAATTTTTCGCAGACATAGGGGTGGAGGGAGAGGCCCTTATAGACGATGAAAGTGTAAAAAACCTAGATAAAAAAGTCCTTAAAAAACAAATACAAGAAATTAAGAAACTTAAAACCGCATTAACAGAGTCCCTTGCCGCTATTAATAAACAAAGTGATATCATAGAAGAGCTAATGAAAGAAGTAACAAAGCACGCAGAAGGATCAAAAGCTTTTAAGTTAGGAGAAGTAGAATTAAAAGCAGCAAAAGCAGCAAAGGATGCAGCACAGAAAGCTGTTCCGGTTAACATCAAAAAAGGATTAGAAGTAGGAAAAGAGGCAAGCAAAAGGATAGTAGGAGGCACAGAAGAAGTCGCTGAAAAACTAGTAAAGAATTCTTTAGACGACGCAGTAAAGGCCTTGGGAAGTAAGGCAACTCTATTAGGAGGTGCGACTAAATTACTAAATTGGGCAGGTTGGGCATATACTGTCTACGAAATAGGCGCGTGGGCGTGGGATAGCTACAGCACCTATGCTAGAAGTAAAATCTTTATGGCGGGCCTCCTTGCTGGAGAAAATCAACTTGTATTTAGTCCGCTAGAGTATAAGGGAAAAGATTACGTAGCCGGATTAGAGGGCATAGTAGGTACTCCTAGAGGAGTCTCTACTATTCTATATGGGGAAATGGCAGATGATATAACTAATTCTAATAGATCACTATTAGTGCTCGATATGCTAGCCAGACAGGAGGTATAATATGACATATCTATACATATATAAAGGAATCTATGGATAAATCAACTAGAGCAGAATTAACACTTTTAAACAGTATGAGTACCTCCAACTTACGAGTTAGGCAGACCACTATTGCCGTCCCCCCGGGCATGGAATCTAATTTATCAGATTACTTTAATAATTCTAATATACTAGCAGTACGAGGAGAGCAGGAGTCCAAAGTACATCATTGTTATCTTGTTGGAACAATACCAGATAGCGACGTGCCAGATCCCTCTAAACACATAGTCATAGAGTTTTTATATAATAATATAAATGAAGAATTACTACCAGATAATCCTAAAATGCCAACAAATATACCTAGTAAAATAGCAGGGTTCGCAATGTTAGTTCCCGAAACTAGAGCAATAAAAGCCAAACCCGCGAGTATGGATATCTTTAACACAGAGCATCCGGAATTAAATGAAGAAACTAGTACTTATATAGGGAATACTGAAGGAGGCGTATACGTCACTTCGTCAGGGGATACCGAAATAGTAGCAAGCGGTGGCAGTAATGTAAAAGTTGGGAAGACTTTAGACAAAGGAGATACATCAATCACCAGTACAGCTGATGGTTTCACAAGCCCAATTTGGGTAAAAAACATAATAAACGATAACGGCATGCCAAATGTCCTGCCTCTAGCTCCTGTTACTTTTGATCCTTTCCCAAATATACCAGGTATAGCTGCCTTGTACGTAAAGCTTGGCTCCCAGGCGGACTTAATATCTACTATAAAAAAACTAGGAGAAACGATAGCATAAACTTATGAGATTAGCCTTTAATTATAATACAGGGGATTTAGAACTTAATGAGTCAGGCGAAATAAAAGAGATGACTGATGCTGATGCTGAGTTACATCGATTCTCATTCTTCTTCGATACGGCGCAAGGACATTACGTATATGATTCTTTTTTTGGAAATAATGCACCTAGTCTTGTAGGTCTAACGGACGTCACGCCTGATGAGCTTGATAGTTTCTCAGATGACCTGAAGGACTCCTTAGTCTTATCTGACTTCGCTTCTACCATAGAGGTAGACGCAGAATTTATAGCTATTGACAAAATCAATATAGCGTTAGCGGGAGGAGGGTCTTCTTTTAATTGGCTTTACTCCACTAAAAATGGAAGATTGTCCAATACAGAGGATATACAAACTGATGAATTCATTAGTAAATACATTATAGGCGTAAGAGAATTCCCATCAACGGGTGACCATTCTTATAATATTAAAGAATTAATTGAACAAGTTAAGACAGACAATGATTATGCTATAGACGAAGATATACCAATTTCATATAGAGTACAAAGAGCAACACACCTAGGAGCCGAATGGACGTTAGTCGGTGTTGCTTCTTTTAATGTCTTCACTGGAGCTATAACTCTGAGGAACGCAGTGCCAGCTGGAGAAATAATTAGAATGGAGATTTGGCCTACAGATTCCGCAACAATAGTAACCGAAACCAATCCATATATTCTTAGGAGATAATAATGGCATATGCAATACCTAACAGAGAGGAGCTAGAGGCTAGGCTAAAGAATTACTTTGCTGCCGCTGGCTTTGATAATATTATTCCTGGAACACCTGAACATGCTTTGTTGAACATATTTGCAGATAATTTGCAAGAAGCATATACTGCTGTTCAGAGTAAATATAATGAAGTACTTCCAATGAACGCGACGGGCGTCTTACTTGACTCGTGGGCAGAATTCTTTGGAATTACTAGAGGTATTTCAAACTATGCTTACGATAGTAGTAATCATAATGCACATTTTTACATAGCAGAAAGTAGTAGAGCAAGTGTAAATAATGGAGAAGAATTATTTATACCCGCGGGGATTAGCCTTACTGTCGATGGCTCGAAGGTGTACACCACTACTAGTTCAACTACAATAGGCACAACACCTCCTTATGTAGGTTTTGTTGCAGTCAAGTCGGCTGCTACTGGCTCTTTTTACAACATAGAACCCGAAGAACTAAACACACATGATTTAACATCCATATTACCGAATACCGCAGGAGTAGAGCTGATAGAGGTTTCAAACAAGTTTGCAATCACTTCCGGAACATTTCCTCAGTTAGATAATGCTCTTCAACTAGATATTCAAAATGCTTTTAGTAAAAATATAGGAACAAATTTAGAAGGAATATTACAGCAGGTAAATAACTTAGCGGGAGTAAGTTTTGCGGAGATACTGAATGCAAGAAGAGGAACAGGTACTTTTAATGTATTTATTGATTCTACCTCTCCTATAGTAAGCCCTTCTCTGCTTCAACAAGTTCAAGAAATAGTGGACAGTGAGCAAGCCTTAGGGGTAACTGGCTACGTAGAGTATCCCTCCTATAAAGCAGTTAAAATAAAGTTTGAAGTATCCACTTTAAGTGACGTAGACAGTGCCGGTCTAATAAGTTCTCTAGAAGGCATCGCGCAAGATAGTATATTAAATACTGTTAACAACATTACGCGAGGAGGAACTCTTATAACTAATGAACTACTAAGGACAGTATTGGATGCAGAAAATGTAATAACTGCTCAAATTAAAGAATTAAAAATAGGAGAGTATTCGGTTATCGATAATAAAATTATAAATGAAGAGGCAGTTGCCCCTGGGCCGAAGTCTCTAGAATGGAATGAAAAGTGGTTTACCTCTAAAGATTTAATAAGCTTCTGTGTTGCTAATGGATAATTACTATAAAAGTAAAAGAGCCTTTGAGACACTATCAAAGTTACCACAATTTGTAACACGAAAAACCGATTCTTCTTTTTTTGGTCTTATAAATACGTATAACATTGAGCTGGATAAATTAAATAAAGATATAGTTTCCTCTGCTCTAAATGTTGTACCGTCTACGTTTAATACTAGCTTACCCTCCTCTGTATATTCTACTACTGTTCTATCAGAGACGGAGATCGTTGCTTCTGGTTTTGTAGAAAAATCATTATATGATTTCTCATATTCAAATCCGACATCTTTTTCTAACTCTATTTATGCAGATAAAATAACAGAATATAAATATGTTGATACACATTTTGTATCTCCTTTTTACTATGAAAATAGTGAAGGAACTACTGTAAAACTAGATGAGGCACTGGTCGCACTCCGAGACGAGGACTCATGGTTTGACCAGAAAATAGACATAATAGATATTAACAAAGTTTTGAATGGAAATATTATAAAGAATGGAAACTTTTCAGATTATGGCGAAAGCACTTCCTTCCCTACTTGGAGTAACTGGCAAGCGGATACCTCTGCAGCTGCAGTGATTGAGTGGACACATTCTACCGCGGAAAGAGCGCCCAAAGCGAAGGTGATATCTTACGGAGCTAATGCTATTTCTTATGGATCACGCTTTTTGCAGTATCTAGACTTTGCAGACTATAAAGCAGGCGAAACCTATAGATTTTCTTGTGAAATAAAGACTGATAAAAGTACAGCATTCGAACATAGAAACTGGTTTAACGTTAGGGGATGGAATACCCACGACCCTATTAGTGATACTACGTTTACAATAGGAGACGACTGGACAAGATGTGAATTTGATATCGTTATTCCAGAAGAACAAAGTGTTACTCCATACTTAGTAATTGAGTTTACGCATGGATTACACGAGAATGCATACTCTCATAACAACACTATTAGTACATGGGTTAGAAACGTAATATCTACAAAAATTGTTAATGATGAGCAGATTGGTCATCATTTCCTAGTACACTCACAGGACTTACCAGTACTGTATCAAACCTTAGAATCTTCTCCTGAAGACGAATGGGTTACTTTAGATTTAGAAAATAAATTCTCCCCAAAGGAAGCATTTTTTACTAACCTTAAAATAATAGATGCCTACTCACAGACTACGTTAACAAAAGATATACACTACGCTTTCACTAACGTAGAGGAAACTGAAATAGTAGTATATGCTCCATTCTCTCAAAATGAATTAGTAGTTGAATATGAGTATGCCCCTTGCCCGAAACTAAAAGCTTTTTCTTATCTTAAAGAATACCACAGTGTACTTAGAAACTCTGCAGGAGCCCTGGATATATTTTATCTTACCCCTGAAAAGGCAACAACATATACCAGACTTCTAAGACATGAGAAAGAGATTGCAGTTATTAAGGGACAAGAAATAGCGGAGGGAACCTCGCTATCAGGGACAATTAGTTTCAACAAGACTATGCAGTTCATATATGATAGTATGAATGTAGGTACACACAATTATACTGGTGTATACTTACAGTCTGTAACTCCTGGCATTCCTGTTGATAACCTTAATACGCAGACAGTTACCTTATACGATCCTGCCGGAGAAGTGCCTCCTTTAAATGTACCTAACTATGAGGATAACCCACAAGCGTTAGTTTATTACGTTGTAACCCCCTCTAATACTAATTATAGTATTAAAATTATTAGCATCAATACACTCTACACTAACTTTGGAATTAAAATTAATTTCTCTAAAGGTCTAGTGATAACTGATGAAATCAGTGTAGACACGGGATCAACATATGAGCAAGAAGGAGCAACTTATAAATATTTAACAATCCCGTCTATTTTAGCAGAAAAGGACTGGTACTGGGCTGATGAAACATCCTTATCATCAAATCTACTGAATACGGCTGAGATGGCAATACATAATTCAATATCCTCCCAGTCCCTTCCTATACACTTAGAGGAAGAATATTTCTTAAATAATCCCATATTCTCTCTAACAGAGGATAACATGTTAGAGACATATTCCCTAAGCGGTGAACTACAAAATAGGGTCCCGCTAAACTCGGATTACGTGTACATAGCACTAAGAAGATATGCTGATTCCCTGGTTTTATTGGGGCATAATCCCGAAGGGATTACTTATGTTCTATTATACTATAATGTGAATACATTGGAGCAAGAAGATGTCATTACTCTAGACTCTAATGGAGTCGATGGGTCATCTCTACATTCTTTCAGTATTAATGACGAAGGTAATTTATATTTATTTAGCAACAGGTATAACGGATTAAGTGTGCGTGAGCACAAACCGTATTACGGGTACTACACTGTAGTAGAGGATTTAGCATCATCTAAAACAATATGGTTTAGAGAAGACCCAAATGAGTATACTACCGTAGAATATGTGACTGAAAATGTTTTAGACCATTGGGGTAGAGTATTGGGCGCAGAAAGGTGGCCTCTTGAAAACCTAAAAGATTACTCTCTTAGACTAAGTAACATAGCAGCTTCAGGCAGTGGAGCAAGTAAACAAGGTATTATTAACGGCATATCTGCAATGTTAAACGTAAACCCCTATAATGTAAATGAAAAAACAGTATACTCATTAACACATAAGTTAGAAGAGGTAAACAGGGACTTTGAAGTAACTATATCGGAGACAGACCCGACTAGTAGCAGTATTACGATACAAGCCTTAGTAGAGTCTATAGACTCAATAACTTTTGATCCTGCTTTACCAGAAGATATAACAGATCTTTCTCTCTCGGAAAATGTCCTAACTTGGACAACTTCAGAAACTCAAGAGACTACATACACATTAAAGTACTTACCTAAAGCTGAGGCACTGGGTGAAGAATTGGTTACTAATGGAGGCTTTACTGCTTGGACTGCTGATGACCCTGATGGTTGGACTGTTACTACTGAATATACAAACACAAAAATTACGCAAAATGGAAATGCTTGCAGGCTTTTATCAGACCCCTCTGATGCAAATAATGGTTTCATTGCTGTTAAGCAAACTATTTTAACAGCAGGGAAAACTTATAAAGTTTCAATAAATGTAACTGAAAATAATAGTGTTGGTGGTGGGGATATAAGAATCCAAGATAATAATTTTACCACTTCTTTCATTATTGCTAATATTTCTACTGTAGGTGTGCATACAGCATATTTTACCTCTGATAGTGGAGGTGCCTTTAGGATAATAAGAGATAGTAATACTGATGGAATAGATATAACATTTACAGATGTCTCAGTCAAAGAAGTATTAACAGATTCTACAGTCATGTTTACCACAGGAACTCCCGGACTAGTGCAACTTACTGAACCTACACAAAATCAAACAGTGGGTTATTGGACTAGAAATTCTAATATTGACTCTATCTATTACAATGATTTTATGTACTTTGAAGAAGATATAGAGATAGAACAAAAAGAACTTCCTACAGAAAAACAAGTAAAAATTAAAACTGTTAAAGATGTAATAGAGCTAACGGATAAAAGATACGATATCTCATCCACGTATAAAACAGCTGTTAATGAAGCCAGCAGACACTTACAATATAAATGGGATTCCTTTCAGTGGGATCGATATAAGTGGGAAGACGGAGCAAGAATAAAGTCAGGCATACCGACAGTATTCGATGGAGTCACATACAAAACTGGAGTATGTAGTGATACTTCTTTATTAAACCAATCCGACTGTATACTGGCAAATGAAACATGGATCAGCTTTGATGGCGGAGAGCAAGAAACGAATGATCAACATTCTATACAATTTGTTGCTTCTGACGATACACTCTTAGAAATTGCTTCACTGCCTTTCAACACAGCTAACGAACAATGGAACTCAGTTGCATGGTGGCAAAAATTAGCGAGTAATGAGGGATCCTCAGAGATGCCTATCAGTATGTATGGAAATGCACCAAATGTGTATACCCAGGTGGCAGGAGATCAATACAAAATAGGGTATAACACCGGTAATAGCGATATATTTGGAATAGAAGAACCTAAGAGTAATTGGGAAAATAAGTGGAAACATTGTACATTATCATGGAAAGTTAATAGTAACTCAAATGATACTTCAATAAATGATACTGATGTTAAATTCTGGGTAGATGGAGTAGAAAAAAACCTAACTTATGTACTAGGTACAAATAGTAACGCATGTAATACGAGTTCCGTTTCATCAGTAGGAATAGGAGGGATGACAGGCTCTTCTAACTATAAGTTCAACGGACTCATAAGTGATGTTTCTTTTTACTCAGCGTTGCTCACAACAGCTGAAGTAAATGATATTATGAACGTAGGAAGTAATAAAATGTTATTATCTACGTCAAGTAGTCTATTAGCATGGTATAAGATGGGAGATGGACCTTCTGATTCTAACACAGTAGTAACTGATATTACAGATGATTCTTTTGGAACAGCAATTTTTACAGAAAATTTTGAAGATAATAATGCTTCTGGTTGGGGATGGACTGGTAATAACGAAGTCACTATCGAAGGAGAGGCGGCGGTACTTCAGGTTAACGGAAATGGTGAATTTGTTTACATAAATACAGGAGTAGCATACATAAGTGACACAGTATATAAAGTAACATTTGACGCTAAAAGCACTTTAGATGGATATATAGTCCGAGTGTCGGATCATAATAACGAGCTCGGGGGAGTAGGATCGACAGATAGTAAAGGAGAAGTTACTGTGGGTACCGAGTGGGCCCCCTATTCTCTATTGTGGAAAACCACTTCTGACTCAAATGTTATACAATTTAGTAGACATGATACTTCCCAAACTTCTTTAACTTTTTCAATTTCAAATATAGTAGTTGAACCGCTCAACGGCTCGCCAGCGGTGTTAGAGGGAGCAAGTGATTACACTATATCTCCCTACTACTCAGATTTTCCGATACCCTCAGGAGAGAAGCAATTTGGTTTTAAAGCAGGAGCATTTTCAAAAGCGTTAACTATATACGATAATACAGATACTTTAAAAGTAAATTCAGGATATTTCTGTATTGAAGATAAAGAATTCTACCTATACCCCACTACACCTGACCAAGAAATACTTTTAGACGCGGATGACGATGGTCAAGTATTAAAGGATTATCCTGCAGGAACTGATCCCATTATTGCTAAACTATTTGAGGCGTCAGTACTAGTTGGACATGGCGGCTCTGATGAGCTAAATAGAATCGCAGGAGGCTGTATAGTAGGAACACGCGGCTTTACAGCAGCAACTCCGATACGACAATATACGGATGCTTCAGTTGTTTTTACAGCAGGAGCAGGAAGTACTTCCTCATCAGCATTTACTAGTGATCCTTTGTTTATGGAAGGAAGCCATGAGTTATTAGAAGTAACAGTAAACTCTGTAACTCAGCCCTCCTCTGTTTCTATGACTATAGCAGACACAGGAATTGTATATATAACAGGAGCAGTAGACGGTAACGGAGCTTTCGTAGGTTCAAGTACCTTATCAGTAACTGTCTCCTATAAGTACTCAATTGGAGACTATATAACTTATACAACTACAGAGGAATGCACAGAGCACGGCATCTGCATTGATACAAGTAGATCAACCTATATTGAAAATGCCTTGATCGACGAAGACTTTGAAAACAGCATAACAATAGATGTAAACGGAGAACTGCAAACTGTTGATAATTTTATAAGACTAGGGGACATAAACAGAACATACTCAAATATAGAAGATTTTATGATAGGAGATACTCTGCCAGCTGCTACTTACAATGCAAGCATACCAGGTAATTGGTACATAAGTGTTTCTTCTGTATCATATGACGGTAATCTTTTATATGAAGGAGTAGATTATACTGTAAATAGTTCTGGTGATGTGGATTTTATTACAGCACAAATCGGAGGCACTATTTCCATTAATTATATTACAACCTCGACTTTTTTACGAGTAAGCTCTAATAACCCTTTAGACGGTTCTAAAGATTTATTAATAACAACAACAGACGCTCCTGGAAATATAGGGGGAATAATGCACAACGTAGGAGTCGAAGTGGTAGAAGGACAAACTTATAAATTAAGTTTTAATTATAAAATCGTTGTGTCAGCCACTACCTCTTCTGTGTATTATAAGTGGGGAACTCTTAATACCAACACTCTTTCCCCCCTTGTAGCAGGCACAATCACACAAACATTAGCGGATGAGGGAGGTGTTCAGTTAAGCACTTCTTCAGAAGTGACAGCACTCGAGAGCGGAATAATATACTTAATGATATTTGACAGCACAGGGAATAAAATGTCACTACAAGTTGATAATATACACTTTCAACGTATTGCGGATGTCATAGCTGAAGGAATAACAGATGACGAGTGCACTATATATGAAAATTCTACAGATATATTAACTGACTGGATTCCTTATCAATGGGTTACTCCTTCAATTAACCTACTAGAGACTATGGATGGTCCTAACTTAAAACAAATATATGAAGCAACTTCTACTAAATATGGATACTTAAGACAAGTACACAATCTAAACAATTACTCAACATATACAGGAGAAGATAGTGACATTTTAGATATAATAAATAATACAGATGTAAGTACAGATGACCATCACTACTATATAGATAATAACGATGATACTAACCCAACTTTACATTCAAGTGTTCTAACTAAGAATGTGTTAGTTACATACGGAGTAGAAGAGTCTAAAGTATACGACACGGAGATGTTACTAGATAATACTATTAACTTGTCTAATAAAGTTCTAGGAGTTGCGGGATTTAAAGAAACAATAAATACACTTAAACTTTATTCCGATAAACCATTTTACACATCATCTGATAGTAAATTAGCTATCTCTGCGGAGGTGATGGGCTCCAAGAATGAGTACATCGCAGGAGTAACAGTGAATATAAATAATAAAGATTATTTAACTAATATTGACGGACGAGTCACAGCCATAATTGACATATCTAATTATGGAACAGCTGATAAAACTATAACGGTAACCGCAAGTATGAACGATGTAACAATTACAAATACCATAACTATTAAGAATTTAGGGGATCTATAAAATGTCTTATGATATAGTACCAGAAACAATGTATTTAAATGTAGATGGAAATAACTATCTAACGCCTGTTTGGTTTAATAAGGTTCTATCTAATATTAATGCAAACTCAATGAATAACAATAAGTTTACTAGACCCGTGCAAGTTACTACAAGTAGTAACTCAATACAATGGAGAACAGACGGCACAACATTCACAGTAGCCCCGCAATCTATCACTCTAAAAGAGGTAGGTCACCACTTTATTCCAAGTGGATGGACAGCTGCACATCTTTGGGAACTTGATACTAACGGTTTATTTACTCTAGATAGTGGCGACGCTCTAACTGATACTGAAATTATTATAAATTATGACTCTGCAGTAGTCCCCACTGCACTGAACTCCTTCTTAGTAACATGTCAAGTAGTGTACACAGAAACAGCAGACAGTACAAACACCGTAACCACTACTTCTACTTTCGGCATACCTGTTATACAAGTTAACGACGGGGCTGATGCAATAACAACACCTATAGCAATTATTAGCGCTCCATCCACGCACCAACCTCTGTCCACCCCCGGGGGAGTAGCAGAATTTAAAGTAAGTAATGTCTCTCTAAGTCCTTCTGGAGAGACAAAAACTAGTTCGTGGTCTCTAAGTTTAAATAACGCATCTAAGGATCAGTACATAGCTAACACAACAGACAACACCACTATTATACGTATTCCCGAAATAGGAAAAGAATATGAATTAGAATTAGTAACGTCTACGGAGCAGACTTCAGAAGTCACAAACATTACTACAGTTAAACTGTATACATACGACTATGGGTCTTTCTTGTTTTCTTCATGGAACACAGAAGCATCGGTACAGGCTCCCGTAAAAGTAAATATTAACGCATCTTCTAGCCTAGCGGCCTCCTCGTCAAAACAACTATTCCCAACAAATGAGGGAAATGTTGAGGTTAAGTGGGGATACGACCTAGAAGAGTTAACCAGAATTAACGGGGGTACCACTGAGGACGTTTTCTGTGTCCCAGGATTCAGTGACGACACTACATACTCAAATGCGGTCAGCGGCATGATGTCTAATTATGGATTACCCGCAGACGCCACTATACAAAATTATTCAATAATTAATATAAATGACAAGGGGGAAAACTTAGTTGGACAGTACTTCTGGGCTAAGAACATGTCCTCCAATGCTAAGATCCTATATAAAAGTTTATTAACAGAAACAGATGCAATATTTAATGCTATAACAGGAGCACCTTTCCGCACTGTAAACCTTACATACTTGGTAGAAGGGGTGGCAATAAACGTTTCTCAAAACGAATTACCGGTGGACCTTGGG
>JACKQG010004658.1_pt1 | contig 15786 bp, 7 predicted proteins | sample 8237621 | NCBI WGS metagenome assembly JACKQG01 (sample SAMN15677084, study PRJNA649215) | marine metagenome | biome: marine; feature: Black Sea; material: saline water; isolation source: suspended particulate matter (SPM) from the Black Sea western gyre | collected 2013-06-09/2013-06-10 | depth... | reverse complement strand
CGCGCAATCACCAGTAACCATGTCAGGAACCGACCGCGGTCGGCGTCGAACGTGTGCAGCTTTTGGAACGCCGCCAGAAACACGTCCTGGGCCAGGTCTTCGCTGCAATGTGGATCGCCGATCATGTTGCGCACGAAACACAGGACGGGCCGCTGATACCGCTCGACGAGCAGCCGAAACGCATCGACTTCCCCGTCGACCACACGGCGGATCACATCGGCGTCTTGCGTCATCCAGTTGCCCTTCGACGAATCGGAAACGGCCTCTTCCCTGTTATACAGGTGAGAACCAGATTCGTTGCATGGTTTCTGGAGAATGCCAGGTCTACCGAGAGTCTTGGCGGACAAGAACGGCGAAATGGTCGCCCGGCATGCGGATTTCGTACATTCGGCGGCCGTTGTCCACTGATTCCGTCACATCCGGATCCTCGACTCGAACCCCTTGGCTGTCAACGACATAAATGTCAGCAGCGCTGCCGTCGGGCCATCCGAATCTACCGGACTTCGCGGTGTGGATGCGCTCTTGGCCAAGCACCATGCCCTCGCGCAACTCTACGGGCGTGATTGGGAACATCACTTCGGTGAAGTTCCACGGCGCCGGGTCGCGGTCGTAGTAGTGCCCGTAATAGACTGCCCCGTGCTGCAGCGTGCGGCGGACGTTGCGAGTGCTGTCCGCGTGGGTGGTTTCTGCATGGTGGTTGCCCAGGCCGATTGGGCAGCCAAGGTGGGTGTTTACCAGATGGGAGTACGTTCCGGTTTCGACGAACCGCACGATCTTGTGCCGCAACATTGTGCGAGTGGCCGGCTGAGTGTTGGCCATCAGAAATTTGCCTCGCTCGCGCACGTGGCGGACGATGTCTACCTTCAGCGGCTGCATCAACAGCGGAACGCTGGACCGTTTCCCGGTTACGGCGTGAGTCCTGGGCTCGATCAAAACGGTAACGCCGTCCCAAGCCGCATCGTGGGCGAGCCAAAGTACGCTGTGTGACATTTCGTCCCAATACAGGCCGGACGTACCGATGTCTTCCAGGCAGGTACGAACAAAACCCCACAAAGCACGGCCGTAACTGTTATCGAGTGTCGGCAGGTACAGCGGCAGGCGGTAATGGTAGGGATACCCCAAGTGCTCGCCTCTGCCGTCGATCAGGCGCGAATCGGCGTACAGCGTTTCGCCCTCGGGCTCCGTGCAGCACTGGGCGTGGAAGTAAGCCAACGCCTTGACGTCCGCCGTGGTGGCCAGCATCCCACGCACCCATTCCGCTTCGGACGCGACCCACTTCGGGGCATGCATAATGCCTGTTCCGTGGGCGTATTTTCCGTTGGGATACTTGGCGATTCCGCCACAGACGATATTCAGATCGCGGGCACGGACCCACTGGCCGTACCATTCGTCCGGCTTGCCGGCGGGAAGATGCGAACTGAAGGCAAAGGGCCCGGGGATGCGGAAATTTGCTCCCCAATTCTGACGAACCGCGTTGATGAAATCCCAGTAATCGCCGTCAGGCACGGTATACACGCTCCACTCGAGCGTCACCGAATCGCCAGGCTCGATTCCGAGCATGTCGTCAGCAAGCCCCAGGTGATCAGGTTGGCTGAAGCTCTTGACGTGTACGCGGAAAACGTCGTCTTCTGCCACCAGTCCGAGTCCGACTTCATTCCAACGAGCGAAGACCGAGGGGTGGTAGGGGTTCCGGCTGGCAGTCGATTCCCCATATGCCTGGCGACCAGCGACCAGTACCTCGGTCGGTTTTGCGTCGAAGCCCAGACGGTGTTCGACCATGACGCCGACCAATGCCGTGCCGCGGTTGGTGAATGTATCGGCAACGTGGACGTGATCATCCCGGACGCCGACCGTTCGTTTCACATTGTAGCTTCCGGCTGTCCAGGACACGGACGCCGTTTGACCGGTTGGAACGACCGCGGCGTTCGAGCTTGCCGGAGTCTCCCACCATTTGCCCTCAGGAAGGCTGGTCCGCGTCGTGACGGGAAACCGATGCCCCGCCACGTCCAGCTCGATCACGCCCGCGTGGCCCAACACGACTTCCATCGGAACCTTCTGCGGATCTTCGGCCACAAAGGTCGGAAGCGAACCGCTCGGGGCAGGTTCAACGCGATCCGGTTCCGGCGGCGAGACAGGACGCCCGGCCTCGACTCGGACGTTCTGCAGTACCAGAGTGCTTGGCTTCGCCAAGACCTGCAGATGATGGATACGCAGCACGTTCCCATCGCCGGGACGAACGTGTCGCGTGATGTCCCAGACGAATCGGTAGGGATCGTCGTTGGGGCAGGCGTATCGACTTTTTGCCTGTTCAATGGCTGCTTTGAAATCGGGCGAGTAGAGAACTCGCCAACGGCTGCTTCTGAACCAAGTCAAGTCGAGCCCGCCCAGCAGCTTGAACTCGTTCCGCTTGTTCAGCAAGTCATCCGGCGTCACGTAATTCCCATTGACGGCCACGCGAATCCAGGGATTCGATCCCGCCAGCCTGGGCGAGTCGATTCGGGCTTCGAGAATCAGACGCACCTGGTGTTCGACGGAAAACGGCGGAACGCGAAAAGGAAACTCCTCGACCGAGGCCGCTGTTGACGAGCGGCTCGCAAGGATCATCGCCGTTTCCTGGGCCAGTCCGGTCGCGGACGACAGGGCTGCAGCGAAGAGAACACAGGCAAAGCGGCGATTCATTGTCGACTCACTTAGTTGTCACAAGGCGGAGGGAGAAGAGCAGCGGCTTGCGGAGGATTCGCATGTACAGTCGTTTCGGTTCTTCGCGGAATTCCGGGAAACGGGCATCCCATTGGCCTGAAAGGCCGGAACTCGAAAGCCCAGCGGTGTAAGCCCTGGGAGGGGAGATAACGATGGCATGTTTCCAAGGCCCAACGGGCCGTGACCTTGAGTAACGGCCCGTTGGGCCTTGACATCCTCAATTGCCATCCAGATTCCCAGGGCTTGCACCGCTGGGCTTTCGGGTTTGTGCCCTTCGGGCTTCCCGGAATTCCGCAAAAAACAGTTCTTTCGCCGCGACACACATACCAACATCTAGTCCAGACATTCGATTGTCAAGGCGCTGGCATCACCTCGATGGCTGGTGGACCGATGGTTCAGACTTTACACTGACAGCAGCTTCCAGGTCCGTTGCGCCTTTCTTGACCGCACACCGAGGAAAAGTCACATGAAACGTGACGTTTGGATATGGCTGGTCGTGCTACTGTTGGTTGCGGACACCAACGCTGACGACAGCCAAGCCGCTCCGCCGGCCCGGAAGACCGTGCTCGCCGAGCGATTAGAATTGCCGGCCAACGAACGCCACTCGCTGAAGCTCACTGTGCCGAGCCTGGGTAAGGGGCGCGAGCCGTACCTGTTCTTCAAGGCGGCCGCTCAGTCGAAGCGAGCCGGTGGCTACTGCAATCGCGCCATTCAGGTTTTGGTCAACGGCAAGCCCTTTGATACCGAACGTCTGAGCAACCGCCCGGCCATGGCTACGATGATGAACGGACATGTCCTGACCGTCGCGCAGGGCGACGGCTGTTTGCTGATCCCCTGGGCGCCCGACTTCACCGCCACCGACAACGACGCGGTGTATGCCCTGACCGACGGCATCAAAGCCTGCGAGTATGAGCTGTACCTTGGCGGGTTGCTCAAGGAAGGTGAAAACACAATCTCATTCGCCAATAACAACGCCGCCGGTCTCAACTACACGGTCATGTTCGGCGATATCGAATTCCGTATACGACCGGAGCCACCGGCCTCGAAGGCATTCACACCCGCGCCCAGCGGCGAACTCCCGGTGATCGTCCCAAAGACCAACTTCCCAAGAACCTACGGTGATCTCCGGCGGAATGGTGCGGAGATCTCTTTCACCGCGGGCGGCAGCACGTTCGCGGTCCACAGCAAGTGCTCCACGCCCGATGGCCAGTGGGTATCGGGCGATAATGCGTATTTTCGCCTTCGCCGCGAGGTCACCGAGCACGACGAATGGATCCTGGTGCGCGACACATTGATCAACCAGACCGCCGAGAATCTGCCGCTGATGCAACATCATCGCTCGCCGGTCGGCGCCGAAGCCAACGCGGTGTGGCTGGCCGGAGCCAAGATGCCGACGAAGTCCGGCAAACACATCAGTGGTGCCAACCCCAGCGCCTTCGCTGCGACCGAACAGGGCGGCATCGGGCTGGTTGCGCTGAACGACGAGTTCCGCGTGCATGCCACGATGATCGCCGACGACGGTTCGATCACGCTGTCGGATCCCTACTTCGTGCTCGCCCCAGGCGCGACCTACACGGCCGAATTCGCCATCGTGCCTGTCGACGAACCGGATTTCTACACCTTCGTCAACGCAGCCCGCCGAATGCTCGATGTCAATTTCAAGCTGGACGTTTGCTTCGCCTTCATGTTTCACAAACCGCCCGTTTATGAGTGGCCCGATACGACCTTCGCACGTTTCATCGACAACAAGAGTGCCAACTTTGTCGTCAAGTCCAACTACGGCGTGCGTTCGAAAGGCGGACACCCTGCACGGTCGACCGACTGGATTGCCGGACCGCATACGATTTACCGCGATTTCCACAAACGCGTCCGCAAGTTCTATCCCGACCGGTCGGTCAAAACCGGCATCTACTATCATTGCTTCCTCGACACGCACGAGCCGAACAAAGAACGTTTTGCAGCCGATGCCGCTTGTGACGCGAGTGGCAATCACATCACGTACGGCCGCGGTCGCCACAGTTACATGAGTCTTTACGTGCCGACGTTGGAGAAGGGCCGCTGGGGCGAGGAGATCGCCAAGGTGTTGGACATCATCTTGGACGACATCGCCGTCGACGGCGTATTTTGGGACGAGTTTTCCTGGTCGACCACGCCGTTCGTCTACAGTCACCTGGACGGTTGCTCGGCCGATATCGACCCGAAAACGCACCAGATCCGCCGGCTGAAGGGCAGCGTGTGCCTACTGAGCCGCGAATTCCGCACCGATCAAGTCAAACGCATCCAGAACCGCGACGCGGTATTGATCGTCAACGGCGCACCCTGGACCCGCACGCTGTCCCAACTCAAGTTTCCGGCCTTTACCGAGACCGGCTCGATCAGCCACTGCCGCAAGATGCAGCTTTACAGTCCGATAGCGTTGGGCGACCACCTTAGCGAACGTACGGAGAAAGATGCCTACCGCGTGATGATGAGGGCCCTGGACTACGGCTGCCTTTACGCATGGTACGGCTCAAACGTCTATGCCGAGCACAAAACGCTGACCGAGCACATGTACCCCATAACGCCGCTGGAAATCCACAGCGGATACGTGATCGGCCAGGAGCGGATCATCACCAATCGCAGCGGCCTGTTCGGCTGGAGCGACCGAAGCGACTTCCGCGGTTTCGTCTTCGACCACGAAGGCCGCGCGACCGACGACTACCCGGTCAAGAGAGTCGAACGCGACGGCAAGACATATGCCGAAGTGCGGATCCCCGGCGGCTATTCTGCAGCAATTGTGCGTGCCGAGACAGAGTAGACGTTCAGTGTTGCACAAGTAGCGTGGGATAGGCTTCCAGCCTGTCGAAATTTGCCGTTGATTCAACCGATCGGAGGACAGCACGATGCGTGGCGTCTAGCGACCGACCGAGAAATGCACTTTGACACTGCCATGACAGGCTGGAAGCCTATCCCACGAGAAAGAGTCTGCAACAACGGGGTAGACATTCACCGCGGTTCCTCCGGGAAGTAGGGCTGGACGTGGGCGAAGTTGTAGATCAGTCGCTGGCCGATTCTGCCGCCGGGCACGGTGGGGCTTTTCCAATCCGTCACCGTGACCTTGGCCGTTGGGCCCTTTGCCCGAAATACCCGCCAGACATAGTTGAACCACGCTTGGTGGTTCACATCGTATGGGCCGTGGGAGTGGCTGTAGCAGTTGTGCCCAATGTGGTTGAAGCATCTTTCTTGGAGCAACTCGACGCCCTCCAAGTCGACCGTAACACCATGAAGCTCCTGTTTGGACATGTCGTCGTAGTCCGAGCAGAACATGCGGAACGAGTACAACCGGCCGGGTTCGAGGTTTTTGATCGGTTGGCTGAAGATGTTGGGCCGTTTGTCGCTGCGGATCATGAGCAGGCCCGTGTCGCCCTCGCTGGTCCGTGGATAGCGCCCTTGGAGCCAACCGAGCCCTTCCTGCCTGGCCACGCGGACGCTGCCGTCTTCGGACGGCTCGATCGTCCAACCGTTGGTCCCGTCGGCGAAGTCGCCGTTCACCATGTGCGTCAGATCGTGCGGGTCCGTGCACCGCGGAATCGTGTTGCCTTCGATGCCGTAGTGGCGAAACAAGTGGTGCAGCCAGCGGATGCTCTCTTCGTCGGCATAGCTGGCCAGGTAGCTCATCAGCCCGTACGTCGCCCAGAATGACGGATCGTTGGCCACGAGATTGACCTGCATGTCCAAGTATTTCTTGTAGTTCACGCCCGGATTCGAGTTGAGAAACTCGTTGGGGGCTGAGAAATATCCAAAACAGACCGCGATGTGCTCCAACGACTCCGGGACGGCTTGGCGATAGGCCCACGCGCGGTCGACCAACTCCTGCTGGAGAAAATGCCGGGCCGCCAGCTCGTCGGTCTGCGTCTTGAGATACCGTTTCCAGGCGATTGTCGAATCCACCTCGACCAACGCCTTGATCATGTCGATCCCTTCCGGACCGGTGTAGAAGTGGTTCGCGTAAGGATAGAACAGCCTGTCCTTGTAGTTGGGCGCGATAGCCAACTTGCGGGTCGCCTGGGCGTAGGCGGCGCAGTAGTTGTCCGAATTGCCGAACTCGTCAGCGATCGAACCGCTCAACCCCGGATGCGAGAATCCCGTGGTCTTGCCGATGAAGTCAAACGCCTCGTCAGCCGTTATCAATTCGTGCTCCTGTCCACCGGGCCAGCGCGTCGTGGTCTTCCAGCCATCTTCGGTCTTGATCCGGTACTTGGGCACACTGCAGTGAAACAGCGACCGTCCGCCTCGCGCGTGCCAACGCTCGACGAATGGGTTCTCGGCTTGGCCGGAGTTGAAGACGAGCGTGTTGACGTTCGGCAAGACGTACTTGTCGATAAACGCCGTGCCGTAGTTCGGCTGGTTGCTCGCATGAGTGTACGGACCAAATTCCGTGGTGTGTGGATTCGAGCCGTAACGGGCATAGATCAGCTCGGGGATCGACCGGACGACGAGCCGCTCGATCGTCCCTGCACCGTTCAGCGTAAAGTCGAGTTCGTGCTGGCCGGCCGGTAGCGGTCGCATGGCCTCGAACGTGCCGTCGGCCGGGCCCGTCAACACGATCAAGTCCTTGCCGTTCGGGATCGACGGAATCGAAACCGACAGCTTCCCGCACTCGCCGACCTTGGCCGTACACGAGACAAAGGCCCATCGCCGCAAGGGATTCTGGAAAACGATTCGTTTCGAGCCGTGGATCGCACCCGGTGAGATGCTCGCCAGCTCCCAGACGAGATTATTCAAGACCTTCACGCCGTCGAATGCCTTCGACCGACCGGGCCACTGCACGGTCGACGTGGACGGCTTGCCGATGGTTCGACCGTCCGCTCCTTTGATCCTGGCAGCGACATTGTATTCGCCGACCTCCAGCAGGCTCACATCGAGCTTCACGCCCTGCCTGTCCCATGCCAAGTCGAGTGGCCTTTCGCCCGTGGCCTCGGCCCCACTGGTACCCGACTTTCCGATTTCGACTTCCAGCATCGCTCCGCGCGGCAGTGGACGCATCAGCTCGTACTCGGCCGTCGCAACCACCCAACCCGGATCGGGCATGGCCGTCGGCGTTACCTTTGGCTTATCGAAGTTGGCCGTGTCCTTGCCCATGTCTGCTGCCGCCGCCTTGTAGTGAACCAGAACGTCGTCGCGCGTCAATGTCCTGGCGTAAACGCGAACCTCGTCGATCTCGCCACTAAAGAAATCGCGGCCCAGACCCTGGCATCTGCCGATCCACAGGGGCAGCCCTTCACGCTTCGGCGGATATCCCGTGAACACCGCCTGTACGCGCGCGTCCCAGTAGACCGTCGCCTGCCCACCGCGAAAGCTAACCGCCACGTGCGTCCAAGTGCATTTCGGCGGGCGAGGAAGTTGGCAACTCCGGTGCTTCTGGCCATCGGCCAGGTTCACAAGGAAAATGGCATCGTTCTCATCACGGTTGTACGTGTTGAACGCCAACGTCAACCGTATGTCTTGCCAAGAGCCGCTGCAACTCCAATCGACCAACCCGCCCTGCCACGCGCGCGGCCGGAACCATAATTCGAACGCTCCTTCATCCGATCCGGCGAAGTGTTCGCCAGCGGCGGTCTCGATGAAGTCATCCTCTCCATCCAACAGCAGCGCGAACCCATCGCCGCGTTCGACGAACTTGCCCCCGTGAATCGTCCCGTCGTTGCCCCTTCCCGACGCATCCGTGGCGAAGACGCCTTCGCCCTCGTCGAAGCGATAGTGAGCTACCAGTCCCGGCTCAGCACCCATCGCAAGCGAAACGCACGTCTCCAGGAGAGCAACGGTCATTGTGAAGAGCATGCCAGGCACAGACATCGCCGTCTCTCCTTCTTGGGATGGCAATGCAATAGGTTCCGGAGTTCTGCAGCGTTCGAGGATGTCATGTCATTCGCGACATTAACTGCGATTCAGACGTAGAGCAAGGTAGCAGGCACACTCCGTGTGCCGTCCGCGGAATCACGGGAGGCCCTGTCTCTGTCAATGTCCCCCGAAGTTCCGTGACGCGGTGCCGCGTGGCGGACGGCACACGGAGTGTGCCTGCTACTATCCTCCGTCCCCGCTTGCGTCTGAATCGCAGCGACATTAAAGAAACCGTTTGCCAACGTTACGGCGTCTTGTGCGGCGGGACGGATCGCTCGGAGCCGGCGCCGAGGGCCACTGCGGGCAGGACAGACCCAGCCGCACTCGCACCAAGATCGAACACGGTGAAGCCCGGCGCGCCCAACAAACGGGCGTGATGTATCTGACCCACGGTCCGGTCGGGCGTCAACCGCCAGGCACCGATGCCAGGGTACACCGGGATACGGCCGCCGACCAACCTGAGTTGGTTTTCGACCAGCCCGATGAAATTCGGATCGCTCCCGGTGTAGTCCATGGGGCAGACGAAGTCCAGGTAACCCGCCTTAATCCACTCGACCCAGTCCTGACCGACCGATTGGCGACAATCCGGGTAGGCCCCGAACACGGCGGCCGAGATCTTGATTCCAGGCTTCAGCTTCTTGGCATCGCGATGGACGGCTGCAACTAATCTCGTGATCTGCTCGCATCGAAAATCGTGGTACGGCTCGCGCAGGTCGCCCGAGTAGCAGTCCTTCGGCCAATTGGCCACCTTGGTACCCGTCTGGGCCTCGAACCGCGCGCGGCATCCGTCGCAGTAGCAGTGGTTGCGGTTCGGATATCGAATGTAGTCGAAGTGCAGGCCGTCGACATCGTACCGCTTGGCCACTTCCAACATGCTATCCAGCTCTAATTGGAAATTCTCCGGATGAGACGGGCAAAGCCATTTCTGCTCTTCGCCCGAATTGCTCATCTGAAGCCGACTCTCCGTGCGCAGCTTGTCCACGAAATCCTTGGGGGCACCAGAGAGGTTGTGGTTCACTTTCCAGACGTGTACCTCCACACCGTGCTTTTTGCAGGCTTCGACGCACTGGGCGATCTGGTCGCCATGCTCTTCGTACGTCTTGCTGCGCGGAAGCACGTCGCTCGGGTAGTGGGCTCGACCGGCCCAAAGCAGGTTTGGAATCACCATGTTGAATCCGGCTTCCGCCAGCTCCTTGGCCGAACGCTCCCAGTCGCCCGGATAGGCACCGGTGCCCGAGTGGTTCCAGAAGGCCCGGCCCTCGGTCGTCTTGCTGGATGGCGAGCGCAGATAGGCCTCGCATAGCAGATCGTGTGACTGGCGAGCCAGTTCGACCGTTTTCGGGTATGCCTGCCGGGCGAATTCCTTCTTGGCCATCTCCCCGGTCTGGGCAGCGGCGTCCAAGCGCTCGATCGCCTGCGCGTTCCCGCTTGACTTCACGTAATCGGCACCCGCGTCGAAGCTGCCGAGGTGACCGACTTGGCCGATCTGCTCCAGTTCACTTTGGGCCATCTTCTGCCACAACGGTGGATGGAGCCAGCCGAGGATGGCGGCCAACATTTGCTTCTTTCCGCCACGGTCGTCGGTCAAGACGAGGTGACTGAAGAATGCCCCCCGATCGCTCATTGCCATCGCGGCGTGCCCGGTCGGGTTCCCTTCGTCGTCGTACCACTGACCGATCGCGCGGACATCCGGGCCACCGGGTTCGGGGATGGTGATGTTCCACGACGCCTGCCGGACCGACTTGGGGAGGCCGGGAATGTCCTTCGCATCGAAACGGATCTCGGCCAACCGGCTTGGTTTCTCGGGACGAAAGTACTCCGTGCCAGCGATGCCTAACGCCCGGGCCAGCCGTGGGTGAAGCGAGTAGCAGACAAACAACTTCCCGCCTTGCTGTACGAATTGCTCCAATACCGCCGCTGCATCGCCGGAAAGGCGTGGGTTGTAGGCCAGTATCGCGACTCGGCGATCACCTAGTGCGCCATGCGCCAGCGCGGCGTCCTCGACGGCATCGGAACCCAGCCCCAGTTCGTCCAGCAAGCCACCGAGATCCTCGGCTGTGCGGAGCGCCGATTGGATCTCTCCGTCTCCTTGATGCGCGTAGGCCGCTGGGATAACCATCGCTATGTCGTGCGAGACGGCGGTCAACCGACCCAGGCGAACCGAATAATCCTCGGGTTGCCCTCGCCAGACCGATATGCGAACGCCGTCCACCTTGTGCCATCCGGCCGGTTCGCCTTCGATATTGAACGACGCCTTGGAGATGCGGAGCGTCTGCCAGCCTTTCTTCACAAAGCCCGCGCCGGATGAATACCAGCCGCCTCCGCTGCGGAAATACAGGCTCACGCGCCCGGCGACCTCGGGCTTTTCGACCGCGATCTCAAGGAGAAACTGCCCTGGCCCGGCCAGATCGAGTTCCACCTCGCGGTCGAGGATCGTTCGCTCCAGCTCCGTATCAGTGGCGAAGGGGGCGTCGAACTGGAGGACCGCCCGGTCTCCGTCTTCGATCATTTTGACCGGAGGCGACTCCGAACTGGCTACCCATGCCTCCCGGGCCGTCTGGCTGTCGGGATACTGAAACGCGTCGATCGTTTGCTCGCTTCCAACGGCAGCCAAACTGACCAACAAGAGCAGCGAATGAACGGCCATAATCGGATCTCCTCGAAGCTCGATTGACAGATTAGCCATCACGCTCCGCGTGATGAAGGCGGTACTACGAACAGAGTCTTGGGCCGAATCTCAGGCCATCAAACGCGGGACGGCTTCAATCTTCCTGCGTTTCGTTGATTAGGTACTTGGCGGCTACCGTCTCCAAGTTACAGGGTGCCTCCTGACCTTGGGACAGCAATCGCAATGCGTCCAAGTCTGAAGTCCAGGCCGCCTTGCCTGGGGCCAGCAAACAGGTACTTCCCGGCTCGTAGGTCGTCAGCAGCACGCCGTCCCTGAAGTAGTAGTGGGCGTCGCAGATGTCGGTGGGGTAGCCGCGCATCGCGGGTGGAATGCCGTTGGGTTTGAACCAGAGCTTGACCTCTCGCTCGGCTTCCTCCGGGTTAGCAGAGGCATGGATGAGGTTCTCGATGCGTTGCGCAACGACATTGCCCGTCTCGTCTTTCAAGGGCACAATCGTCCCTAGTGATCGGATACAGCCGGGTCTATCCTGCCTGGCCACGTGCGGGTCCGTGGGCCCTACAATATCGCGAATCTTCTTAACAGCATTCTCGCCGCGAAGGACAAAGGCGATGACGCGGCGGCGATCAGGCCCATTCGGGTAGTGGACTCGTCCCAGAATGTAATCCAACAGCGCCTCGTAGAACGGCTTGCCTCGGTGTTCGGCGTAATGTTCTTCGGCCAACATGCGATGGACGTGGACGATCTTGGCTCCGGCGAAACGCAGCCCGCTGTGGAACTCCGAGAGCGTCGAGAGGATGTAACCGGTCAGGGAGTTGATCAAGGCGTCCGGCTTGATAAGAACGAGTGTCTGGTCTGAGGCTTCATTGCACACGTTGTGTGTCCTTTCTGGGACAGAATGGCTTTACGGTATTCCTTTTCCGTGTGAGCGGACGATGCCCGTTGGAGTTCACGCTTCAGCGTGTCTTCCCGGTCTCTGATGCCGGCAGAGCACGCTAAAGCGTGAACTCCAACAGGATCCAGCAGATCGCTAAAGTAGTACCAAAAAAACTACTTTTCGTCCAGCGCTTCTACGGCGGCGAACTTCTTGCCTTCCAGCATCTCGAGGCTTGCGCCGCCTCCGGTGCTGACGTGGGATACTTTGTCGGCGAAACCGAGCTGATTAATGGCGGCGGCGCTGTCGCCCCCTCCGATGATACTGGTAGCGGAACTCTCGGCGATGGCCTGCGCGACTGCCCTGGTGCCCGCATCGAACGGCGGCATTTCGAACACACCCATCGGCCCGTTCCACACCACGGTTTTGGCCTCTTTGACCAGTCCGGCGAACAATGCCGCCGTTTCGGGGCCGATATCCATGCCCTGATAGCCGTCTGGGATCTCTCCGGCACGCGCGATCATTTTGTTCGAGTCGCCGGAAAACTTGTCGCCGCAGTGATCGTCCACGGGCAATACCAGCTTGTCGCCACCCTTTTCGATTAGCGACTTGGCCAGATCCAACTTGTCCTGTTCGACCAGGCTGTTGCCGACTTTGCCGCCTTGGGCCAGTGCAAAGGTGTACGCCATGGCACCGCCGATGAGCACTTTGTCGCAAATGCCCAGTAGGTTTTCGATCACGTTGATCTTGTCGGAGACCTTGGCCCCGCCCAAAATCGCGACAAAGGGGCGTTGGGGATTGGCGATGGCTTCGCTCAGATACTGAATTTCCTTCTCCACAAGGAAACCAACGACCTTGGGCCGATCGCCCATCGACTCCGGTACGGCGACCATCGAAGCATGGGCGCGATGACACGTGCCGAAGGCGTCGTTCGCGTAGATTTCGGCCATATCGGCAAGCGATTGGGCGAGATCCTTGTCGCCTTTCTTCTCGCCAGCGTCAAAACGGAGATTTTCCAAGACCAGAACGTCGCCATCGCCCAATGCGGCAGCTTTGCCTTTGGCATCCTCGCCGATCGTGTCGGTCGCGAAAGCCACTTCTTTCCCCAGGAGTTCGCCGAGTTTGTCGGCTGCGGGCTTCAGACTGAATTTCGCATCCTCCGGTCCGCCCTTGGGGCGCCCCAAGTGGCTCATCAGGATCAGCCGGCCGCCACGGTCGATCACGGATTTGATCGACGGCAACGCCATTCGCACGCGCCGGTCGTCGGTGACGTTCTGCTGATCGTCCAAGGGCACGTTGAAATCGACCCGCATCAATACTGTCTTGCCGGAGACATCTACGTCCTGAATCGTCTTCTTCGCCATGGTCTGCTCTTCCTAACTGTGTCGAGTTCCAGGTCTTATTGCGTCGAAATCCACATCGGAATGAGTGGAATTCGCAATGAATTTGTAAGAGTCGGAGCCCAGATTACATAGATTCTGCGCCGATGTTGCAACCACCCTTTGCTCGATTGCCGCCTTGCCCGGACACATCAACGCTGTTAGATTTGTCCGTTTCCAACGGTTCTTGTCAGCCGCGCGTTGCCCTGCTACCGATCATGTTACAAAACAGTGCAAATGAACGCGTCATTCTGAGCATTGCCGCGGCCTTGGTTGGACGATACAGTTAATAAACGAGACTGTCTCCGACACGCATTTCGAGCAAACGATGGTAACGCCGACTCTTGAACAACCGCCCAGTCCATCCAAGACAGTACGCCAACTACGCTCAGCCACAGTTCGACTGGCCGGCGATTCCGGCGACGGCATGCAACTGACGGGGAGCCAGTTGACGAACACGTCCGCCCTGGCCGGCAACGATGTCGCCACATTTCCGGACTTCCCGGCCGAGATTCGAGCACCGCGAGGCACGCGGGCCGGCGTCAGTGGCTTTCAGGTTCAGTTTGCCGCGACAGACATCTTTACGCCGGGCGACCGGTTGGATGCGCTGGTGGTCATGAACCCGGCGGCCCTGGTCACCAACATCGGCGATCTTCGGCCTGGCGGCATCCTGATCGTGAACGAGGACGGGTTCACGCCAAGAGACCTGAAACTGGCCAATTGCGAAACGGACCCGCTGGATGACGAAAGCCTCGAAGCGTACCGCGTGATCAAGGTGCCGATGACGATGCTCGCGCGCAAGGCGGCCGAGGGGCTGGGATTGTCGCAGAAACTGGCCGACCGCTGCAAGAACTTCTTTGCGACGGGCCTGATTTACTGGCTGTATGGCCGCGAGTTGGACGCGACGCTCCGCTTCATTCAGGACAAGTTCGGTCACCGGCCCGACATCGCGCAAGCCAACGAAAAAGCGTTACGCGCTGGTTGGTACTACGGCGAGACCACCGAGGAATTCGGCATCTGCTATCGGGTTGCCCCGGCGGCGCTTGAGCCCGGCCTGTACCGGAATATCATGGGCAATCAAGCCTTGGCAATGGGCTTGATTGCCGCGGCGAAGCTCAGCGGCAAAGAGCTTTTCTTGGGAACGTACCCGATAACGCCGGCCAGCGATATCTTGCACGAACTGAGTCGGCAGAAGAACCTTGGAGTTCGCACTTTCCAGGCGGAGGACGAGATCGCGGCCATGTGTTCGGTGATCGGCGCTTCGTTTGGCGGAGCGATGGCAGTCACAGCGTCCAGCGGGCCGGGAATCGCGCTGAAAGGCGAAGCGATGGGGCTGGCGCTGATGCTCGAACTGCCCATGATCATCATCAACGTCCAACGCGGCGGGCCCAGCACCGGTTTGCCCACGAAGACCGAACAGGCGGATTTGCTTCAGGCCATGTTCGGACGCAATGGCGAAGCCCCCATACCCATTGTGGCCTGTCGCAGCCCGGCCGATTGCTTCGAAGTTGCCCAGGAGGCTTGGCGTATCGCGGTGCGATTCATGACTCCTGTGATCCTGCTCTCAGATGGATATATCGCCAACGGCGCCGAACCATGGAGGATCCCCAAGTTCGCGGATCTCCCCGAAATTCCGATCGAGCATCCCGGGCCCGTGGGCGAGGACAGGGTCTTCCATCCGTATTCGCGCGACGAGCGATTGGCGCGACCTTGGGCGTTGCCGGGCACTCCGGAGCTAATGCACCGCATTGGCGGCTTGGAGAAAGAGGACATCACGGGCAACGTCAGTTACGATCCCGAGAACCATCAACACATGGTGAATCTTCGGGCGCAGAGAGTCGCCGACATCGCCAAGGACATTCCACCTCAGCCGATCGACGGCCCTGACGAGGGTGATTTGCTGGTGCTGAGCTGGGGTGGCACTTACGGTGCATGCACGACAGCGGTCCAGCAATGCCGAGCTGACGGATTGTCGGTCGCTCATGCTCACCTGCGTTACCTGAATCCGTTTCCAGCGAATTTGGGGCAGGCGTTAGCGAGTTATCGTCGAGTGCTCATTCCCGAATTGAACCTGGGGCAGCTCGCGATGTTGATACGAGCCAAGTACTCACTGGATCCCGTATGTCTGAACAAGGTGCAAGGCAAGCCGTTCACCGCAGAAGAAATTGAAGAGAAAATCAAAGAGGTCATTGGGTGAAGACATCGGGTGCCGGGTTTCGGGTGTCGGGAAAGACGCCCGCGGCGAAGACCTGACACCCGACACCCGACACCCGACACCTGACACCTGACACCTGACACCTGACACCCGACACCTGACACCTGACACC
>JACKQG010001158.1_pt2 | contig 15786 bp, 5 predicted proteins | sample 8237621 | NCBI WGS metagenome assembly JACKQG01 (sample SAMN15677084, study PRJNA649215) | marine metagenome | biome: marine; feature: Black Sea; material: saline water; isolation source: suspended particulate matter (SPM) from the Black Sea western gyre | collected 2013-06-09/2013-06-10 | depth... | reverse complement strand
ATCACCCCCCTTAATCCCCCCTCAAGGGGGGAAACAGCCGCACCTTGTCATATATAATGTCTTAGGTGAAAAAGTACATGAGGAAAGGGTTTATCAGTACCAGGGTAAGGGTGTTGTAGATGTTAACGGGTGGAGAAAAGGAATGTATGTGGCGGTGGTTTATAGTGAGGGATTACCGGTGGGAAATTGTAAATTTGTAATTGAATAAACCATTTATAAAATGTCATATTCTTCCTATCCGTAAAGGAATAACTTCAAATATTTGTGTAAAATCTAATCTTACATTTAAAATATTTTATCTATCGCCTTTAACAATATCAATTTAAAAATCTTTAATAAATATAAAAATGAAAAAAATAATAAGTTTTATAATATTAGTAACAATTAGCTTGAGTATTTATTCTCAGTATAATTTTGAAAAGAAACCCTATATTTTATTTCAAAATATGGAAAGTGAAGACCCAAATATTAACTATTCTCCCGAACTTAAGGATATAATGGTCAGGTGGCAGTTGGATGAACCAAATACAAGTATCATAAGATGGGGTCAAGGATCATACGAATTCACTGAAGACCCTTCAGTTGACCCAAATGACAATACATTGTATTATTATAATTTTCCTTTAGCCGATTTAACAGAACAAACTATATATATGTACAAAGTAGAAATTAACAATGGTGAAGAAGCTTCCGGGACTTTTACAACACCTCCGTCAACGGATGAAACAGATGTAACCTTTTATGCCTATGGTGATACACGAGGCAACAGTGAAAATGGCTATCCACCCTACGAATCTGATTTTCATGATGAAGTATGCCAGCAAATAAATAGTGAAATCAATACTGATCCAACCAGCCAAACATTTATTTTGCATGCCGGTGATTGGAATTATGAGGATTCAGAAGATTACTGGAAATATTGCTATTTCAATCTTGATGATGAAAATGCTATGGAAATGTTATCCAAGTTACCTGTAATGGGAGTTTACGGAAATCACGAAATGGGCGGACAAGCAGGATTAGTTTATGAAAAATATTGGACATACAGTTATGAAGAAGATAATCCGACTCCATATAATAGATATTATTCATTTGATTATGGTCCTGTTCATATTTGCTGTTTACACATCCCTTGTGATGACTGGTCTATTACTCCTGAACAATTAGCTTGGTTTACTTCGGATGTATCGCAAACAAATAAAAAATGGAAAATATTAATGTTTCATACTCCTGGCTATTCTAATGGAGGGCACCCTGACAATTTAAATGTTCGCACAATAGTACAGCCAATATGTGAAGGATTTGGAGTTCAATTGGTAATTGCAGGCCATAATCATTATTATGCTCATTGGCTTGTAAATGGTGTCCATCACTTAACTCTCGGAGGGGGAGGTGTAGAAATAGGTTATGGAAATACCCCTCTCTATGATATTGGAGAGTTAAAGTCTTTTATGTTTCATCATTTTGCGAAAATAAATATTGAAAATGATGTAATGGATATCATAATAAATTCATTTGATGAAATTGATAATATTTGGAAGAGCGATTTTGATTCTTTTACTTTACCTCCAACGTTAAAAATTTGTGATGGAATACAGGAAATCTGGGAAGAAGATATCACTTATGTTGATGAAATAAGGGTTTGCGAAGGAAGCACCCTTACTATTACATCTGAAGTTGGTTTTGTAGAAAATGGTAAGATCATTATTGAAAGGGGTGGAAAACTAATACTTGACGGAGGCACCGTAACCAACGCCTGTGATGGATTATGGAAAGGAGTCGAACTGTGGGGCACCTACAACCAGTCACAATCATATACTTACCAGGGTGCAGTTGAAATCATTAACGAAGGAACCATCGAAAATGCTGAAATTGGAATACAAACCATAAAAATGTCAGACATACCACCTCCCGGGGAAGCAACACCCGATTACACTTACACCGGTGGAATGGTTCTCGCTGATGGAGGAATTTTTAAAAACAACCGGACTGCCGTTAAATTCTGGCCATATAATCACACTTCAAGTCTAAGTTTTTTCAGGAATTGCCAGTTCATTACCGATAATGAATTGTTACAAGGCACTGATCCTGATAACTTCATTGAAATGTTGGATATTTCTGGGGTTAAGGTTGCCGGGAGCAGTTTTACCGACACGCATACCGTTGCAGAGCCAGATGAACTTACAACCGGTATTGAAGCTTATGATGCACGTTTTTATGTTTGGTCTTATGGGGAGCAGCCAAGCCTCTTTACCGGCCTTTACGACGGTATCAGGGCTTATAGCTACAACCCAATAAGAACGGTAAATATCGAAAACAGCCAATTCACAGACAACTTCCGAAGTATATATATAAGTGGAATGACAAATGCCGTAATTGAAAGTAATGATTTAAGTATAAATTCACCATACAGTAATTTAAATGGTGGTTATGGTTTGTATCTCGACCACTCAACAGCTTATAAAGTTGAAGAGAACAATTTTTATCATGAAGGAGGTAATGCTGTTGGTGTAGGTTTGATAGTAAATCAATCAAAAGACGAACCGAATACGATTTACCGCAATTATTTTACAAACTTAGAATGTGGAATGGATATACAGGGAGAAAACAGGGCAAAAGACGGTACAGGATTAGAACTTAAGTGTAACCATTATGAAGGTACTACTTGGGATAAGATTATTATATGGGATAGCCCGTTAATAACTGAAAATGCAGGCATTGCTTCCAACCAGGGTTCATCAAGCTCCAACCCCGAAGATATGGCAGGAAACCTCTTCCAGATTGATAGCCAGACTCCTAACGGTGACTTTGACGATATACTTAACGAGGCTAACCATATTACTTATTATTATCCGCATAATTTTGAAGCAGGTCTTGAAAATGTAAAACCCGTTGATTACACGGATAATGTTACTTTGAAAGAAATGGAAGTTTATCCTGACTGGTCATTTAATAACGGATGTCCTCCATCTGACGATCCTGGTGGAGGAGGAGGAATTGATGATACAAAAGGCAATATGGCAAGCACCGGACAAAAGATTGATTCAACTGAAAATCTATTATCTATGCTTATCGACGGTGGTAATACCGAAGCTGTGCAAACCGATGTGGACAACAGTATTCCGCCCGAAACAATGCAGGTGTATAACGAGCTGATGAACAAATCACCCTATCTGTCGGATACGGTTGTAAGCACTGCTATCGAAAAAGAGGATGTATTGCCGGGTGCGATGATACGCGATATAATGGTTGCAAACCCGAAAGTAGCCAAGTCGAAGAAATTAATGAAAAAATTAGACGAACGATGGAACCCGCTGCCCGAATATATGAAAGCGCAGATATTACAGGGCCGTAGCATTGTCTCCATCAGGGAAGAAACCGAATCAAGGCTGGCTGCTTTTAAACTTAAAAAGGCAAAATATTTTAACGCTTTGGTTAGATATTATCTTAACGATACGGTTAATCCGCAGGCTTCTCTTGATAGTCTTACTGCTTTGCTCCAAAACGAGAACAGGCTTAAGGCTAAATACAGTCTTGCGATGTTGAGCTTAGAACATGGGGTATGGAGCGAAGGGCTTGTCGTGTTGAATGACATTCCGACCCAGTTCGACCTTACAGCCGCAGAAGCTGAAGCACATTCGCAAATTACAACTTACTATACCTTACTTTCGAATATTGCACAGCAGGGAAAAAGTGTTTTTGAGGCGGATAGTGCGCAAATAGCTACTCTTATTAGTATGGAAGCAAACCAAAGCGGTATGGCAAGCGTGTATGCACGAAACATATTGTTGGCACTAAACCAAATGGAATATGAAGAGCCAATCATTTTGCCCGACCTGTTGAAATCGTCCGCAGCAATGGATGAATACAAAGAATTGTTGAGCAAAGCGGCGGATGCACCAGGGTATATAAAGGTTAAACCCAATCCTGCAAAGGATTATATAATTATTGAATATGAACTCGAACAGGAAGTTGAAGCTACAATTGAAATCAATAATATTTCGGGCAATTTGAAATATTTAGGAAATTTCACAAACCGGCATGACCGGTTTACGGTTGATACGCGCAAATGGAAAGCCGGTATCTACATAGCAACATTAAAGATCAACGATAAGTTGATTGAAAGCTTTAAGTTTACAATAATTGATTAATAATTAATAAGGTTATGTTCCGGTTTCGGAGCATAACCTTATCTTAGATTTGTAAATTATGAGAACAATAATTATAACAACACTTATCATATTAATTTGTCAGATATTGTTTGCCCAGAAAACTGAAGTTTATTACGGAGTATCTGGTAGGAATGATGTCGTTGATGATATTATTGAATTATATGATAATGGTTATTACATTATAGGTGGATTTGAAAGTGGATATCAAAATTACAATGGCTGGAATATCAAAACAGATATTAATCTTGAATTGATATATGATAAAGTTCTTGAACACGAATTAAGTACAGTTGCTCAATTTGCATCGGTAAGCGATGAAAACGGGAATATTTATGTTACAGGATTTACCACCTACCCAAGCCAATGGCCATTTGTAACAAAACTTGATTCTTGTGGAAATAAAGTTTGGTGTAAAATACTGGACTATAGTGATGAATTTGAATTTGGTGCGGCGAGAGATATTTGGTTAACTAAAGAGAACGAAGTAATAATACTAACAGGTTTTGAATCAGAATCACAGATTGACAAAGTGCATTTGATATGCCTAAGTGCAGATGGAGCTGTTCAATGGACAAAACCTTATGCTTCCAGGAATGACTACTCCTGGATACGAAATCCATCCGGTTATTCTATTAAGGAAATAAACAACGACTATTACATCTCCGGTTATTGCTACTGGCCTTATCCTAATGATACTACCCATTTTTTTCTTCGTCCGCTTTTTATCGGTATCGACAGCCTTTTTAATGAAAAATGGATTTTGCCTTTTTATGCGTTGGATTCGGTTTATGGAGATGCTTTTAACACAATCGCAATAAATGATTCTGTTTTGATGGGGGTTGGAATGCGTAGGTTGGAAGGTCCGATGGAAAACTCATTATTGATGTTTTTTGATATAGAAGGTAATGAATTAGGGTATAATCAGATACCAAACGAAGCTATTGAACCTGACATATCTCAAAATTACATATTAGACATAGAAACTATAAATGATTCTTTATTTATTGCTGCAACTTCGGTTGGCTATAATAATACTACTTTTCCTTCTGCGGAAATTATAATAGATACTTCTTCAAATATTTTCAATTATTCTTATCATATTGGAACAAATGGTCATAATTATTTATGTAAGACATTTGATAATAATTTTGTTTTTACAACAGGTATTGATGAAAATAAGGGAGATGATGATATTTACGTTTACAAAATAGACGAAAACCTTGAGGATGTCCCCTTTGACCCAACGCCACACACTTATGACAGCCTTTGTCCGGGAGGTATTCAATCCAGTACCATTGATTTAACGGATTGCCTTGTATGGACTAATATAGGCGATGCACCAAGCCCGCAGGAGTATTACGAAAGTATAAAACAGATACCCATAAAAGCATATCCAAACCCGGTAAATGGTGGTGAGGTTACCTTTGAATACGAAAATACCGAGCATCACCGCAATATAGAGTTAAAGTGTTTTGATATTTATGGAGAGTTGGTACATAAAGAGAAAGTGTACAGGTACCAGGGTGAGAGTGTTGTGGATGTCAGCAGTTGGAAAAACGGGATGTATGTGGCGGTGGTTTATAGTGAGGGGATGCCTGTGGGGCAGTGTAAATTTGTAATTAAATAAAAAACTTTTAGAAATTAAGAAGTACGTAAAACAAATAAAAGCTATAATATTAGACATCAATGCTTAAACCTGCTCGGAGAAAAAGTGTTTGAAGATGAAATACAAATGTAGTTTTAAAGTATTTTTGCCGATACTATTTAAGATACAAACAGATGAAAATCAAAGAAATTATAAAACCTCTTGAGGAGTTTGCACCGGTTTACTTACAGGAATCTTATGATAATTCAGGATTATTAGTTGGTAATGAAAACATGGAAGTAAAAAAGGTTTTAATCACTTTGGATGTTACTGAAGAAGTGCTGGATGAAGCAATTACAAAACAATGCAATTTAATAATCTCGCACCATCCGGTTATTTTCAAAGGTTTGAAAAGTATAACAGGAAAAAATTCGTCAGAAAGGATAGTGGCAAAAGCCATAAAAAATGATATTGGCATTTATTCCATCCATACAAATCTTGACAATGTAGATGAAGGCGTTAATTCTATTCTCTGTGATAAACTTGGTTTGAAAAACAAAAAAATCCTGTCATCAAAAAAAGAGTTATTACGCAAGCTTGTAACTTTTTGCCCTGTTGATGATGCTGAACAGGTAAGGGAAGCCATGTTCAGCGCAGGCGCAGGCTATCTCGGGAATTATGACAGTTGCAGCTTTAATACTCCGGGAACCGGCTCATTCAAAGGTTCGGAAGATACTAATCCTTATATTGGCGAAAAGGGGAAGCTTCATTATGAGGAAGAAATCAGGATTGAAACCATTTATCCGGTTTACAGGGAAAAGAAAATACTTAATGCCATGTTAGAAGCCCATCCTTACGAAGAAGTGGCTTATGACATCTATTTCCTGGAAAATGAATTTAACCGGGTTGGCGCAGGAATGACAGGCGAACTTGAGCAGGAAATGAATGAAATGGAATTTTTAAAAAGAGTTAAGGAAATCACCCAAACCGGCTGTATTAAGCATTCGAAATTACTGGGTAATAAAATAAAAAAGGTTGCTGTTTGCGGGGGATCGGGAAGTTTTTTAATACATGGTGCTATCAAAACCGGAGCCGATATATTTATAACCGGCGATATAAAATACCATGACTTTTTTGAAGCTGAAAATAAAATCGTGATTGCCGACATCGGTCATTACGAAAGCGAACAGTTTGCAAGAGAATTAATTTTTAATATTTTTATTAAAAAATTTCCTAATTTTGCAGTCCTTATTTCGGATTTGAAAACAAACCCTATCAATTATCTATAAGACAATTTATTATGGCAAAAAAAGTAAAAGATAAAGTTGTAGAAAAACCTAAAGTTGAAACTCCTGAAAAAACTGAAGAAGAATTTACCGCTGAGCAAAAACTGATTGCTTTATATTCTTTACAACAAATTGATTCACAAACTGACAGAATCAGGATTGTGAGAGGTGAATTACCTTTGGAGGTTCAGGACCTTGAGGACGAAATCGCCGGACTTGAAACCAGAGTTAACAATTACATAGAGGAGACAGAATCACTTAAAAAGCAAATTTCCGACAAACAAAATGCAATAAAGGAAAGCGATACACTGATAAAAAAGTATGAAAAGCAGCAAATGAATGTTAGAAATAACCGGGAGTACGATTCACTGTCGAAAGAAATTGAATTCCAAACGCTCGAAATCCAGCTCAGCGAAAAAAGGATAAAAGAATATAATTTCAAACTCGATACAATAAAAGAAGAAATAGATTACTCGAAAAATAATTTTAACGAAAGAAAAAGTGATCTTGATATAAAAAAATCAGAACTTACCGATATTATTGCAGAAACTGAAAAAGAAGAATCTGATTTAATCAGTAAATCGGAGGAAAATCAAAAATTCATTGAAGACCGTCTTTTAACTGCTTACCAAAGGATCAGGAAAAATGCAAGGAACGGGTTGGCTGTAGTGCAGATAGAAAGGGATGCCTGTGGAGGGTGTTTCAACAAAATTCCTCCCCAGCATCAATTGGATATCCGTATGCACAAGAAAATCATCGTTTGTGAATATTGCGGAAGGATACTGGTTGACCAGGAAATTGCCGACATTGTAAATAAAAAGAACTAATATGTTACGGCAGGCAATTCTATTTCTGTTATTATGTACTTTTAACTTTGGCTTTAGCCAGTATTATTACGATTTCAATCAAAATTGCAAAAATGCCTATTCAGCAATATTCAGCCTGAAATTTGAAGAGGGAATGGATTTGATAAATCATGAAAAATCAATTAATCCTGATAATAATATACCCTATCTGCTCGAAAATTATATTTATTTTTTAACCGTGTTTATCGGTGAAGAAAAACAAGAATTTGACAAGCTGGAAAAACTCAAAGATGACATTGTTGACCGCTTGAAAGACGGAAATGAAAACTCGCCGTATTACCGGTACTGCCTCGCCCAGGTTTACCTTCAATGGGCATTTGCAAGAACCAAATTTAAGGAATATGTTACAGCTACGTTTGAAATAAACAAAGCATATCGTTTACTTGAATGGAACAATGAAAAACATCCTGATTTTTTACCCAATCTGATAAACCTCGGTTTATTACACACGTTAATAGGTACAATTCCCGATAAATACAATTGGATTAAAAAAATAGTTGGTATTGAGGGCACCATAGACCAGGGAACAAATGAGATTTTAAAAGTACTGGATGCTTCTTTAAAAAACGACAATTATGCTATTTACAGAGATGAATGTTTGTTTTATCTGAGTTTTATCCAGCTAAACCTGTCAACAAATAAAAAGAAAGCCATTGACTATATAGAACTTATAAAGAATAACGAAGAAGACAAAACACATCTCTCAAATCCGTTGGTTGTATATGCCATAGCAACCATTTATATGAAAAACGGGATGAATAACGAGGCACTTGAGATACTGCTGTCCAAACCTTCCGGCAAGGAATATTATCCGTTTTATTTCCTGGATTACCTTACCGGTCTGGCCAAATTACAACGACTTGATGACGATGCTTATCATTACCTTCTTAAATATATAATGAATTTCAAAGGAATCAATTATATTAAAGCCGCTTATCAAAAAATAGCATGGTATTACCTGGTAAACGGCAATACCTCAAAATACCAGGAATATATCGAAAAAGCAGAAAAATACGGAAAAGAAATCGTTGATGCGGATAAGCAGGCTGAAAGAGAAGCCAGTGAAGGGGATATGCCAAACAGCACCTTATTGAAAGCCAGACTGCTTTTCGATGGCGGTTATTATGAAAGGGCTTTAAAAGAACTAACAAAGAGTAAAAGGAATTTCCTGAAAACTGCAAAAGATACTTTAGAGAATACTTATCGGATTGGGAGGATATATCACGAATGGGGCAAAACCTCCGAAGCTATACCCTATTACAAAAAAACAATTGAAAACGGCGCTGAATCAGAATACTATTATGCTGCAAATTCTGCTTTAAATCTGGGTCTTATTTACGAAGACGCCGGTAATTATGAAAAAGCCAAATATTATTATAAAAGGGCAACGTCGATGAAAAACAAGGAATATAAAAACAGCATCGACCAAAAAGCAAAAGCCGGATTGAACAGGATTGAAAACAAGTAGATGTATCAATTAGTATAATGGCAAAACCAAAGGCTAAGCTGTAAAATTTATAAAAAACTATAAAAAATTCCTTCCACTTTTATTAGTCGCAGATTTCCTCATTCTTTTAAAAATTGACGTCAATTTAATTTTCCTTACAAAAAATTTGACATTTTATTTTTTTTTTCATATATTGCACCCCTAAAATAATTCAGGTTGATTTATTATTTCTGTTTATTCCAAAACCCCTGACAGATAAGTAAAATAAAATATTAACAATTAAAACCATACATTATGAAACCACTAATCCGTTTTTCATTCGTAATTGTCGGAATTATTTTTATTACAGCTTCATTTTTAAAAGCACAGGATATAATAAATCCTGGTCCGAATTTCTGGACATCGCCTGAAGCAGGCATGCATTTTGGCGGAAATGATTTACCACCAATACCTGCCGGCTTTTTTGGCCCCGGTTCCGATCCTTTTGAAGGTCAGATCAACCTGGAAGGTGGAGCACTCGATCCTCTGCCATTCCCCGATTATGATGTATTAATTGAAAGAACTACTACCGGCAATGTTCCACCACCCTATCCTAGATGGGCTTCAATAGATGTGGAAATAGTTGAATTAAACCTGGTAAGTACAGAGCCGATAACGGTTACTTACTATGGTGGTATGACCACTGAGGAATGGCATGTGGAAGTTGAATTATCTTCTATTCCGTCTCCAATCGGATATATGGATGTTATTAAAGAAAATCCAACCGGCGGTATATTTAGTTATATGCCTCTTAAAGTACAGCCATTGTTTAAATTCACACTTGCAACAAACCCAAGTGAAAAAAGGACATTTGATACCGGGTTAGAAGGCATATTACCGCTTGAATATTATTCCGGTGTTAATGACTATCCGTGGGAACACTCACCGATTGGTGATGACTTAAATCCAACTGCCGACTACCCGTTACCTATGACAACAGCTAGTACCGAATGTACTTTGGAACTTTTACCATACCTGCTTCGCCAGGATGATTTTTGGGTTGAAGTTGATTACGAGGGAAATGCCCAGGGGGGTGGGTCAGGTTATAATGATGGTGAATGGTATTATTATCCCAATACAGACTGGTGGAATATCTGGTTTTATGATCATCCGTATGACCCGGACCGGGAAAAAGGTATTAATATTTCATTTACAATTAGTGGGAGTGGTAATGCTGAAATAGTTTTTAACTGGTCAACAGGTGACTGGTCAGTGCAGGGAGTTCCCGGAAGACCACCATTACCAGAAGATGTTATCGACCCGGTACTTGAAGAACTGTATATAGTCCGCTCTGAACCTATATTTATTGGACCAGTTACAGGTTCAACTGTGGTTAACCAATATTTTGAAATTCCGGAGTACAATCCGGAATGGATTTCTATCGATATCCGAGGTATGAACTTTGACATTACAAATGGAATTATTGAACACGTTTGTTTGCAACCTGAATCCGGAGGTGAGGATGCTGAATTTGGCGATGCACCTGAAGATGCGCTGGCTTATCCTTCCCTGGGCATCACAGGTATATTCCCTACATGTATGAATGTTCCTGTTGCAGGTTGGATACAACATAACGATGTAAGTGCCTGGTTTGGTTCGCAAGCTGATTTTGAACCTGATGGAAATGCGGGAGCATGTCCTGTTTTTAATCCAAACCAATATAACCTTGATGAATGTTTTGGTAATGGAGATGCAGGTTTAATGATACCGGAATCATTTACGATTACCGGAGCGGTTGGCTCTGAAGCAGTTGTACCTTGCCCAGGTTTCATTGGCATGCCTCTTGGTTATACCTGTCAGCAAGCAGAGTGGGGTGCAGATATTGATATTGACATCCATAATCAAATACCATCCGGAGAACAAGCATACGTCAATTTATTAGTTGACTGGAACCAGGATGGTCAATGGGCCGGTTCTTCCAACTGTCCCGGATATGCTGTTCCCGAACATGTTTTAGTAGATTTTCCGATCCCTAATCCTTTTGATGGCCCGCTTTCAGCTCTTATGGCTGCCGGATCAACAATACCCATTGGTCCAAACCCAGGTTATGTATGGGCAAGGTTTTCAATAACAGAAATGCCAGTGGGAGACGATTGGAATGGGGAAGGTCAGTTTTATTATGGTGAAACAGAAGACTATTTGTTGCTTGTGGAAGAACAGGGTGAATTGGACTGGGGAGATGCACCTGATAGTCCTTATCCGACTCTGGGAGTAAATAACGGTGCACATCACGTAATAATCCCTCAAATATATTTAGGAAATTCAATTGATGGTGAACCTGACGGGCAACCTGATACTCCAGCACTTGGAGATGATAATGATATTTTATATCCCCCACCGAATGATGATGAGGACGGAGTTACGTTTACATCCGCTTTAATTCCGGGTTCAACTGCAACGATTGATGTGTTTGCATCAGTAACGGGAATGTTAAATACCTGGATCGATTTTAATCAAAACGGTTCCTGGGCTGAGTTAAATGAACATATTTTTATAGACGTGGTATTGAATCCCGGAAATAATAACCTGATATTCACAGTGCCGGCAGGTGCGGCTAATGGTAACACCTATGCCAGGTTCAGGTTCAGTACTGCCGGAGGATTACCATACTATGGCCTTGCACCTGATGGTGAAGTTGAAGATTACCAAATATATGTAGGTATCCAGACAGGAGATATTCCTATTGATCCTGATCCATCTCATTCGCTGGTTCAAAATGAAATATCTATGGCTCTTATTCCGGGAACACAACAAGGTGTGCCTGCCGTATTGCTTGCAGCTTATAATGATCATCCCTATCCCGGAGGTCCTGGCTTAGGAGTTAGTTACAGTACTGATGGCGGTGCTACCTGGAACCCGCAACAATTACCTTATCCTCCCGATCCTTACGGTGGAGGTAACTTTGTTGATATGTTTGATCCAACGGCTACTGCAGATGCAAACGGAAACCTTTACGTTGCGCAAATTTCTACTGATTATGACTGGACAAACGGTCCGGCAAGTGGTCTTTTTGTACATAAATCAATTGACGGCGGGGTAACATGGCTACCTCCTGTAGCTGTTGCTACTGACGGACCTGCTGTAAGTAATCCTGATCCAAATTTCAGGTTTAACGACAGATGCCAGATGACAGCAGATATAAATCCGGCAAGTCTGTACTACAATAATATTTATATCGTTGAAATCAAAGACCGTGGTTGGTATATGCCGCTGCCATACAGCGATATTTATTTCTCCTCCTCTACTGACGGCGGAGCCACATGGAGTGTACAGGTAATATTAAATGAAAATATTCATAACATGGGCAATATGCCGGTTCCGGCTGTTGCTCCTGACGGGACAATTTATGTCTGCTGGATGGATTATAATGTTCTGACAGGTGGCATAGGAACCATTTATTTGAATGTATCAACAGATGGAGGTGTTACCTGGTTACCTACAGATATTTTTGTAACAACTGTTAATCTACCGCCTTTACGTCTGAATGGCGGCACAGATGTCTTAGCAAAAGGAGCAGCAGTCATTGAGGTTTCACCAACTAACCCCCAGGAAGTTTACATTGTTTATGCTGAAGCCAGTGCCGCCAGTGGGGATGAAGGCGATATCTTCTTTATTAGATCCACTGATGGTGGACAGAATTGGTCAGCTCCTTTACGAGTAAATGATGATGCTACTTTAAATGATCAGGTAATGCCATGGATAGACGTTAAACCTAACGGTACAATTGACGTAACATGGTATGATCGAAGAAATGATCCGAGCGATCTCGATTGGGATGTTTACATTGCCATGAGCACTGACGGAGGAAATAGTTTTACTCCTAATATGCAAATAAATGATGTGAGCGCTCCTTCACCCAACACACCTTCCGGAATATGGATGGGTGAATATCTCGGATTAATAGTTGACAATACTCATGCTTACATTGCCTTTACTTCATCCCTTTATGATATAAACGGAGATGTATTTTTTGATAAAATACAAAATCCTGAAGCTGAAATTGATTTCGGTGATGCTCCTGATCCGACATATCCAACATTATTGGCAAATAACGGAGCAAGACACAATATTGATGGCGTAACATTCCTGGGTGCCTTAATTGATGCAGAACCCGATGGACTACAAGATCCAAATGCTCTCGGCGATGATAACAATAATCTTGCTGACGAAGATGGTATTGTATTTAATCAGATTATACAAGGCAGCCCTGCCCAGATTACTGTTACTACAAGTACTGCGGGTTACGTGCAAGGCTGGATGGATTTTAATGCCGATGGTGACTGGGCTGACCCGGGAGAACAGATATTTACCGATGCATATATTCACTTTGGTTATTCAGCATGTTTTAACTATCTCGTTCCTGTAAATGCTAACATTGGAACAACTTATGCACGATTTAGATTTAGCACTGTCGGTGGATTATCTTATACCGGCCTTGCCACTGACGGAGAAGTTGAGGACTACGAAGTCGAGATAATTCAAGATCCTGATATTAAATGGATACAAGAACCATGTGTGGAATTACCCGGATTACATTGTCATGATTATGTCACGACCGGGTATCAATTCATTGTCATTGCTGATGATTGGTTATGCAATGGTGGTTTGGTTACTGACCTTCACTGGTGGGGAAATTACGAAAATAACCTTACAGGAAGTGGAATCAATTATTTCCACTTGAGCATACATACGAATGATCCGACAAATTGCCTGCCGATAGATCCTGAAGTCTGGGGTGTTAACATTCCACTTGCATCAGTTAATGAAACAAATACCGGGCTGATAAACAATGAAGGATGTTTTATTTATAAGTACGAGTACTACCTCGACATTCCCTTTGAACAAATCGAAGGAAATTTTTACTGGCTCGACATCTGTGCATATTCTAATGATCCCACTGATCCTGCTATCTGGCGCTGGCAGGAATCAGATCGTTCGAATGTTCCGATACTCTGTTCAGCAGCATCTAAATCACAAACAACACCGTGGCAAAGTATAGTTTGGAATACACCACCACCAACACGTTATAGTGATATGGCATTTGTTATCACCTCTGTTGAACTTGAGGATATGGATTATGGTGATGCCCCCGACCCATTCTGGCCGACGTTACTTGCCAGCGATGGTGCCAGGCACCAAATTGAAGCAGGATTCTTCCTGGGAGCAAGTGTGGATGTTGAACCCGATGGACAGCCACAAGGCTTTGCTTTGGGAGACGATAATAACGGCATTGATGATGAAGACGGCATCGCTTTCACAACAGCGCTTATCCCCGGTCAGATGGCAAGTGTTAATGTTACACTTACCGATCCTACAGGTGGCGGCGGTTTCCTTGATGCGTGGATCGACTTCGATCTTAGCGGAGTTTTCGATGCTGCTGAGCATCTCTGTGGTGGTGTTAGCTGCCCTCTCAACGGAGGAGTAAATACAATTGCTTTCAATGTACCAGTTGGGTCTCTGGTCGGGCCGGTAACTTTTGCACGGTTCAGGCTAAGCAGAAACGGCGGCTTATCACCCACCGGTCTATCCCCTGATGGTGAAGTGGAAGACTACAGGGTATTTATTGTTGAACCTGGAGAAAGTAAAATGCATTACCCTCAATTACCTGATTTAACGGATACAGGTATTGATGTGGATATGTTCTGGGTGCCACTTGCTGATGATTTCCTGTGTACCGAAACAGGACCGATTAGTGAAATTGTTATGTGGGGTTCATTTGCTGATGACTGGTTACCGGATGCCGGTGTAGGAAGTTTGACATTCCAAGTTACCATTTATTCGGATAATCCTGCCGGTACGGTGCAGCCATGGAGTATGCCAAAAGACACATTATGGACGGATACAATTTATCCGGGAGAATATACAGTCCAACTTGTGCATCAGGGGCCAGAATGGTGGTACGATCCGGCTACCTATTGGTGGCAACCGGCTAATCATAACCTTGCATACAGGTACAATTTCTTCTTTGATGATCCCTTTATTCAACAACTGGACAGCATTTACTGGTTAGAAATTGTTGACTTGCCAAGAGATGAAACAAGAGATTATACGTTTGGCTGGAAAACCAGTACACTTGAAACAAGATGGAATGATGATGCCTGCTTCAACTGGATATTCCCCGATCCTCCTCCATGGTGGGTTCCCGGATGGAATGCATTGACTTATCCGTCAACTGATCCAATTCATCCATACAATGGTACAACACTTGACTTTGCATTCATTATCAAAGGTCCCTCTGATATTGATTTTGGTGATGCTCCTGATCCGACATATCCAACTTTATTAGCAAATAACGGAGCCAGACACAATATTGATGGCGTAACATTTCTTGGTGCATTAATTGATGCAGAACCCGATGGACTACAAGATCCAAATGCTCTCGGCGATGATA
>JACKQG010004657.1_pt1 | contig 15787 bp, 19 predicted proteins | sample 8237621 | NCBI WGS metagenome assembly JACKQG01 (sample SAMN15677084, study PRJNA649215) | marine metagenome | biome: marine; feature: Black Sea; material: saline water; isolation source: suspended particulate matter (SPM) from the Black Sea western gyre | collected 2013-06-09/2013-06-10 | depth... | reverse complement strand
GGAGTAAAGGAACGGCTTGAAGAAATAATTGAATTAGCTGACAATGATGTTTTAGATTTAATTCGCCCAAGAAATATTGAACAAGAAGTATTGGACATAATTGATGAAATTAAAACCAATTGAATTTCAGTCCACAAACCTGGTATAATAAAAAAGTCTCACTATTTTCACAGCGAGACTTTTTTTATTTAAATTAAACTAATAAAAACCAAGCGCGACAAATTGCGGTAATAGAGACATTCATAATCGTTCAATTTAAAGACTACTGCAACTGCTACTTTATGAATAATACTGATAAATTTATTTTAAAACTTTTGTACAGTCTCTACCATTTTAAAAATAGTAATGTAACTGCACAGGCACAGTCTGTATTCCTTTTAAAAAAATAAAGTAACTGTACAGGCAAAGAAACCGAAGATTTAACTGATAACAAACTACCGCATCGTACCCAAATATTCAGTGGTTAACTGTCGTTTCCTCACATCTGGATTACTATAATCAGGAAGCAGCATCGGGCCAACCTTGTCTTTGATTCCAGCGCCTTCAACTTCTTTATTAAATTTTTTAACATGATCCAACGACAAGTTCCCATTCCCAGCAAATCCTTTAATATATTCAGCAGCATTTATGCCTGCAATTCTGCCGAATACAGTTACGTCAAGCAGTGAATTTCCCATCAAACGATTTTGACCATGAATTCCGCCTAAAACTTCACCAGCCATGTACAAACCTGGGACTTTAGTTTCGCCCTTATTATTGGCTTCCATTCCCCCATTTTGATAATGAAGCGTCGGGTAAATCAGCATGGGTTCTTTTGAAATATTAATTCCGTATCTCCTGAACAAAATACTTTTTCCTGGAAATTCCCTTGCTACGGTTCCTTCGCCCGATAACATATCGATCATTGGAGCATCCAACCACACACCGAATTTTCCTGTGGGCGTTGGAACACCATTATTTCTATCTTTTGAACACTCCCGAATGATCGCCGAAGCTTCAACATCTCGCGGCTCACGCTCAAACACAAATTGTTCGCCATGAACATTGACAATATTAGCGCCAGCGCCGCGCACTTTTTCAGTAATTAACAATCCTTCTGCCTGCTCTGGAAATACAGCGCCAGTTGGGTGATATTGTACGGTATGCAAGAAACAAACTGGCACTCCTGCACGGTAACTCATCACCAACCCATCACCTGTTGCGCCATAATGATTTGTGGTCATAAAATCTTGAATGTGAAGTCTGCCAGTGCCGCCAGTCGCCATAATAACTGCTTTTGCTTTAATGATAAAATATTCTTCAGTTTCCAGATTATACATCACAGCGCCAACACATCTGCCACTGTCATCCAATAATAATTCCACGGCTGGTGAGAATTCAACAACTTTTATATCTTCAGGATGATTGCGCACTTCATCCCGAACTGTACGCATAATTTCAGCGCCAGTAATGTCACCAGCATAATGCATTCTTTTACGTGATGTACCACCACCATGCATAGAATGAAGTTTTCCATCAGGATATTTACTGAAAATCATTCCCAATTTTTCTAACCATTGCAAAGCTTTAGGGGCTTCAGTAACTAAAGTATAAACCAACTCTGGATCATTAACAAAATGTCCGCCGCCCAATACATCGAGGTAATGATAATATGGAGAATCTTTCCATGTTTTGCTTGCGCCTTGTATTCCGCCTTCTGCCATCATTGTATTAGCATCACCGTTGCGCAGTTTGGTCGCTAAAATTACTTTTGCACCGTTTTCCCTGGCAAGAAGAGCTGCCGAATTACCTGCGCCTCCCCCTCCGATAACCAGTACATCTGTCTCCATGGCAACTTTTGAAAGATCAATTTTATCAGGATCGACCCTGCTTTTCGTTTCTAAAATATATGCATATTCCTGTGCAATGGCATATCCTTTACTGGCGCCGACTTTTAATTCTTTCCGGGTTCCAGCAATGAAATCAGGATGGTATTTTTTTAATATGTCCTGTCTTTTATCAACAGGAATACCAGTAAACTCTTCACCTTTCTTTTTTCTTTCGACTCGAGCGGGACGAGTTTCTTCAACTTTTTTGATTAAATTTTTTAATTCTGGTGTATATGGCATTCTAATACCTCACGGGTTTTTATTACCACTAAATTCGTTTTTTTATTAATAATTTCTATTGTCTTTAAGCAAAAGTTTGAAGTGCCTAAATTGCCTAAAGTGCACTAAAGTACTTTTCTATTATTAACTTTAGACTTGTACTTTAGTGCACTTTAAACTTTAGAGCACTTTAGATCACTTGTATCATAAATATTTTTTTTCATCAGGTTCCCACATTTCATCTACATTATCCGGTTCCGGTTGTCTCTTAATATACAATTCTCTCAATTGATCTTTATCCATTCCCATTAAATCTTTGAGCATGGACTCATAACGACCTTCTTCAACCTGTTGCACCCGTTCTTCTAAATGTTCAGATTTTGGAAGCACATGGCGTCCATAAATTCGTCGTGCCATAATTCCAATATTATATTGAACTTCTTCAGCAGGACAACGGGCAGAACATAATCCGCACATCACACAATCAAAAGACATTTCAGCCGCTTCTTTTATATTACCTGCCATCGCCATTGCCACATAATCCATCACTTTTATATCCATGGGACAGCTCAACGTACAATTATTACATCCCATACATTTGAAAATCTCTGGATAATAATCGGAAATAACACTTTCAGTTGGTTCTAATTTTTCCAAATCATAAGTCGCCTTATTTCCTGGAAAAAAGGGGATTTGGGTAATATACATATTTGATTCGACCACTGTCTGACAGGCAAGTCCGTAATATAATTTAGAATCATTGGGAAAGCGATAAATTGTTCCACAAGCGCCACAAATTCCACCACGACAACCACAACCCCGGATAAGCTGGTAACCAGCATATTCTGTTGCTTTTTGAATTGTCAGGGAATCAGGAACATCGTATCGTTTTCCCATTAAAAATATTGGAATTAAATTTCTTTTAGTTTCTTTGTCATTTGATTTCTTCATTTACACCCTCCTGAATTCTGGATACTTGCTACTGGATGCTTGATTCTGGATACTGGAAGCCCGATTCAAGATGCTGGATGGAATTGGTAAAGCAAGTATCGAGCATCAAGAAACAAGCATCGAGTATCCAGCATCAAGTATCTTTTCTCCAAATGAAAGTAATATTTAATAATAAGCTTAAAAAGAACTACATTATTTAAAAACTTATCAAGTTACCACGTAACAAAAACACCGATAATAATTCCTAAAATAACAGCAACAAGCATCATAAAATAGTTATCAAGCGCTCTTGCTTTTTTTGATTGGGGAATAACCTCAACAACTCGATCTTCAACAATATAATCTTTGATCCCTGTATCAACCTGGGGGCATGCCATTACACAAGCATAACATTGCTCGCAATCTTCCGCCACAATTGCCTCTAAAGCAAAAGATGTCCGCTGTACAGTGCGCGCTCGTCGGTCAGGTTCTCTGCGTAATACAGGACAGGAATCAACACAATTGCCGCAACCGATACAAGCGCGATCACCATCAATCCCCAAACCGTCTGGTAAATAAAGTCTGTGGTACGGTTCGATACCAGTCGAGAGTAATCGACAACGGGCAACTGGTGGTTCTTTAATGTCCAAAATTGAATTTAGTACATTTATTTTTTGGGGAGTTAAAAATTCTTCTTTCCTGGTTATATACTCCACAATTTACTCCTTACACTAAATTTTGTTAGTCTTCTGCAAAATTAAGCAAAATCTAATTCATCTTCGACTCCGCTCAGGATGAAGCTTCGCTTAAGTGATTGATAATTAAAGTCCGAAAGACTTCATGGTGAGCGGAGTCGAACCATGAAATTACAGTACTTTTACAAATTTTGCAGAACTCTATAAATTTTGTTTTCTAATCAACATTCAGTTGTATATTCGGATGACACTTGACACAATTTTCTGTATTAGTCAAATCTTCACATTCAGCCTTAAAAATTTGAAACTTGCCATGAATTTTTCCATGATGACATTTTTGACATGTTTCTTTAGACGGAAATTTCATATCATTGCCCGGGTGTGTTGTCGGCAGGGCATCTTCATGGCAGCCAGCACAGCTAATTGGATTGCGCGCTGTATAATTTACTGTTTTATCAACAACATTTTTACCTATCTCATCCTTTTTAGATTGAATATGACAGGTCTCGCAATTTCCTATTCTAATTTTTTCCAGTAGTGTAAATTCTTCCTGTTCATCTTTATTCAAATTATCCTTAACTCGAAGCTGCTTCCAACGTTGTTCATCTTCCGCCCTGAAATGTTCAAATCGATAATGAATGTTATGGTCATATCTTAAACCGATGTCTTTAACTTGAAGCGGTAAATTCGGTTCATCGACTTCAGCCAAACTTAAAATTTCAGGGTGGCAGCTAATACATTCTTCATCCTGGTAAATATTTTTAGAATCAACGCTTTCTTTTACACGAAGATTGGCAACACGTTGAGAATACTTTGGCACTTTTTTTAGACTTCTTATTAAAAGCATTTCCACAGCTTTATCGGGATGGCAGGAAACGCAAGTAGGTCCACCTTTATTGATATCTTTATGGGCAGGGATGCGCATATCTAACGAGACATAAGTGCCTTGATTTTTGTGGCATTTCTGGCAAAAAGTTTCAGACTGATTATATAACACCATTCCGCTAAATACAACAATCCCGCCGATTGGCGCAATAATTAACACCAGCATAATGTGCCGTTTTATAATGAAATTTTTAACTTTCTCAAAAATTTCTTTTCTGTTGATTTGCATAATTTATTTTAATTCCTAGATTACGGTGTACTTATGACAGAAGTTTGAAGTGCCAAAAGTGCCTAAAGTGAGATAAAGAAATAATTCTTTAGGCACTTCAAACTTTAGGCACTTTAGCTCACTTTATTAACTTTAACTTTTACATCCTTCCACGCCTGCCCTTTGCCCGATGGGTCGATAGAAACTGGAATAACAAAATTGGGATTAGTGCCGTTGCCATCCTTTTCCCACCAGATAAATTCTGTATCCGGGTCTTCACTTTAAACTTTTTCGATTGAGCAATTCTTCCGTATTCCCAATGTCCCAATCCTTTGGAAATGGCAATCGCTCCCGGATAAATACCCTGTGTAATGTGCGCTTTGATAACAATTTTTCCAATTTCAGATTCCAACATTACATAGTCGCCCTCTGCAATTCTCAATCGTCGGGCAGTTTTGGCATTTATTAAAGCTTTATTAGTATGATTGATTTCAGCCAACCATTTTAAATTGGTCAAATCCTGACGCATCACATTTGTGCTGTACGAAATTAAAAAAAGTTCATTTTTAGAAACGTTAATATGTTCCGTAATTGGTTCATATTTCGGCAAACCATTTGACCCGGCAATTTCAAATTTTCTTGAGCGAGTAGCGAATCGCTGTTTTTTATAAAGCTCATATTCTGGATTGGCATTTTTATCGTACCAGATACCCTGTTTTTTCAATTTATTAAATTGTTTCTCATCAGATAAACCAGGTATTTGGGCAACTGATTGTTTAATAAAATCTTCGACACTTTCATAATTCATCGAATTGCTAATGCTCTCCCCCATTCTCCGCGACAATTTAAGAAAAACATCATTAAGGGATAAAGCTTGCCCGTGCGGTTTTATTACTGGTTGCGCCAGCGAAACAAAGGGAACCATTTCAAAGGATGGCGTTGAATCCAAATCCCAGCTTTCTACAAAAGTCGCTGCTGGAAGAATCAAATCTGCCAGCGCCGCTGTTTCACTTTTTACGGTATCCATCACCACAGTAAACGGCATCAGGCTTTCGTCTTTCATCACTTGCTGGGTGAAATTGCAGTCCGGATATTCATAAACAGGATTATTTTTATAAGCGAAATATAAATCGACCTTTTGTTTTTCTTTCTTAATCCTCTCGAAAAATTGGACGGTTGACGGTTCGTTTTCATTAATTTCTATTGGAGAAAAATCGTTTAACTGATAAGTTCGGGCAAGGCAGACACCGCCTTTTTTATCAATATTTCCCACCAGCGCATTGAGCAGCATAATGCTCCGTTCAGTCTCAAAACCGTTAACGTGCTGGGCAACACCTGAGCCTGAAAAAGCAACGGCGGGTCTGTTAGCGGCAAACTCGATGGCAATTCGTTCGATAGTGGCTGCGTCGATGGCGCTGATTTTTGCCGCTTTTTCGATAGTGTATTGAGACAGGTGCGACTTCAGTTGGGAAATAGGAATGTTTGTCCAGCGGCTGATAAATTCAGCGTCATATAAACCTTTCTGCACGATAACATTCGCCATTGCCAGCGCCACAATACCATCAGTTCCGGGTTTTATTGGAATCCACTCATCACTTTTACCGGCGGTATTGGATAACAGCGGGTCCATGGTAATCAATTTTGCATAATTATTTATTCTTGCTTCAGCCAGGCGTTGATTAAAACTTACAAAATAGGAATGGGACTCAAACGGATTGCTGCCGAAATTTAGAAAATATCTACAATTTTCAGCATCGATTATTTCTCTTTCTTCGCCCCAAATTGATTTTTGAGCAGTAGTTTTATTTAAGTCATTTAAAGCAGATGAGTTTAATATTGTCGCATTTTCAAAATTATTCAAAAACCTGCGCGCTAAACCGCGGTAATTTTGAGTATCAGTATGAAAGACAAATTCATGGTTACGGTTTTCATTATTAATCGTTTGCAGGCGGTTGGAAATTTCAGTTAATGCTTGTTCCCAGCTAATTTTTTTCCATTTTCCCTCTCCCCGAGCTCCAACACGTTTCAGTGGATGAAGCAATCTATCCGGGTCATAAACCTGGTTTACGCCGGCAATTCCCCGCGCACAAATTTTACCCTGGTTATTAATATGGTGGGGATTCCCTTGAATAGCCGCTAAATCTTCATATCTTAAAAAACCAATTACGCCGCATCTGTTTGGACAAAGATTACAAATTGTTGGAATGCCTTTACGAAACTTGCTGGTAAACATTGATACATTTCTGCCCCGCATGCCAACAATGGGAATCACTCCTCCAAACGAAGCTCCGAACGAGATTGCGGTTGCGCCTAATGTTCCTATTTTTAAAAATTTTCGACGATTTATTTCTTTCATATTAATTCCTGATTAAATTATCGGCAACGCCTGTCCACCATAAACTACAACAAATCTCATAAATAAAATTCCCACAACCACCAATGCGGAAGCGATAGCTATATTTCTAATAGACCTGAGTTTAGGCGTGAGTACAATTATCATCGGTACAAATTTACCAAAGAAATTTTCAACTCCTAAAAACAAAGGACTCAATTCCCCGGCTATGAGTAGATGTGTCGTTTCTTTTGCTTCTGCATGAGATACGGATAAAGTAGAAATATCACAAAAAACCAACACCAAATCAAAAACAATCAACCAGCCTAACATACTGGCAAGAGTATAAATAATTTCTTTATTAATTATTTTCTCTTTAGAGAAAAATTTATCTTTTATCATTAAAATTAGTATCATTACAGCGATACCGGACACAATGGCTGAAACCAAAAATAAGAACGGCATTAATGCTGTATTCCATAAGGCGCGGGCTTTACCGAATGCAAGAATAAACCCGGTATAGCCGTGAACGGTAATCGCCAGTGGGATGCCAATCATACCGAACATTTTAGTTTTTTTCATATCACCTTTAAACATGAAGTAGCCGTAAATCATACAATTTACCGGGTACGCCATTAATAAAAAAGCGCCGTAGGACATTGGAGAATGAAAATTTAAAAAAGTAAAATGGTTCCATACTGAACGAACGGGCCAGCCCACCTGAAGAAGAAGCATTACTGGAGCAATAAATAAAAGCAGTGTCGCCATAACAACGCCGACTTTACCGGCTGGTTTAAACTTCTCCAACCCAAAGCCATAAGCCAGTGTTGAAATAACAAATGAACCAGCGCTCATGCCGGTAAAATAAAAATATAACGCGATTAACCATCTAAAAGTAACCTGGTGATGAACATCGTAAACCAGTTCTGTCATAGTACATCGACCTCTCGTTTTATTTCTACTGCATCATGGTCTAAATTTATATAAAAAACATGCGGTTTGGTGCCGATTTCTGGTTTAAGTACTTGAACCGGTTGTTTGGCTAATAATTTAGAAACTTCACTTTCCGGGTCATTCAAATCGCCAAAAATCCGTGCACCGCTGGGGCAGGCTTCAACGCAGGCTGGCTGCAATCCCACTTTAACGCGATGCAGACACCAATTGCATTTTTCGACTATTTTCTTAATAGGATGCACATAGCGCACTTCATACGGACAGGCAGCCATACAATATCTGCAAGCCACACACCTGTGCGGGTCAGTGCTAACAATGCCATTTTCTTCAACTCTATTGGCATTAACAGGACAGACTGTTACACAAATCGGTTCCTCACAATTATTACAAAGCAATGGCAAAAACGACTTGCTTACATTTGGATACTCGCCTTTTTGAATGTGCTTCACCCACGATTTCCATACGCCGATGTGTACTGCATTTTCACTTTTACATGCTACCGAACACGTATTACAACCAATACATTTTCGCAAATCAATTACCATTGCATATCGGATTTTTGACAAAACTTAAATCTCCTCGTAAGAAAATATATTTAATCTCTGTGGCTGACTTATATCATTATGTAAATTTTTTGTTTCTAAAAGCACCAAATTACAAGTACCAAATTTCAAATAAAACTCAAATTCAAAATTTCAATGACCGAAACATTTTTTTTATACACATAAATAAAAAAATTCTTACACCGTAAAGGCGCAAAGTTCTAAAAAATAATTTGTTTTGAATTTTGAATTTTGGTTTTTGTTATTTATTTGTAATTTGTTTTTTGTTATTTGTAATTTTATTTATTCCCTATTCAAAATAAAAAATCTAACCTTCCGCTAATGCCCTTTCTCGCTTTTTCTCTTTTATCCCAAATAATGCAATAGAAATAATAAAAATTGCCACAAAGACTCGAAGACACCAAGAATCACAAAGATAAACAGAGTTCATTTTTTTAAAATTATAGGACAAAAAAGTGAAAAAATCTTATTTATAAATGATTTTTAAATTCTTTAAAAATCAACCCTTTGAGTCTTGGAGTCTTCGTGGCTATTGCATTATCTGGGTTTATGAAATATGCATTAGCCGCTGCCGCGATACTCGGTCCTGAATCACCTACTGGACATTTTCCCGCACAGCGAGAACAAGCCACACAAAATTTTGAAAGATATTTTACTTTTTCATAATCTCCCAATCGTGCAGCCAAAATCATTGTCATGGGATAGGGTTCACCATCAACGACTTTTATGGGACAAACACCAACGCAGGTCTGGCAATTGTAACAATTTAACGCCTGACCAGTACCTTTCACCAATACAGGCTGCAATGTATAATCAAATACCAACTCAATACAGAAAAGAATTGCCAATGCATTGAATGTTGGCAGATCAAGTCTGAATTTTGAAATAACACAAATTGTGTGTTGCAGTTTGTACATTCCACACCAACGAATTGTTAGCCCAATTTTTCAATATTCTAAAATTTTCTATGCTTCCAATACCCTGATCTTCGGCTTAAATGCATAAGAGCAAATAACCGGATTTTATTCTTTTCGTTTCGAAATATGATTGCGAAAGGAAAGCGATGTATAAGAAAACGCCGACAACCTTCACAATAGAGCGACCATGTATTTGGAAACTTTCGAATGAGATCAATTGCACGATCAACTTCATCCAGGAATTCGATTCCCAATCTTTTTGCCTGATTTTCGTACCATGCCCTGGATTGCTCTAATTCTTTATAAACTTCAGGATGTACTTCAACCTGTAACAACGCTATTTCTCCGAAGTCTTTCCCGTACTACTTCCCATGGAAGGCAGTCCACAATTCCATTATCAACTTCCTTAATTCGGTTGCTAATTTCATTTTGCCATGCAATTTCTACATTTAAATCTGCTTCTGTATCCAGGCTGGAGATGAGCCGTTCTGCGATGAAAGCACGATCTTTTGGTTTTGTCTGCAAAGCTTGTGTTAATATTTTCTCTACAGCCTTTTCCATTTTTTTCTCCATTTATATTTTTTTTGACTTACATTGTTTAAACTATCTAACTTCACTCAATATCCAAATTAAACATCAGCCAAATCTTTCTTCCTCTGTTTTTCCTTCTTAAAATAAGCATTTGCCTGCGCCGCAATGCTGGGCCCCGAATCCCCAACCGGACATTTCCCGGCACAGCGAGAACAAGCTACACAAAATTTTGATAAATATTTTACCTTTTCATAATCTCCCAACCTGGCTGCCAGAATCATTGTCATGGGATAGGGTTCGCCATCAACAATTTTAATGGGACAAACACCAACGCAGGTCTGGCAGTTGTAGCAATTTAACGCCTGACCGGTTCCTTTCACCAGTACAGGCTGCATTGTATAATCAAATACCAACACAATACAGAAAAGAATTGCCAATGCATTAAATGTTGGTAGATCAAGTTTGAATTTTGAAAAATAGTGCATCACTTTTGTAAATGAAGAATATTCGGGTTTTTCAGGAACACCTTCCCACAGTGCATAACTCACTGCTTCAAGAAAACCGCTTGTGGCTTCAATTGAACCGTGAGTTGTCGAAGGGATAAGATCAGCAGCTAATGAATTTTGTACAATAATCTGCTCTTCCAAATCATCAAGAGCTGTTATCATTTCCTGGTGCTGCAGAACTTTAATGTTCAATATTTTGTGATCTTCAATTTCAACTTTGACTTTGATGGGACCACGCAATCCCTGACCAGTTCCCTCATAAGTACCATCCAAAACTAATTCAAGATCAAGCGGTGAATGATCGAGTATGTAGCTGCTTACCCGATTATAATCAATAATAAAATAAACGCCTGAAATCAAAAGCAAGACAATTAATGGAATTATAATCCCAAAATATGATTTTTTTTCAACAAATAATACTTTAATCGCGCTGATAAACAGGACGATTCCTAAAACTGAAAAAAGAATCAACCTGCCGTAAACAAAAGCAAGCGCAAATATAATCAACAAAATTGTTAATCGCCAGGGACGTAAAATTAGGTTTTGTAGCTGTAATTTTATTTTCAAATTTAATACCTTTTAAAAAAACGATGCTTGATTCTGGATACTTGTTTCTGGATATTTTTTACCCGCATCGAGTATCTATGAAATTAATGAAATTTTGACAAAGTAGATACAATTATAAGCTTCTTCTTTTAAGATTTTTTACTATCCAGGCAGGATCGCGCCGCATTGGTAAAACAGCAACAACCCTTGCAATATCACCTTTGACTTCATAATAAATTGAATATGGGAACCGCTTGGATATCATCCGATGGTAACCTGATTTTTTAATATGAATTCCAGCAAAAAGATAGAGTGATTCAATATCTGCCATCAAACTATCCCAAAAATAATCCCCTAAACCAGGAGTTCGTCTATCGTAAAAGGCTTTGCCATCGTTTAAATCTTCGGACACTTCATATAGAGTAATAATACCTCTTATCCTGATCATTTACGACTCGCCTTCAACTCGTCAAGTGAAATAAATTTTGCTTCATCATTATTGATGTTCTCCATACGTTCCCGGAGAACATCTTCATGCCATGCAGGAGATTCTATTTTGGATTCATCTTCTAACAAAGAATCCCAAAGCATTTCCATAGCTTGCAGGCGTTCAGTAAAATTCATTCTTTTTATTTCTGAAGCCGTCATTTTATGTCCTTTTATTACCTTGTTTGATTATGTTAAAAACGCAGCCACATCATCAATAAAATCTTTATTAATTAACCCTTTTTCAAAAGCATTTTGAATCATGCGTTTGGGAATTTTTCCTTGTTTCAAAGCTTTCATGGTTTGAAGCTGCATGGTGCCAAAAATTTGGGCAAGATTCAAATATTGTACACAGAAACTCTGGCACGAGCCGCAACGAATGCATCGCAAACCACCATTTTTCAAAAAGCGATCGTAATCACTGACACGAGCTGCTACTACCAACTCTGCCTGAAATGCAATCCCAACAGGACACTTATCCTGTGTGCCGTAACAAGCACGGCATTCGTAACAATAGATAGTCTGCGGATTTTTATTAACGACAGCTTTTCCAACATCAACCGCCAAAACAGCAGCAATCCCAAACATCGCTGTCCGATTTAGATTTTTGGTTAAAGCACGATCATCAACGTTAGTGAAAAATTGGAAGCGTCGAATGCCAGGCATAACAATTGGTTGATCTTCGTCGCTGCGGACACCGATTTTTGTTTTTTTATTTTCTTCTTTTTCTTTCATTGTTTTTTGAGTGTATTAAAATTATATTTTTTAATAAAGATAAACTCTCTTAATTCTCATTGGCAATTTCTAAAATTCGTGAATACAATTTTTCACTAATCCAGAAACCTGCTCTCTTTTTTAAATCATCCAACAATGGTTTAATATTACCTACCATACCATTAGATTTTGCATCTATTAATAAACCTAATAATCCAACATATTTTAGATTAAATCGCGAGGCGACTTTACGACCAATTTTTTCATCAATTAACAATAAATCTGCATTCAACTCTTTTGCAAGTGCGATTGCTTCGGCTTCACCATCGTCTAATTCAAGTTGAAATGCTTTTACTAATGACTTATTTGATACTTTTTTTGTAGTTATCCAATCATATTTTCTAACTTCATTCGCGCCAGGTTGTCCAGCTCCAATTATAACTATTTCATGATACACAGCTTCTGCAATAATGATATTCCCAAAGAGCTTGTGTAGTATATCAAGTCTATCTATAGCTGCAAGATTTATTATTGGAGATGTATTACTCACAATTATCACAGTCGCCCAAGCTCCTTTAATGTCGCTATATCATCCTTTAAATCATTTTCATCATAATGCAAAGGAATTTGACGAGCTGAAATAAGATGTTGAAATTGAAATTGACTCACATCAGCCAACCGACTGGCTTGTCCTAATGTTAATTTCTCTTTTTGAAAAAGCATTATGGCTATTTCTTGAGTCAATTCTGGAATTGTCATTCGAGTAGATTGAATTATTTCATCGGGAATAGTTAAACTCATTTTTATTATCCTTTATTTTACTGCCACTGCCACTGCTACTTTTTGAATGGTACTGATAAATTTATTTAAAAACTTTTGCCAAAAAAACTAAAATTGAACTGACAACAGATTACCTCGGCAACATCATCGCCATTAAAAATCCAGCAATCAAGCCTCCAGCCGCACCCTGTAATAACTCTTTCGGGGTTTTCATGTCCATGGCATAGGCAATAATTACACCTGACAGAGCCCCTGCAAATAAAAATGATAATATCGTTAACACAAATAAATTCCTTCTATTATGCTGTTTTTCTCACTACTGAAAGTGTTTTGGGAATCATTACCCCAATTAAAAATGCCGCAAAAACACCACCGACGAATCCCTGGATAATTTCAAGATATTGCAATTCGTAAACTGCAAAAGCGAGCACTGCACCGGCAATTCCACCACTGAATAAAAAATAGATCAACTGCAGCCGCCAATTTTTTTTATTGTTATTGGAGACCATTTTGCTCATAAGTGACATCATCCCAATTGATACACCGATAATGACAAATGTGTATAAAATTATAGTAACTATATTTTGTGAAAATTCAGGGTTATTGGGAGAAAAAACTGTAAAATTCATAAATTTCATATAAAGTGCTGCCAGTGGCGCCATAATTGCCATCGAAGTATAAGTATAGGCGCCTTTGATGAATCCTGATTCTGCCCGCATTTGTCCTTCTCCCATCGTGCCACCACCGCCAAGTGGTGATGGACCGCAGGATGTTGTTGCATTAATCATGTAAGCAGCCATCACAATCGCTAATTGAGGCCAGGTCAGCAAATTAAATTTTGCCGGACCAAAAAGGTACAAAACAGGAACCAATGCTGCCGTTAAAATTCGAGAACAGGAAAGCGGTAAAATCGTTTGCATTTGGACAAAGATAGCTAACATTCCTGCGACGCCAAGGATTTGTATGGTGGAAAGACTTTTCAGAAGCACCCCAAGTGCATCAAAACCGCCAGTGGCTGCCAGCGCACCTGCTGCCATAAATCCCGAAGCCATTGCCGTAACAGGCAGCAGAATAATCCCGTTCATCAAATCCTGAATTTTAGCCTGACAAAAAATAATAATAAAAATTCCGCCTGCTACGAGTATGGTTTGTACTGGCATCGCTTTTCCAAAAGGTTGAAAAATCGCAATCATTAATGATGCGACAAAGATGAAAAGCGATAAATATCCTCGGAACGGAGCGGTTACTTTTGGCAAAGTAATCTTATCGGTCTCTTCTGAATTTTCTGGTTTGTCACGTAAGGTCACATCATCAGGATATAATTTTTCAGAAATGAATTTTATAAAAAGGGCGGTTACAGCAGTTCCTATCATCAGAGCAAACGCCTGGGGAGATCGCAAAATTCCATCGCTGGCAGTTGGGAAAAACGCGCCGAGAAATCCTTCGCCAATTTGCCCCACGCCGCCGATGGGAGATGGACCGCATGAACCCATTGCATTACGTGTAAAAGCTGCAATGAGAACCACAAGTTGAGTTTTTGTTAAAATGCCCATTCCGCCTTCATAACCAAACGAGAATAATAAAGGCAGAAGCGCAGCAGCGATAATTCTTCCACATGGCAATGAAGCGATCACAGGCAAATTTATGAGTATCACCACAGTCCCTGCTAATCCGATGGGCGACTTTTTTAATTTATCGATGATAACTTTCAGCGCATCAAATCCCTGTGTGGCATCAAGCGCGCCCGCTAAAAACAATCCTCCCAACAGCGCCGTAATCGGATGTAAGATGATCCCTCCGATCATCTCATTGGGTAGCAGTACAGCGCTGTTAAATCCTTCCGTCATAAACCTGAAAATAGCGCCGATGATTAAACACACAAAACTCACTAATACAAGAACAGTCTGAACTGGTAGATTTATTTTCCTGAACAAAGTCAGGACCATGGTTACAATAAAAATCGTTAAAGTAATATATCCTAAATATTCCACCTATTCCTCTTTTCGTTATAAAAGAATTGCCACGAAGACACGAAGTTCAATAACTTAATCTTACGAATCAATGTCATTCCGGCAATCCTGTACAGTTACATTATAAAAAAAAACAAGGAAATACAGACTGTGCTTTTAGCCGGAATCTCTTGTATTTATTAAGGAGATTCCCGCTAAAAACATGCGGGAATGACAGCCGTAGTGTGACACTCATTCGGTGTACGATGCCTAAATATTTTTACAAGCAGAAATTTTTCTTTTCAACCTGAACGGTAAATTTATTTGATATTTCCCTTTCGCATAAATAAGATAAACTTCATCGCCAACATTAAAATCACCAAGACACACCGTGCACTTAAACGCTTCAGCATCTACCTCTCTGCCATCTGTCAATCTTACCTTCATTTGTCCTGAAATCGAATTTTCAATTCCCAAAAGTGATGGATAAATATAAACAACTTCACCCTTGATGTAATGGCGAGCCCGATATATTTCCACCGCAATAAAAAATATAATCAAAGCAATAAATGTATAAAATACAATTAGGTCATGCATCAGGAGTATTTTTCCCTTTGTTAAAATTTTAGTAACTGTTCAGTTGTTGGTGAATAAATGTCATTCTGAACGAGGGATGGGATTAGGGATGATGGGAAGTGAAGAAT
>JACKQG010001685.1_pt2 | contig 15787 bp, 11 predicted proteins | sample 8237621 | NCBI WGS metagenome assembly JACKQG01 (sample SAMN15677084, study PRJNA649215) | marine metagenome | biome: marine; feature: Black Sea; material: saline water; isolation source: suspended particulate matter (SPM) from the Black Sea western gyre | collected 2013-06-09/2013-06-10 | depth... | reverse complement strand
ACCTGACGCATCTTTTCGGTATTGTGGTATTTCAGGATAGCGGTAATCACCGATGGCTTTTCGCCACTGTCGAGCGCGGACAGCGTCAGCAGACGACCGGCATCCATGAAGTAACACAGTCCACCGATGCGGGCGAGCACCTCTTCGACGCCTTCGAAGCGTCCGATCGGGGTTTTGAACTGCTTGCGGATACGTGCATAGGCACCGGTGGTTCGTGCCGCCATCTTGCCGGCTCCCGCGCCCACCGCTGGCAGTGAAATGCCGCGCCCTGCTGAAAGCGATTCAACCAGCATGCGCCAGCCCTTGCCGATCATTTTCTGTCCGCCAATGATGTAATCGAGCGGGATAAATACATCGTGTCCACGATTCGGCCCATTCTGGAACGCCGCATTCAGCGGAAAATGACGGCTGCCAATCTCAACCCCGGGCGTATTCGATGGGATCAGCGCACAGGTGATACCAAGCGCTTCGCTTTCCCCCAGCAGGTGATCCGGATCGTACACCTTGAACGCCAGCCCCAGCACCGTCGATACCGGTCCCAGGGTGATGTAACGCTTATCCCAGTTGAGACGTAGACCGAGTACCTTTTTGCCCTCGAACTCAGACTCACACACTATTCCGCTATCCGGTATCGAGCCGGCATCGGAACCGGCATCCGGTCCGGTCAGCGCAAAACAGGGGATTTCACGTCCATCCACCAGACGCGGCAGGTAAAAATCTTTCTGTTGTTTGGTGCCATAATGCAGCAGTAGTTCTGCCGGCCCCAGCGAGTTGGGTACCATCACGGTCACCCCGGCTGAAATACTGCGTGCCGAAACCCGCATCACTACTTCCGAATGCGCCAGAGCCGAAAATTCGAGTCCACCATATTGCTGCGGAATGATCATGCCGAAAAAACGATGCTGCTTCATAAACTGCCAGATTTCGGGCGGCAGATCCTTACGATTATGGGTGATATCCCAGTCATCGATCATCGCACACAGTTGATTCACCGGCCCGTCCAGGAAGGCCTGCTCCTGATCCGTCAATTGCGGCTTTTTATAGTTGAGTAATTTGTTCCAGTCCGGATTACCGCGAAACAGTTCCGATTCCCACCAGACCGAACCGGACTCGATCGCATCTCTTTCGGTTTGCGACATCGGTGGTAATACTTTTTTAATGCGCTCAAGCAGCGGGGTAGAAATCAGTTTGCGCCGGAGCTGTGTCACCCCGAGCAATACGGACGGGACCACAAACAGGATCCATACCAGCAGCCCCCACGCGAGGCTGAAACCACCAAGAAAGGTAAACACAGCCAGCGCTGCGGCGCAGATCATCGCCCACTGGCGAAACGGCAGGGAAATTCGGGTCATCGCAATAAAAAGTGCGAATAAACCCAGGAAAAATATCAGGATGTTCATACAGATGGCCTCCTAATTGGTGATATAAGCACTGTTATATTTCAATTAGTTTCAATAGGCAACTTTTAGTTCAGTTTCAGGGACGCCGCAGCTGCGTACTGATCGACTAAATATTGGGCACGATGCCGCTCCGTGATGTCAGACAGGGAAGGCGTATATCACACAGTTTAAAACCCACGCCGGTTGCCGGCATGAACAGGGCCTCAGGGCAGAGAACGAACCTTGCCGTTGTCATCCACCGCGACATAGATCAGACGCGCGTTGGCGACCTTTAGAGTGACCGGATCATGGCAGTTACGCTCTATCCAGACATCCACATCGATCGTCATCGAACTGCGTCCCTGCTCGACAATCTCCGCATAAAATGTGACCAGATCACCGATATACAGAGGCGCCAGAAAGTTCATCGATTTTACCGCAGCAGTGACCACGCCACCGCGTGCCCGATTGAACGCCGGGATACTCCCGGCAATATCGACCTGGCCCATCAGCCAGCCGCCGAACATGGTGCGGTTTGGATTCGAGTCAGCCACCATGGCGACAACTTTTAGTACCGGGTATTTATCTGGAAGTTTCATAACGCTGATCAACTTTGGTCGGACAGCCACAAACGACTACGCAAACCCAACTCGCTTGCATAACCTCTGGTACTGTACTGAATAAGGCCATTTTGATTCACGATGAAAGCGGCAGGAACACCGTTCACATGGAACAGACGACTGATCTGCCCGGTTTCATCGTTAATCACTCGAAAGCCAATATCCTGATCAGCCATATATTGTTTCACACTGGCATCGTTACCCGACTGCATAGCAATGCCTAGCACCGAATAATCCGGCTGCAGATCCGAAATAGCACCATTCTGGAGCTTACAGATCGGACACCATTCGGCAAAAAAGTATACCAGTAGCGGCTTTTCCAGATTTGCATCTGCTAGCACGATCGCTTCGCCAGGCGCGGAACCATATCCCAGCCGGACCACTGTACCGGACAGATCCACGCTCGTAATCTGTGGAAGCACCCCACTGATCTGGTCACGCGTCATCCACAGATTACCCAGAAAACCAGAACCAACAAAGATTAGCCCGTAGACCAGCAGCAGTTTCAAGCCACGCCGTGAAAACAGCGTTTGCAGCCATTTAGTCATTAATCCTCATCGTCGATCTGATCGAGAATTTTGCTGTATTCCAGCTGGTTATTTTTCTGGATAAAATCCAGTAACGGAAACAGGCGCTCGGACAGCTGCGGAATCTGCCCCAGCAGCTCGTCAGCGCGATTAAATTTAATCATATTCAAAGCCTGTTCCATCGATATCTCCAGCTTTTCCTGATCCGTGCGGCCACTCACGATAGCCCCACCACCCTGTTGCTGCGCTTTATCCAGGCGCTGTTCCAGCACCGACATAATCTGTTCCACCGAGAGCGTTTCGGAAGGCAGGGTCGAGTAAAAACCGACACTCAGGGATACACTAATTTCGAGCCCCTCATGCTTCATGCGGGTGGCCTGAATTTTATCGACCAGACGCTGCGTTGCGGTATGAGCGCCGAGCGCATTGGTCATCGGATACATCACCGCAAAGGTTTGTTCACCGAAATAGGCGAACACGTCTTCACGTCGTAACACCTGTTCCAGCAATTTGACGACCGCGCGTAATACCGCGCGCATAATGGATTTCCCGTGCTCCTGCTCAATCCTGGCAGCATTATCGATATTGATCAGGCAAGCACTCAGATAAGACAGATGGCGCACCGAAAAAGACAGCTCTTTAGCCAACTGACTATTAAAATACTTTTCCTGCATCTGGGTGTTCAGCAAATCGACCGGCGAATTTTGACTGGCCAGCTCAAAGCTGGAGGAATCGCTCAGTTGACTGTATTGGCGGGTTAGCAATTGTACGCGGGTGACTAACTCATCGCTGGAGAACGGCATATAGATAAAATCTGTGGCACCTTCCGCAAAAGCCTGTTCCAGCGCCGCCTGATCATTTTTTTCACCCACCAGCAGCATCACCGGCAGGCGCGTCAGCAGCTTGTCTTCGGCGTTGCGAATACGCTCCAAAATGGCCGTTTCATCGGTGGCGGCATCCAGCTCGCAGACCAGCGCTGACACCGTCGGATTACCGAGTAAAAAGCTCCAGGCCTGTTCAGCGGTTTCCACATGCTCAAGCCGGAAGCGTCCGTTTAACAGCTTCTCAAAAGATTTTTTGGTGAAGGGAGTTACGGTTAATAAAAGAATGACAGGAAGGTCTGTAAAATCCGGCATTTAAAGCACTCTGGCACATCGTGTGAGAACAGCGAAAATACTACAAAAGCACCGGTTAATACAATAAAACATCAACTTCAGCAATCAGAGAAAGCACTGCCACCCATCCACACCAGGGGTGTAGATGGGAGCAGCCAGATCTTTATGGAGCGATTTCGGCTCAGGCCGAACGCGATGCTCTTTTACGATCACTTTCAGTAAGGAACTTCTTTCGGACCCGAATCGACTTCGGCGTGACTTCAACCAGCTCATCATCATCGATAAATTCGATGGCCTGTTCCAGCGTCATCCGGATCGGTTTTACCAGAATCAGGTTTTCATCCGTTCCGGCAGCACGAATATTGGTCAGCTGCTTGGCTTTTAGCGGATTAACCGTCAGATCATTGGCACGATTATGGATACCGATGACCATGCCTTCATACACTTCTTCACCATGACCAAGCATCAAACGTCCACGCTCCTGCAGGTTAAACAGAGCATAGCCGAGCGCCTTACCCTGCCCGTTAGAAATCAGTGCGCCGTTGATACGACCGGTGGACTGAACCGGTTTAACCGGTCCATAGCTGTCAAAAATGCTGTACATCAGACCGGTGCCCTGAGTCGTGGTGAGGAACTCATTACGATAACCGATCAGACCTTTGGCAGGGATCTTGAAATCGATACGAATACGGCCCTGTCCATCCGGCACCATGTTGATGATCTCGCCACCACGGTTACCAAAGGTTTCCATGATGCTACCCTGATGCTGCTCTTCGACGTCGATAGTGACCGACTCAAAGGGCTCACATTTCACCCCGTCAATATCCTTGAAGATAACTACCGGACGCGAAACGCCCAGCTCAAAGCCTTCACGGCGCATGGTTTCAATCAGAATCGCCAGATGCAGTTCACCGCGACCGGAGACCTTGAAACAATCCGAATCGGCGGTCTGTTCAACACGTAACGCGACGTTATGCTCCAGCTCTTTCTGCAGACGCTCGTAAATCTGACGCGAAGTCACGAACTTGCCATCCTTACCGGCAAACGCCGAGGTATTCACCAGAAAGTTCATGGTCACGGTCGGTTCATCGACGGTCAGTGGCGGCAGTGCTTCGACATGATCCGGATCACACAGGGTGTCGGATATCTGCAGGCCCTGCACACCGGTAAAGGCGATGATGTCACCCGCCTCAGCTTCCGGCACTTCGATTCTTTCTAGACCATGAAAACCCAGTACCTGCAAAATCTTCACCTTACGCTTTTCGCCTTCTTCGTTGATCAGCGTGAGCGAGGCATTGGTCTTCACCTTGCCGCGCTTGATCCGTCCAATTCCGATAACACCGACATAACTGTTGTAATCGAGTGAACTCACCTGCATCTGAAATGGCCCATCGATATCGACTTCCGGAGCCGGAACCTTATCAATGATGGTTTGAAACAGTGCAGTCATATCGGTGCCGGGCTTCTCATGATCGAGTGAAGCATAGCCTTCCAGCGCGGACGCATAGACCACCTGGAAATCCATCTGCTCATCGGTAGCACCGAGGCGGTCAAACAGATCAAAGGTCTGATCCACTACCCAGTCCGGGCGACTGCTTGGACGGTCAACCTTATTGATGACCACGATCGGTTTGAGGCCCTGTGCCAGCGCTTTCTGGGTCACAAAGCGGGTTTGCGGCATCGGACCATCAACCGCGTCAACCAGCAGTAGCACGCTGTCAACCATCGACATGACGCGCTCAACTTCACCGCCGAAATCAGCGTGTCCCGGTGTGTCTACAATGTTGATACGGTAGTCATTCCACTTGATCGCCGTATTCTTGGACAGAATGGTGATACCCCGCTCCTGTTCCAGTTCGTTGCTGTCCATCATACGTTCGCCGAGTTGTGCGCGCGCATCAAAAGTGCCTGACTGTTCCAGCAATTTATCAACCAGGGTGGTTTTACCATGGTCAACGTGGGCGATAATTGCAATGTTACGTAATTTTTTGGTCATAAATTTTCCGGGCGCCAGGGAGTGGCTGACTGCTAAATAAAAATGGCCGCGATTATATCTGAGTTAATCGGAGATTGTTTGAATATCTCGCCGCCGCGATGAAGATGCCGGCGTTATTCAAAAACGCAGCAAAAATTGACAGCCTGTCGGCTTAGCCGCAGGCTTAAAAAGGGCTTTTTCCGTTCAGTTAACTCCTTTTAACGCCAGTCGCTGTTCGATCAGCAGGTCGTCTGCCAGTTGCAGATGGAAACCCTGCTTTTTCAGATTACTATAGACCAGCGCCGGATCTTCCTTGGCGAGAGAACGTGTGGGGGTTAATTCAAACTCGAAGCTGAACTCAGGTTCACCGAATACCAGCATTAAACTGTCCGGCACCAGACTAAAGTCATCTTTTTCCAGCACATACAGATAGGTATCGGCCTTACGCTCACTGCGATAGATAAAACAGGTTAAAGGTTTACTCATAATGCCCACACCACCGGATAGTACGCGGAAGCCATCACTTCCAGTTCATCGCCCGACTCGATCGACCAGTTTTTGGTCCAGCCCAGAGTCAACTCATTCGCTGCCGGTACCTTTTCGGCGATATATTGGTGCTTGATCTGCCGGTCTGGACTTCGCAAAGTGACGGTCAGATTATTGATCGCAGAGTCTGAAATATTCTTCAGAATCAGATTGCGCCCACTCTTACCGGTCATTCTTTCCACCAACTCACCGGCCAGAGAGTTTTCTACAGTCAGTTCGATCGGCACCGGCTCAAAGCCATAGCCTGCCGGCAGCCGTTCTGGGGCAAATATAAAGATGGTAATACTGATGGCCAGCACAAAACCGATGAATGAGGTGATGATGCGCATTTACTTCTCCGCAAAAAATTTGCCAAAGCATAGCAAAATCCGCACCATATAACATCATCAGCCTTTGCTAATATTTAACCATGCCCCTGACCGGTTGAAATATATCCGCGGCTCAATCGATGACTGGACGTAACCCGGCACAGTTGAAACCTCTCACCCGGTCGTGCTATCTCCACCTTTAGCCAGCGCACTAAAACCCACTAGCCCAATGAGTACAAACAGGGCCAGTAGTGGAAACCCACCACCACCTCCTGCAGAAGTGGAGCTACCCGCTGTTGGGGTCGTGGCGGGCGTTGCGCTATTTTCTGCGGTGGCAATTCCACCTGGATCAGACACACTGCCGTCAGCCAGTCCATCCGCATCGTTTGCTCCGCCATCCTGAATCAACAGCATCAGACAGTCATCGCCCGGGTTAAGACCAGCCGTATACGCAGCTGCACCAACAGCGGGACAGCTGCCATTATTAGATCGCGCCGAAGCCAGTCCGTTTTCGGCATTAATCACATAGTTTTGCCAGCCAAAATTTTCAAAGTATTTACGATAGCGGGCATTTGCCGGTATCGCCGCAGGCAACGGAAACACAATGCGATAACTCGCACCTGGCAACTTGCCCCTGAGTTTAAAATCAAACAGTCTGGAGTTAAAACTGAAGCCGATATCGCGACTGCCGCCGGCATTCACAAGATCCGTTTCAGAAATACCCAGTGCAGCCTTACCCAGCGCCAGCCCGACCTTACCCAGCTGAATTTTGGTACCGGTTTCAGACTCAACCACTTTGCCGTTCTCACCTTCCGTTACCAGCGCCAGATTCTCTTCATTCAGGTTATCCCGATAATCTGGAATACCGTCATCATCCGCATCACCCAGACCTTCATCCGCATCCGCGATACCATCGTTATCACTATCCGCCGTGGTTGACAGCACAGGTGCTGTCGCTAATAGCCGAAGTGGAATCGATGCCAGCGTCTGCTCGGCCGGATTGCCACTGTCAATCACCGCCAGGCGCAGGATGTAAATCCCGGGTGGGAGTCCAGCCGGATTAAAGCTGAAACTGCCCGCAAGCGTATCAATATCGGTCAGCGAATTAGCACTGGCCGACCAGTCATAGCTATGGGTATCCGCACTATTAACGTCGGTCACGGTTGCCGTTACCACGATAATCCCCGCATCGGCAGCACCCGTCTGGGTCACTACCCCGCCCTGCCTGGCAAGCAGACGGATCACCGGCGCAACATTGTTTTCGACGATATCGATATTGCGTACGCTCGCACCCCCTTTTACCGCGTTAACAGGTGTCCCCATGGTAATGATCAGCGTCTCCGTCGTTTCACTGATGTCATCCTTAACGATATTCACCCTGAAACTGGCCGTCGTTCCAGCCTCAATCACAAGCTCACCGGAAGCGGCGTCATGATCGGCCGGATTGCCTGAAGTGCCACTGACTTCATAGGGAATAATCACCGGATAAGCCGGCGCGAGTCCACTCAATGTCACCGTAACGCTCAGCTGCTCACCCTCAGCCGTCACCGATGAAGGGGTCAGATTGGCCAGCGGTAATACGTCCAGTCGCTGCAACGCCTGGGTCGAATTACCGGCGGCATCGGTCGCGGTCCACACGATGAAATGGCGTCCCGATGCAAATGGCCCCAGATTACTGGCCTGCGGAATGACGGCTCCATCCACATTATCCGTTGCCGTCGCCAGCCCTAAGTTCACCGGCGTCAGGCGGCCAATAGCGCCAATCTGAATATCGACTGGCACGCTCAGTTGTGGGGGCAGTTCATCTTTCGCCGGATTACTACCGGCCAGATATTCATCGATATTGGAGATGCCATCCTTATCCAAATCCGCGGTTAGCGCCGCATCGGCCGGATTGAAAGGATCCAGCCCATACAGGATCTCATACGCATCCGGCATCCCGTCGCTATCCGAATCCGTCAGCGCCGTACCCTGGATAAAAAGAGTGGGGCCCACCACATCGCTAAACCCGCTTAAACTGAATATCGCCCTGTCGCTATTATCAAACAGGTTAAGATCCAGCACCTTGACCGGGGCCTTTAAAATATCCAGCGAAGCGCTATACGCCGCAAACTGGTCGGGGAAATCCTGTGGCTTGCCGATGAAATTCCACTGCCCGCTAAGAATCTCACCCTCGATCACCGGCGTCAGCATCAGGTCACTATCGTTGATAAATTCATTATTTTTGAGCGTATAACGGGTGCCAATATTGAGCCGGCCGCCGGGATGTATAAAACGCAACTGTTGTCCCAGTGGAAGCTCGACCGTGGTCATCGGTGTCAGCACCCCACCTTCCAGCTGAACCTGTAACGAACGCCCGAAATCATAGACCACCAGCAGGTTGGGCTTAAACGTAAAGGACGCATCTATGCCCAGGAATGCAGCCGCATCCAGATCAATCAGGTTCCCGGTAATATTGAAGAAATCAATAATCAGAGGATTCCTGGTGGCTGCCGTTTCGGTTCCGCTAGCCCCGCTTTCTTGCCCCGACAGATTGAGCTTAACCGCCCAGTTCAAACCTAAAGGCACCCCGGTCACAAGCGATGTCAGGCCATCGATATCAATCTCAACTTTCAGCGCATCGGATATTTTCAGGCCACTATTATTCACCAGACCCTGAGCGAGTCCGGTACGAGTTCCGCTTTTCAGCATGTTATGAATACTGGTATCGGCTGCACCGCTACCGATCACAGACTGACTCGCATGATCGCCAAAATAACCGGTCGGAGGATTGACAAATACCCCGTTCACTTCCAGCAGACACTGCACGCTGGACAGGCAGCTATCGTCAACGGGGGTTGAGGTATCCGGCAGGCTCAGGGTGAATTCCGCTAACACATAGGAAAGCTCAACCGGTGGCACGATGGCATTCGGGTCAGCCGGATTCTTAGGCACATCCGATGCACCGATTAACGAGACCGTTTTCTGAAAGTTATACACACCGGGTCGTGATGAAAAAATATTCAGACCCAGCACATCCAGACTCATGGCATCAAAATTTAACTGTGCGCTGAGCAGAGGAAAGTCAGGGTTCGGTTTGACTTCACCATTGGTATTGATATTCACCAGATCCAGCTGGTAACGCTCCTGTTTGAAAGCGCCCAGCTCCGATATACCGGGAAAGGCAATATCGGCGATCAACGAGGCTCTGGCATCGATATGAGTATCCAGAAAAACTTCAATGCCGGGTACCGTGGTACTCATCCGTAAACTGCTGGTAGTCGGTTTCTGTACTGTTCCGAGTACAAACATTTCACCCTCACCCTGATACGCCAGATCCTGTCTGTATTCGAACTCGACATCCGGCTGGTAATCAATATTCACCGAACCCGCATCCAGCTTAACCCCACCGGAAACCCCCCAGCGCAGCGCGAAATCATAATCGGCCTGGATTCCAGCCTGAAAATCCGGGTTCAGTAGGCCCTGAGCCACCTGCAGATTAAAGCACACGCCATTCTGACTGATCGGTACCAACGGGTTCCACAGATAATCAACGGGACAGGTATAACAGGCAGCGGTAATAATATCGGCAAACTGACCCAATGGGCATAACAGCTGGGGCTGACCGGTCGCGCCGGGAAGTGACTGGTCAACGTTATAACAGACCCCGATTACACCGGCCCCTTTTAACGGGTCCTGCAACTGACCGGCGGGACAGGCATAACAGCTTTGCGTAGCCAGATCGATAAACTCACCGGCAGGGCACAGGAATCCGATATCAGCACCGAGGCTTGCAACCGTGTTGAGCCGGTTTACACAGATGCCAGTATTGTTAAACGCGACAGTGAGATCATGGGAAAAACCGGCCGGACACTGATAACAACCACCGTTCGCCGCCAGTTCGCCCGCACTACAGGTTCTGAACACCCCGGCATCCAGTGCCGTTGCCGTCAGGGTCTGCGTACAGATACCCACATTATTAAAACTGACCAGAGTGTCGTGCTGGAAACCTGCCGGACATTCATAACAGGCATTATTTGCAGCCAGCTCTCCGATATCGCATTTACCGAAAGTGCCGGCAAAGATTCTGCTCGCGGTTTGCAGTGGTGTTTTGCAGATACCATTATTATTAAAGGGGACAGTGATGTCATGGTTGTAGCCGGCAGGACAGTCATAGCAGGCACTGCCGGAGATTAACTCGCCGGCCGGACAGGTCTGCAGCCCAATAAAACGCGCACTTTTAGTAGCGCGTAAAAAGCATGATTGACTATCGAGCGCGGACAGCAGGCCATTTTTGCTATAACCCGCCGGGCAAACATAATAGTCATTACCTTCAAAAGCACCAAAATTGCCACCCGAGGTAACACCGCTATAAGTCCAGTCACTATCCAGGATACAGATACGGGTAAAGGTATTGCAGGCTCTTGAACCTACCTTTGTCTTAGCTAAATAAGAAAACAGCTCACAGGCATCGCCCGCTGTAACCGCCGCTGCAGTACGGGTATAGCCATCACAGCTATAACAGTTTCCACTCAGGCCATCGGCGAATCCACCGCTACAGCTCGGGTTGATATCGCGCTGTTTGGTCATGCTGCTACTGCTGATTTTTTCGCAGCTTCCGAGCACATTGTTATACCCTGCCGGACAGGTATAACAATTACCGTCCAGCCCATCAAACTCACCGGCATCACAGCCGAGAGTGCGCTGAAAGCCCATGCTTTTTTTGGTATCATTATGACAACCATTACCGATTAAATCTTTCTGATAACCTGCAGGACAGCTTAGACAACGCCCATTCAGGCCATCAAATTCTCCAGCATCACAGCCAATGGTTGTTTGTAAATCCATGCTGGCCGTTAACCGATTAAAACACACCCCGCTGACATCGGCAGGCAGGGTAAAATCATGTGAGTAACCGGCCGGACAGCTATAACACTTTCCGCTCAACAGATCCGGGAACTCACCGGCAGGGCATAGAAATTGCGGTGCCCCCTTTAATAAAGCCGTCGTTTGATTGCTGAGCCGGGTACACACATTACTATCCGTTGCTGGTAATAGCGGGTTGTGGGTATAACCGGCGGGACACTCGAAACAGCCGCCAGATGCCACATCGAAGAAACTACCTGCGGCACACAACAACTGCAGGTCACCCTGTCGGGTCGCCACCGTGTTATCTATTTTTGCATCAAGAATACCACCAAGCTGACCGATACCATTCAGATCGATTAAGTCTTTCTTAAACGAAAGCTGGATTACACTGCTACCGGGCCCGTTCAGACTCTGGTTCGTCGCGCTAAAACTGGGCGTATCCTGTAACACCTCAGCGTTGAGGACGTTACTGGAGAAGAGAAAGACAAACAGCATCAGCCACAGCGTCACAGGTCTGGACTGAACAAATGGGTCAGCACTACTATATAAATAATCTGGATATCGCATTTTAGTTACCCTGCTATTATTATTATCGGGCATCCGGTATTGGAAAAACGGCCTCGTTCAAGCCATTAATAGCATAAGTTGATTACACAGAGTTAGATAAAATATTTTATGGGATCAGCCAGCGTTATTACATTATTTTATGGCGAATTAAGGATATCTATAACGGTTTAAAATTAATCGTGAGCTTTCATCAAATACAGCAGGGGGCGATCTGGTTATTACAGAGTCAATCAATAAAGTCATTCTCTGCAGCTCCAGCTATTCGCAATAAAATCTCCCCCTTGAAAGGGAAGGTGCAAACAGCAAAACGGGCGCACCGGGCGCCCGTTCTACGTTAAAGCTTGATTACTTAAGCTTACTTGCTGCCGGTAAACTCCGGATAAGCTTCCATTCCGCACTCAGCAATATCCACACCTTCGTATTCCTCTTCTTCGCTGACGCGAATGCCCATGATCATCTTGATCACGAACCAGGTTACAAAGCTGGCACCAAAGACCCAGACGAAGATGGTCGCCGCACCCACCAGCTGACCCACGAACGTAGTGCCACTGTTGGTTAAAGGTACCGCCATCAGGCCCCAGAATCCGACCACACCATGTACCGAAATCGCACCGACAGGATCATCGATCTTGAGCTTGTCCAGAGTAATGATAGAGAACACAACCAGTGCACCACCGGCTGCACCAATCAGCGTTGCTGCCAGCGCACTGGGTGTATCAGGCCCTGCAGTAATGGCCACCAGACCAGCCAGCGCACCGTTCAGTGCCATGGTTAAATCTGCCTTGCCGAACAGAAGCTTGGCCACGATCAGAGCGGCGATAACACCACCTGCGGCTGCCGCATTGGTATTCAGGAACACCAGTGCGACCAGATTAGAGTTGGCAATATCACCCAACTTCAATACCGAACCACCATTAAAACCGAACCAGCCCATCCACAGGATGAACGTGCCCAGCGTCGCAAGCGGCAGATTGGCACCTGGAATCGCATTAACCTGTCCATTCTTGCCATATTTGCCTTTACGAGCACCGAGCAGTAACACACCGGACAGAGCCGCAGCCGCACCCGCCATATGCACGATACCGGAACCGGCGAAATCGGTGAAGCCGAAGTCATCACCCAGACTGAACATGCCGAATACAGAACCGCCACCCCAGGTCCAGTTACCTTCCATCGGATAGATAAAACCGGTCATCACCACCGCAAAGGCCATGAATGCCCATAGCTTCATACGTTCGGCAACAGCACCGGAAACGATCGACATTGCAGTCGCTACAAACACCACCTGAAAGAAAAAGTCAGACGCCGATGAGTAGACTGAATCACCATCAAAACCGTTTTCCTTGGATTTTGCCAGCGCATCGGCAACCAGTGTTTCACCACCGGTGATACCATCCAGAAACAGACCTCCACCATACATAATGTAGTAACCCACTACCATATAAGCGGTACAGGCGATGGCAAACAGCACCACGTTCTTAAGTAGAATCTCAGTGGTGTTTTTAGCACGTACCAGACCGGCTTCGAGCATCGCGAAGCCAGCGGCCATCCACATAACCAGAGCACCCATGACCAGAAAGTAAAAGGTATCCAGCGCATACTGCAATTGAAAAATTTGATCTTCCATCATACTCTCCTATAACGCTTCTGGACCAGACTCACCCGTACGGATACGAATTGCCTGCTCGATTTCAGTTACAAAAATCTTACCGTCACCAATCTTGCCGGTGTTAGCCTTGGAGGTAATGGCCTCGATGACCTGATCGAGTAAGCCATCATCGATCGCCAGCTCCATCTTGACCTTGGGCAGAAAATCAACCACATACTCTGCACCGCGATACAACTCGGTATGACCTTTTTGACGACCGAAGCCTTTGACTTCAGATACTGTTACACCCTGAACACCGATGTCTGACAGCGCCTGACGCACGTCATCCAGCTTGAAGGGCTTTATAATGGCTGTGACCATCTTCATAGGAATGCCTCCTGTTAATTGAATAAATAAAAATTGACCCCTGATACAAAGCAATAAAGCAGCCAACAGTGCTTAAAACCTTAAATTACAGTGACTTACATTACACTAAAGACAATCAATAAAAAAAGTGGCACAATCCATTGCACCAGCAACGAACTTTAGCACCTTAACAGTGCATTATTAATTTTGACCGCACCAGAACAGGACACTCACATGCAACAACAGCACATCAATCAACTCGCCGACAAAATAGAATCCCTGTTACCACCGGGCCTGAAGCAGATCAAAAACGATTTTGATGAGAAACTGAAAAAACTGTTACAGCAACAGTTAACAAAAATGGATTTCGTCAGCAGGGAGGAATTCGATATTCAAAGCAAGGTACTGGCACGTACCCGTCAGAAGCTTGAACTACTCGAAAAAAAGGTAGCAGAACTGTCGCAGAAGTAAATCCACGACGCTGCACTCTCATCTGGATACCGATCAGAGCAGCCAACAGATCGGACCCCAGCCTGCACATTGAACATCGACACTGCTGATGCATCGTGCATCAGCATCAGATCACTTCCAGTTAAGTACATCATCCAGCTTCAGCCTGAATACTGTCAGCCGCACCGATCAAAGTTTCAGTTTTAAACCCGGAAATGGTATGTTGTGCACTGCTTATACTGTAAGGGATTACCTTGGCACTCACTCAATTACTCACGCGCGCAGAAGAAGGCATCAGCGCCCCAGCGGTCAGCGTTGAAGTTCACATCTCGAATGGCCTGCCGGCCTTTTCCATCGTAGGACTGCCGGAAGCAGCGGTACGCGAAAGTCGTGACCGGGTGCGCAGCGCGATTATCAATTCCGGTTTCGAGTTTCCGATCCGCAAAATCATCGTTAACCTGGCCCCGGCCGATCTGCCGAAAGAAGGCGGACGTTATGACCTGGCCATCGCGCTGGGGATTCTGGCGTCATCAAAACAGTTGAATACGCGCACGCTGCAGGATTATGAGTTCTATGGCGAACTCGCGTTGAGCGGAGAACTGCGCGGCGTGAATGGACTGGTGCCGGCACTCATCAACTGCCAGCAGCAGGGCAACAAGGTGATACTTGCCGCAGCAAATAATGCCGAAGCTTCGTTTATTCAGCGACTGGATGCTCTGCTTGCGCAGAACCTGGCACAGGTCTGCCAGTTCTTTAATGGCGGAGCCGCGTTGCCCGCGGCACAGGCAGCAGAAACTGAACAACCAAAGGGCTACGCACTCGATCTGGCGGAAGTGATCGGTCAGACGCAGGCCAAGCGAGCGCTCGAAATTGCCGCAGCAGGTCATCACCATCTGTTGATGATGGGGCCACCCGGCACCGGAAAAAGTATGCTGGCTCAACGCCTCAACACCCTGCTACCGGCAATGGATGAGCATGAAGCCCTGCAAACCCTGAGCGTACACTCGATCAGTAATAACGGCAGTATCAATCTGGTGAACTGGAAGATGCGCCCGTTCCGCTCACCGCATCACACGGTTTCCGGGATTGCGCTGGTAGGCGGAGGCTCTCAACCCAAGCCGGGGGAGATTTCACTGGCACATAACGGCATTCTATTTCTGGATGAACTAACCGAGTTTGACCGCAAGACCATCGAAGTGTTACGCGAGCCGCTGGAAACCGGGCTGATCCATATTTCCCGCGCCGCGCGCCAGGCCACGTTCCCGGCAGCGTTTCAACTGGTGGCCGCGATGAATCCCTGCCCCGGCGGCTGTGAATCGATCGAAGCCTGCAGCTGTAGCCATGAACAATTGTCGCGTTATAAAAACAAGCTGTCGGCCCCGCTGCTGGATCGTATCGACATCCAGATAGAGCTACCGCGTTTGAACAAAAATGAACTGCTCAATCAAAAGATTGAGCATCAGGAGAACAGCGCGTCGGTACGCCAGCGTGTCACCCG
>JACKQG010004654.1_pt1 | contig 15791 bp, 16 predicted proteins | sample 8237621 | NCBI WGS metagenome assembly JACKQG01 (sample SAMN15677084, study PRJNA649215) | marine metagenome | biome: marine; feature: Black Sea; material: saline water; isolation source: suspended particulate matter (SPM) from the Black Sea western gyre | collected 2013-06-09/2013-06-10 | depth... | reverse complement strand
TTTTTTTCCTTCGCCTTCGCCTCAGCCTTCGCCTGCACTTTAGTGCGTTATGTACAAGATAATCCATTGGTTTCACCACCACCAGAAATTGTCAAACAAGGTACAAAGGCAATATTAGGTTATTTACAAGAATTGGAAAAAAAGAGCAAAAAACGGTATGAAGCTAAACTTCTTATGTTAGGAGATGGCGGTGAAGGTAAAACATGTGTATCAAGAGCTTTGAGGGGATTAGAGTTTAAACCACAAGTAACAACCAGGGGAGTTGAAGTTGTTCCGTGGAGCTTTTCACATCCGGATAATCCAAAGGATAAAAACAAAGAAATTACGCTCAATATCTGGGATTTTGAGGGGCAGGAAATTCATCACCAAACGCACCAATTCTTTTTAACAGAGGGTGCTTTGTACATTCTGGTATTTAAATGCCGTGAAATCTTTCGTATGGATCGCGCTGAATATTGGCTGGATACAATCCGTGCCCGGGCGCCAAAAAGCAGGGTGGTACTGGTCATTACCGAATGTGAAGTACGGACACCATATTTGCCGTTGGATAAATTAAAAAATAATTATGGAGACCTGTTTCAGGGAGATAATTGGTTTTACCCTGTCGGATGTGAAATAAACAAGGGCATCCCGGAATTGCAAAACCAATTGCAAAAAGCAGCCGCAGAAATCGGCATGATGGGCTTAAAATGGCCTTTGAGTTATTCGGAGGCGGAAAACACAATTGAAGCAAAAGCAGACGAAAAAGGCGATAATATCCAGCATATAAATAGGCAGGAACTGTATAACATTTATCAAAAAAAAGGGATAGACAAAAACAATTTTGAAAATGTTGCCAGTTTCATGGGAATGCTTGGTATTATTACTCATTTTCCGGATTGTCCTGATCTTCGTGATTTTGTGGTTATTAAACCCCAGTGGCTAACCAAAGCCATCAGTCTTGTTTTGGAGAATGATTTATTAAAAAATAATCAGGGGGAGATTACACACAGCAAATTGCGTGAATTGTGGCAAACAGAGTATCCTGGTTTATATTCTACGTTTCATAATTGTACGGAAAAATTTGAGCTCTGCTACGATCTTGAGTTTGATCAACGATGTTTGATTCCGTTAAGATTTGGTTTCATTAAGCCGGAGATTCCATGGAGTGTAACAGAAAGTTACAAAGAAAGACGGATAGAGTATAAATTAAATACTCGCCCGCCAATGGGAATTATGAGTCGCTTTATTGTTAAAACGCATCACATGATTGCAAAATCTGATAAAATGCCCAAAGGAGTATATTGGCACAATGGTGTATTTTTGCGCACTGGCGAGGGCGCTTATAAAAGTGAGGCGCTTTGTGAGTTTGACAATGAGAATAAAATCCTCAGTATAACTGTGCGAGCAGCTTTTCCACAAAACATGATTGAACAATTGCATGGCATTGTTAGGGCTGTGTTCAGCTTTTTTAAAGGTTTGGAGCCGGAACGCTTTTATGGCTGTGTAAAAAAAGAGGAAGATAAAGAAGTAAAATGTGAAGGTAAACATTCGGAAGAACGCATTTTGTTTGCACTAACCAGGCAAAAAGTTGTTGATTGCGAGGTTGGCTGGCATGAAATCAATCCCAATTATCTTGTTTATGGTTTTACTAGTTTTGGGCAATTTATTAAACCAAAGGAGCCCATTGATAAAATTGAAGAAATCCTGAAAATGGTAGAAGAAATCAGAAAGGATGTTCTTTCGTCAAAAGATGTACTTGATAATTTGTTGCCGCAAGTTCATGAAATAAGGAAAAAGGGTAAACAATTACCGGCTGAAATTAAACAGCAATTGGAATTGAGTTTGAGAGATCATCTTGTCTGGATGGATGAGATGTTAGATAATCGAGAGTACAACTCGGCTCCTGCGATTGTCTCAATTACTCCGATTGAAAAAATAAGTTGGAATCCAAGAAACTGGTTCCAACAAGAGTATGTAGTTATTCCTTATTGTGAATTTGAAGGAGAAATACATCGAATGGCAGGTATTTGCAAACCTTTTAAAAAACCGAGAGAATGGTGGCAAAAGACTGCACAAAATTAGCTGTTGGATTTAGGATTCTTTCAGTAGGTATTCAAATTGCCTGTGCAGGGCTGCCTTTGGCTGTCGACCCAAAATTGTTAGAAACAATAAAAGATGAAGCTGATTTCATGAAGGAACTGGTTTCTCATTTAGAATTGGAAGGAAAAGTAGATTCTGATATCAGCAGTGACAGTGAGGAATTTGTTAGCGCATTGGATAACAAAACAGTTGATTTGAGACAAAAAGACAGCGAAGATTTAAACCGAATCGCACGGCAACAGTTAGCTGAATTACTCTAACAGGTTGCTCCGGAAAATTATAAAAACAAACAATGGGGATCGTTACGCCGTGTTCGGATGAGTGATAATACGTATCGCTGGTTGTGTGAAGAACATGCACAAAAAATGGGGAAATAAATATTTGTTGACAAATTCATATAAAATTAGTATAATAAAATGAAGGTATTTATCTCTTATTAATCTTGTTGAATAATCAATAACTTATAATGGTGTAGCAATATGATAGAAACAGATGTAAAAATATCAGTTCCTTTCAAATCTTTACTATCAACAGTTAAACACTTAAAATTAAAAGAGAAAAAAGAACTTCTTGAGTTGATAGAACAACAGATTGAAGAAGAATTTTTTGAAACAAATTCTATTATTAAAAATGAAATTCATGACGCGCGCGAGGCATACCAGAAAGGTGATTATATTTCGTTAGAGGAGTATAAAGATCAAAACAAGGAAAGATTATCATGAATTATCAGGTTATAATTCCCAAACCTGTTCAGAAACAATTGGATATTTTACCTGATAATATATTTAGACGTATAATTTATAAACTCGAGACTTTAAGGGAGAATCCACGTCCAGTTGGAATCATTAAGCTTAAAGGTTTTAAAAATGAGTACCGTATTCGTGTTGGAGATTATCGAATTCGTTATGAAATTTTAGATGAACAGAAAATCGTTTTGTTACTTCATTGCAAGCATAGGAAAGATATTTACCGATAGTTGCGATGAATTTTCTCCATAAAATTATTATTTTTTTTAAAAGGTTAATTGAACAGCCGTTCATCTTTTTAAAAAAACTCAATCCCAAAACATCTTAACTCTTTTGTTTACTTTTTCCCCAACAGAACGGTTCTGCTGCGACTTATTTTTGGACTGTCGATTACTTTAAAGCCGGTCTGTTCTGCAACAGAAATAGTCGTCGCGAAATCCTGTTCTGATACATGTCCTTCCGGTTCTGCTACTAACAATTTTCCACCAGGTTTTAACGTTTCGTATAGCGCCGAAAAAAGCGTGGCAGCATCCGCAACTTCGTGGACAACAGCAAAAGCAAGCGCAAAATCAATTTCTTCTTTAAGATTTTCCAGGCTAAAAGAATCATGTTGACATAATCGTGTTTCAATCCTGTTTGATAAACCTGCTTTTTTAGCGCGTTTGTTAAGCTTCTTAATCATCTTTTCCTGCACATCGACACAAATAACCTTTCCCTGTGAGCCAACCATTCGAGCCATCGGCAAGCTGAAAAAGCCCATTGCACAACCAAAGTCTAATGTTTTTTTTCCTTTGTTAATGTAGGGAGCAAGTATCTTTTTCGGATTTTGTTTCAATTTACGAAACGGGCTTAAAAGAAGATAACCAACCCATACAGGACATACTCTATAGTATTACCAGTTGAATCTTTGTTTTTTGTGCAAAAGTTTTTTCTAACCCAGATCACTTAACTCTTACATCAAAAAGGCTGAGGCGAAGGCTAAGGCGGAGTAAGGTATAAGATTAAAGCACCCTTCGGGCACAGGGATTAAGAATTTTTTTCCTTCGCCTTTGCCTCAGCCTTCGCCTGCACTTTAGTGCGCTAGGTTCCACCTGTTTTTCCTTTTGTTATTTTGTTCTGAATATTATCGGTTTAAAATAACATTTTCCATTAATAATATTTTAATTTGTAGTCAATCTTTTTCTTATCCAACTTGGATTTCGACGATTATCTAATACAGCAAATATTTTAACAATATCTTCATCAATCTTATAATAAACAGAAAATGGGAACCGTTTTGAGAGGAGCCGATGATATCCATAAATTTCTATATGAATACCACCGAAATAGATGAGGGAATCAATATCAGAATAAATTGAGTCAAGAAAATAGAAGCCAAGCCCAGGAGATTGCCTTTCGTAAAAATTATATCCATCTTCAATATCTCGTTCAGCAGCATCAATTATCTCTATTCGCATGAAATATTCCTTTTGATTCTTTCTTTAGCCTCCTTCCAATCAGAAAATTTTGCTTTACCTGCAGCTACTGCTTTTTCTCTATCTTTGAGTATATCATTATGCCAAACTGGTGATTCAAGATTTTTTTCATCCTTTGTCAGATCATCCCAAATAGTTTCCATTAAATTAAGTTTTTGAGCAAATGAAAGTTTTGATAGCGGTATATCCACTGTTTCCATAAGATTTCCTTTCACAATTATAGTATTACAAGTTATTTCATTGTTTTTTTTGCCTGTGCAGTTACCATATTATTTTTAAATGAAACACAGACTGTGCAAAAGTTTTTTTAATTCAGATTAATTAACTCATACTACGAAAAGGCTGAGGCGAAGGCGAAGTAAGATATTAGATTAAAGGATAAGATAACAGATTTTTTTCCTTCGCATCAGCCTTTGCACTAAAGTATTAAACCTGCACTTTAGTGCGCTGGGATGTTTCTAATATTGTCCATTTTTAACATGTTGATTTTATCTTGTTGTTTTTACTTTCATTCAATATATAAGATAATAATCAAATTGTCAAGAAGAAAATAAAAATGTCAGTTGAACTGTCATTCCACTTACTTCATTATTAAATATCTCAATTTTTCCCCCATGCGCCTCCATGATTTTTTTACACAAACTCAATCCCAAACCATATCCACCGGTCTTTTTCGAGCGTGATTTATCAACCCGGTAAAACGGTTCAAATAAATAGGGCAAATGTTCTTCGGATATTCCAGGTCCATCGTCTAGTACTTGGACGATAATATTTTTGTTTTCCGGCTTCAAAAAAAATTGTACCGGTTTGCTTTCCGGTGTGGAATATTTTATTGCATTTTCAATAATATTTTTGAGGACAATTCTTATCCGGTCAAAATCTATTTTCAAATTTATGGATTTGGGAATGTTTTTTAATTGAACTCCAGGTGGCATGTTTTTGTAATTTTCAGTTACTTCACGAATAAGTTGGGAAATGTTGTGTTCTTTTAAGTCAAGTTTTCCGTGACCGTTTTTGAATCGCTCGGATTCAAGGATTTCAGTGATCATGGTTTCCATTTCTGAAATGTCATCCTGAAGATTCTTTTTCTCTTTTGATGTTGATAAAAATTCAAGTGCAACTTTCATCCTGGTTATGGGAGAGCGCAGCTCGTGGCTAACGTCCAGCAGTAGTTGGTCCCTTGCTTGTATCATTTCTTTGATTCGCTGTGTCATATCATTAAACGCATTGCTCAATCTGCCAAGCTCATCATGCTGGCGTACCGGGATTCTGTAGTCAAAATTTCCATCACCAATCTGCAGTGCGCCTTCTGTTAACCAACGGACCGGTTTTAATATTTGTCTGATAAAAAAATGTGTGGCGGTGAGAATCAAAATCAAGAAGAAAAGAAAACCAAAGATAAACCCGGGGGGCATTTTAAAAACATTTTTCATGTTGCTGTAAAATAAAAACCGGCTTCCATCGGGATTGGTGATGACAAAATTTTCATGCGCCCACCAGCGTGGACTGTGTGTTTGGTGCCGGCGCTGTTTCCCAACTTCATCGATGGTTGGGGAATCAGGAGAAGTTGTCCAGACAAATCCAGGACTTTCGTACCTGATTTCAATGGCGAATTCATTGGCAATCTGTTTGGCGCGAAGTGTATCCGGTGGAACGCCGATGTCCTGAATTATATAATCTGCATAATTAATGATATTTTTTTCAAGCAGTTTGTGAACGCTGGAATCAAAAAATATTTTGAACAGCAAACCGACTAATAAAACAACGAAAAAGCCGGTAACTACCAAAACAAAAAGTAGTTTCATAAATATAGATCGATGATGTCGCTGTGGGCAGGAGCGTTTATTAAAGTATCGCATGGTATTAGTTCTTTGTTTTTTTATGTTTAAAATTTAGCAACGTGTCCGGATGCTTGTGGCTTGATACTTGATCTTGGTTGCTCCCCACCCCATCCAGCAATAAGTAACCAGTATCAAGCATCATTTCAAGTTCTAATCAGGATTTGTTCATTTTATAAATGTATAATTTCCAATTACGGTTCACTGTGCCAGGAATCATCTTCGTCTCCAATAAATTTATAACCTTTTCCCCAAACTGTTTTGATCAAATTTGGATTTTTAGGATCGTCGCCCAGTTTTTGCCGCAGACGGCTGACCAGTACATCAACAGTTCTATTGAAAGCTTCCCAATCCATATCGTGGGTTTTGTTCATTATTCGATCCCTGGTTAAAACACTGCCCGAATTTTTCACAAATACTGTTAGCATCTCAAATTCCATGGTGGTCAAGTCAATAGACTTGCCGTTTAATTTCACAGTTTGTTTGTTCAAATCTACTATTAGGCTTCCAATTTTTATTTTGTCGGTTTTTAAAATTTCTTTACTTCTGCGAAGGATAGACTGAATCCGCGCCACCAGTTCTCTCGGTTCAAAAGGTTTTGGAAGATAATCATCAGCCCCGAGTTCCAATCCAACAATACGGTCGGTAACCTCACCGCGAGCAGTCAGCATCAAAATTGGAACTGAATGTGTTTTGCGGATTTCTTTGCACACTTCAAAACCATCTTTGTCCGGGAGCATGATGTCGAGAATGATAATATCCGGAAGTTCTTGTTCCAAAATATCCAATCCATCGTCAGGATGAATAGCGGTTGTTACTTTGAACCCGAACTTTGACAGATAATCTTTCAATAAATTATTTAGCTTTTCATCATCGTCGATGACGAGTACTGATTTGCCCATTTTTTACCTTTTTAGAAATAGAACGAGGATGATTCGCGCAGATTAAAATACGAACCACTAATTACACGAATTACACTAATTTTTTTTCAATTAAAATTATTCATGAAAATTTGTATAACTGAAAGTCCGCCATTTTTTTGGTGGATTAGTGGTTCAAAAATAAAATACTACAAAATTCAATTGAAAACAAGAAAAATGTTTTCTATCCTGAAAATCCAGTCAATCCTGTCAAATAATTTTTTCAAAACTGGGCGCTAATACCAATTATCGGTAACAGCGAAAAATCATAACTTGCATCCCTGGTGATATTGCCGGAATCATCGACATCAAAACTATAATATAGCACATTGTCTTGATTGTAGACATTCCACAAATCGAAAAACGCGGTGAGTGTCCAGTTGTTAAAATGAAATGTGCGGTCAACACGAATGTCCAATTTATGCACATCAGGATAGCGCGCCGAATTTTTCCCGCCTTCTACCACGTACCAACAATCATTTTTCAACGCAGTGCCCGTTGCCGGTGTGTAGGGCATTCCTGTTGCGTATTGAAACTTCAAACCAATCCGCCAATTATTAGTTAGCTTATATCCTGCAGCCAAAGTAAAATTATGTCTTTGATCAAATTCAAAATCATATAACGGCAAATTGTCGCCATCCTTTCGTTTTGAGATTGAATAGGTATAAGCCAAGCTGCCCACTAATTTTTGACTCATCTTTTGTTGAATATAAAATTCAATTCCGCGAGAATAGCCTGATCCTTCATTAGTAATTTTTCGTGTTGTGTCGCTTTCGATAAAGGTAAAATCCAGATCCTTCTGGTATAGTTCAATACTCATTTTTGTATCCGGGCTGAAAAGATATTCTAATCCGGCAATATTGTGAATTGCCCGGCTGCTTAACATATTGGTATTTGCCGGATCAAGAGCTGCCTGGTAAGTGGAAGGCGTTTGATAATAATAGCCATAGCTGGTGGTCAAAATTAATTTATCTGTCAGAAAATAATTCAGCCCGATTCGGGGGCTAATTTTAAATTCGTCTGTAAAATCAAAATATTCTGACCGCAAACCTGCCACCAAAGAAAAGCGATTTGAAGGACGAATGGTTGTTTGTAAAAAACCGCCGGCTTTGAAAGTTATTGACGGATAAAATGAAATAGTATTGGCTGGGAAAATGAACCCGAAATGTGTTGTATCAGGACCAAACCAGGTATAATGGTCGGAATTTATTGATTTTCCGAAGATCCCGCCTTTTAGCTCGATGGCATCAGAGAGCTGATAGGTTAATTCACTTTTCAAGTGCAATTCTCTTTCAAAAACTTCATCACCATCCAAAGAGTGATTTTCGTCATTCCCTAACCAGGATTTCCAGCCATTACCTGTGAAAGATGCTGTCGTCAACATATAACCCCGCTTGCTGAAAAGATAGCGCCAGTTTAGTCCGACTGCGCTTCCGGAAATATCCCGCTTGACGTAATTATATTTTTTCCCAGTTTGTAGGGCGGATTGTCGATGACACCATCTTTTTCAAATTCATCAAAATAATAAAATCCAATTAAAGATAATTGATGATTATTACCAATAGAGTAAGTTGCTTTTCCAACTAAATCCCAGTAACGAGGGGAAACCGGTTTGTCCATCATTTTGGTCACAAAATCAAAATAACCGCGCCGTGCAGAAAAAATCATAGTTCCATTACCGGGCAACGGACCGTCCATGGATAGACCAAATCCAGCCGCATTTAATGTATAATCAGAATTAAATTGAGTGCGGTTTCCCTGTTTCAGCTTCATTTCAAAAACCGATGACATTTTATCACCATATTTTGCCGGGAATCCGCCGGTAAGAAATTCAACCTGCTCCAGCAAATTTGGATTGATAATGCTAATAATTCCCATTGAAGTACCCGGTCGTGAAAAATGAAGCGGATTATATATTTCAATATTATCCAGCAGGGTCCTGTTTTCATCGGGAGAGCCGCCGCGCACAACCAGGTTGGCGCTCATCATTCCTGCGGTGCTTACGCCGGGTATTGATTGAATGATGCGAAAAACATCTTCAGCAGAACCAGCCATAGAACGAATTTCCTGCGGCATTAATGTTTTTGTACTGACAGGCTTTTCAGAATCTTTTTGGAAATAATCAACTGCCACAACAACTTCTTTCCCAAGTTCCAAAACTGTTGGATTTAGTTCAAAATTAACTGTGGTTACACGGTTGGCAGCAATGCTGATTTCGGTTTTAATTTCATCTTGATAGCCCATCATCGATGCTTTAACATTATAAATTCCAACTGGCCTTCCTTATTATGTAGCTGCCATCCATTGCTGAAGCGGCGCCTTTTGAAGTTTTTTCGATTGTAATATTAGCGCCGATAAGCGGCTGAGGAGTTGTTTTGTCAATAACCATTCCTTCGATTGTACCTGGATTTTGTTTTTCAGGCAAGACTTCTGCTAATGATGCAGTAGCAAAAAACATCAGAATAATAATGATAAATTTTCTCATGATTTTTCCCTAATTTAAAAATTTTATAAATTTGGCAAAACAATTAAACGATTAAAAAATATCTCCCACAGAAGTGAACTCCCACAGAATTGGATAAAAAAATTAATATTTTTTTCTGTGGGGGTTCGAATTCTGTGGGCGAATATTTTACTTTTCGGTTCAATTACTGATGCCGTTTTGAATGAAATTTCTCCATTTTTTCAGCTAATGACAATCGTTGTTCCGGTGTAAGAATATTGTGAAATTCAGCAAATTTGTCAACAAGAAAAGCTCTCATTTCTTTAAATTCAAGTTCCTTGTCCTCAAACAGACCATTTAATGCTGCCTGATCCACGGTGTCGCTTTTCACTTGAGATAAAACAGCATTTTTGATCTCTTGATGATTGATTTTGAATTCAGCTTTTTTTGCTAAAATTTCATCTTTGATTTGTTCCAGTTCAACTTTTTGCTGCTCATTCAGTTTCAATTCTTTGGCAATTTTTTTCATCATCCAGTTTGCTTTTTTTTCATGCGAACTGTGGGATTTGCAAAAATGTGGGGGATGATGGCATCCTGAAAATATTTTTGCTATTACCAGTAAAACAAGAACAACTGCAACGATAATTAAAATTTTGTGTAACATGATGTTACTCCTTTCGTGTTTAGGGGGCTGGATAAAAAAGTTTATGATTTCAATTTATAAATTTGTTTCAAATCACAATGTTATTGACGCAACATGTGTAGCCTAATTTATCCCGCCCCCTTAAATTAAAATTGACTATGTTGGATAATTCTGCTTGGTAATAAAATTTTATCCTGTTAACTTATCCAACTCGTAACAAATATACGAAACAGATATGAACCAGTTGTTTATGAATTGTTAAAAATTGTAAAAATTAGATGTGTTGATTTTTAAGGGGTTATGGAAAATGGACATATTTGCATAGCTAAAATAATTCTAATTTTCTAACACGGAGCAAAAACACACACGGATTTTTTCTTTCTTCCGCGTGAGTTTTTGATCCGAGTGGATTGTATTACTACTCTGAAAATAAAACGCAAAGTATAAGTACAAAATGGTCATCAAATTTAAAAAAATAATTGTGAATTTCTCTTATGAATTGAAAGGGGTGTTTTTGTTGAGGCATGAAGGATTGACCATTAGTGAAGTTTGAATGGAAATATCCGAATTTTTAACATACTCATTTATTCTCGATTAAAATTGATTTGTAACCCACAACTTTCATTTTATTGCGCATGATCTTTGAAATCAAACGGCGGATAATAAATTCCCTGTTCCGAAATAATCGCAGTTATGAGTTCATTCGGTGTTACATCAAAAGCCGGGTTATAAACAGGTACATCATCCGGCGCTGTCTGTTTTCCAAAACCGAATGTCACCTCTTCGGAAGCGCGCTGTTCAATGGGGATTTCTGAACCGGTTTTTATACTCATATCAAAAGTTGTTGTTGGCGCTACCACATAAAATGGTATATTGTGGTATTTTGCCAACACTGCTAATCCATAAGTCCCGATCTTATTTGCAACATCTCCGTTTGCTGCAATTCTATCAGCGCCCAACATGACACAATTTACCAAACCTTGCTGCATAACATAAGCAGCCACATTATCACAAATAAGGGTGACATCTATTCCGGCTTTTAATAATTCCCAGGTTGTTAACCTGGCGCCCTGTAAAAGCGGGCGTGTTTCATCGGCAAATACTTTTATTTTTTTTCCCTGGTTGAATGCAGTATGAATTGCCCCAACAGCGGTTCCAATTCCGCCGGCTACCAATGCGCCGGAGTTGCAATGAGTCAGCACTGTATCCCCGTCTTTGAGAAGAGACGCGCCATTTTCACCCATCTTTTTACAAATAATTTTGTCTTCATCTAAAATAGCCAGGGCTTCCCGGAGCAATTGTTCTTTAATTTCACTGACACCTTTGCTTTTACTGTTTTCAAGCCTGGTTGACATCCTTTCCAGCGCCCAGAACAAATTTACAGCTGTTGGACGCGTCGCCGCTAATTCATCGATTATGATTTTTAATCTTTTGTTAAATTCTTCCTTATCATCTTTGTCAATTTTATTGGCTCCGAGACAGACTCCCAAAGCGCCGGCAATGCCAATCGCCGGTGCACCCCGGACTTTTAATTTTATAATTGCGTCTGCCAACTCACGATAATCGGAGATTTCCAAATATTTTTCTTCGATTGGAATTCGTGTCTGATCGATGAGAATTACTTTATTATTTTTCCACTCTATTGTTTTAAAGTTCATGTTCTGTCCTTTAATTTATCTATCAAAAAAGCCGCTATTCTTTTTGAACTGCCGATATTTTGTTTAACCAGGTTTTTTGCATTATCACCATATTTTTTTGCAAACTTCGTGTTTTTAAAAATCTTTGTTAGCAAATTGACAATTTGCGCTACTGAATTCACTATTAGCGCAGCTTCGTGTTCTAACAATTTGTATGCTTCGGCTGAGGTTGTCATCTTTGGACCAAAAAATACCGGTATGCCAAAAACAGCAGGTTCAAGCACATTGTGAATTTTATAGTAAAAACTTCCCCCGACAAAGGCGACATCACCCAATGAATAAATAGCGGATAACAAACCAATCCGATCAATAATCAGACATTTTGTTTCATTCTCAAATTTTCCCAAATCTGACCAGCGCACTGTTTTTATGTTTGCCTTATGGCACTGCTGCTCTATATCAGTGATTCTTTTTAAGGCGGGCTCATGCGGCGCGATTATCAAAAAAGTATCTTTATTTTTTTCATGAACCTGCCGGAATGCCGAAATTAAAACCGCTTCATCCTCCTGCCAGGTGCTTCCAGCCACCAACACTTTCTTATTTGATAAAATCGGGTGATCTATCAGTTGGGTAATTTTTTCATTATTAAGTGAGCGCTCATAAACCTGGTCGTATTTGGTATCGCCAAATATTTTTATTTTATCGGACTCAACTCCCAACTTTTGAAATTTTCGAACTTCCTCTTCCGAGATAACAAAAACCCCGGCTAACTTACAAAACAAGACTTGATTCAGATATCGAAATAGCGGTTTAAACCGGGATGAATTTTTTGGTAACGATGCGTCAATTAAATACAGCGGGATCCCTTTTTTATGGAGCAACCAGACACAATTCGGCCAAATATCATGACGGACGATTACCGCTATTTTTGGATTTATAATTGAGATAAATTTTTTGATTGTGAAATACCTGTCAAATGGCAGGTAACATAAATAGTCAATCGGCTGTTCAACTTTGATATTTTCAAAGCCAGAGGGAGAAAACACAGTTACAAAAATAAATAGTTTTGGATTTTTCTTTTTAAGTTGATCCAGCACCGGTTTTGCTTGTAAAAATTCTCCGTAAGATGAAACATGAAACCAGGTCACATCACGATCTGATTTTTTAACGGGAAGCTCGTTTTTTAATTTTTTAATTAATCCAAATCTTCCGCTGAGTCCTTTTCGGGTTTTCAAATTAAACAGGCTTATAATAGAGAGAAAAAATATTGCGGGGGGTATTATTAGGACATTATATAGAAAAAAAAGAATTTGTGTCATTCGGTTTCCAGATATATTATTATTTCTTAAAAATAGATAAAAAAAGTAACTGTTTTAAATTACGACTTATTTTTTCTTTACTTTATATTCTCCCTTTTTATCAAAAACCATCTGCCGCTGACTCCCAAATTCATATCTCGCATCAGCTAAATAATTTTTTGAATCTTCTTCCATTCCTAATGTTTTGGAAATTTTTTTTAGATCAATTCGTTTTAGAACATCGATATTAACAGGTCTTTTAGAGTCGAAAAAAACCAGTGAATGAATAAACTTCTTGGCTACTTTTGAATTTAGCAAAGTTGCAATAAACCTTGCTTCCTTTTCACTATTACACGGTATAAAATAACATGTATCATCCACTATTATTGGTTTCTTTTCATAACTACCTATAACGACAAAATGTAAATTCTTATAGAACCCGGAAATTGCCACTTTCCATTTTGCAAAAGTATACTCACCGACCCCGAATATAGAAAATCGCGGTCTTTTGGAGTAAATTACGCTTCCTCTTCTGTCCAAATACTCTGCATGATCCAATAAATACTGCCAGGTTTTTGGTGCATCTGGCTTAATGATATCAGTATTATCAACAATGTTTTTTTGAGTGAGTAAAACATATTTACGAGGAATTAATCTATCATTTGCAATATCTGAAGATTTTAATAATGGGTAAAGAAAAGAATCTTCTAATTTATAACTCTCCTTTAATCCATTAACATAAGTACCATTTTCTTTATTAAGTTCCATCACTTTGGCTGCATCGTGTTTTACTCCGGATCTCCATTTATAATATTCAATTCCATCAAGAAAATTTAATTTCTGATACGCATCAATATCAGCCACTAATTCATTGCCTATTTTTCCCAATCTTGATATTTTCTCTTTGAAATTTAATCCTGAATAAACCGATGAAGTTTTTGATTTAGTTTTTTGTCCTGTATGAGTATATAAGAGACACGCATCAACAGATACATTAAAATGTTTCTTGGCATCTATTAAATGAATTGATGAATTATAAATATGAAAATTATATTCCCAACAATGTTTTAATACTTTTCTTGCTATTGCTGTTTTACATAGCATAGCCAAATAAGCTTTTTTATTTTCCATACTTTCAAGCAATTTGATCAACATCCACTCAGAGATGTCAAAATTTGCTTTACCGGTTTTGGCAGCAAATCCTTTATGTTTTTGAAAATTATTCTTTTCCGGCAAATTATTACTTCCCAGTATTCCAAGAGCAGCATTTGTAACCCAGGGAGGATTGCCCAAAACTAATGTTCTTTCAGGTAGTTCTTTAAAAAGCAGCTTCCAATTCATTTCAAAAAAATTTTGACGCGATATCTCAAAATTTAAATTATTTTTTAATGATAATTCATTTTTTATTTTTTGAATATACTCTGGATTAATATCAAACACAAAATATTTAATATGATTTGAAAATGTTGCAACCGAACTAATTAAAAAATTGCCTAATCCACAAGTCGGTTCTAAAATTACTTCAGGACATATACCATCTGCTTTTAAGAACCAGGCTATTTCATTCGTTAATTCGAGAGGAGTTTGAAAATCTCCGAACTCAGTTTTTTTCGTTTTTGACATTATGCTTTGTTTCTAAATTAGAAAACAGACCTGCTTCTTTTTTAACCCAGATAATGCAGTAGAAAAAAAAGAGTCGCCACAAAGACACCGAGGCACCAAGAGACACAAAGGAAAAATATAAGTTTTGTTTTAAATTTGATGTACAAAAAAATGAAAAAGATTTGCAAAACATATAATCATAAATAATTATAATTTCTTTCTTTGTGCACCCTTCGGGCATAATAACCTTTGTGTCTTCGTGGCAATTGCATTATTTGGGTTTAAATTTTTCCACTGTAAGTTTTTTCTTCATGTGCTTCTCAATTATTTAAAAGCTTTCAACTCCTCATAATTCTTTCCAATTAGAATGGTTACTTCAACCTGTCTATCCGGGCTAATTTGTGGCATGAGTCTTTGCGCTTTGTCACTTATCATTCTGGATATTGCTTTTGCGTTGGACATGTCATCATCGGTGCGATCAATAACATAAGTTGAGGATAAATTCTGAACGCGGTAATTATCAAAAAAAACAACATCAACATTATCAAATTTCCGCAGGTAATCAGTTAGTTTTTTTGCCGCGCCTTGAACGCCGCACGCATTAAATATCTCTACTCTCAGCTTCTTTTGGGGTAACGGGTTTGTTACACGCTCAATTAATGAGATGTCTGATATTTCGGACATTCCTATTTTTTCTAAAGCATGAAGTCCCCATGAAACAACAAATAAAAAATTCAAGCCGATTAAAACTAAAATAATAAAAGAAAGTAAATAGCCTGTTATTCCATCATTACTTTTTTTATCCTTTTTAGCCTTCTTTTTTTTATCTTTCGCTATTTTGTAATCCTCCATTATCCCGTTATCAGTCAAGCTTTGTTTCTTATGCAAAAGTTTTTGAATACGGATAAAATTTAAAAGTGCAGAGAGTTTCTGGGTGCTTGATCCTCGTGACTGGATACCCCCAACCCATCCAGCATCGTTTTAAATTTCTAGTTGCAGTTCACTGTGCTAATAAATTAAAATTTTTACAACTTACTGTATTTAAAAAGCAGAAAAAAATAACCGAGAAAAATCTCGGTCATCTTTTAGCAAAATTAATATCCTTTT
>JACKQG010004653.1_pt1 | contig 15792 bp, 14 predicted proteins | sample 8237621 | NCBI WGS metagenome assembly JACKQG01 (sample SAMN15677084, study PRJNA649215) | marine metagenome | biome: marine; feature: Black Sea; material: saline water; isolation source: suspended particulate matter (SPM) from the Black Sea western gyre | collected 2013-06-09/2013-06-10 | depth... | reverse complement strand
CGAAGCTGTCCTTATCTGCAAACAACACGTTCACGGGAGCATTTTCCATCATCGAATTAACCTGGTCCATGGCCCGTTTGGTTGACTTGATCTTTGTGACATTTTCCCAATTAACCACATAACCGGAAATCATTCCATTTGCATCTTTAGTCGAGTTTATGGTTGCCGCCAAAGTCACCTCGCCAAAACTAAACTCTGCCGTGTGCGGCAATGCTGATGGATTGCGTAATATTGTTTCAATTTTTCGCGGGTCTTTATGAAAGCGATGGATGGAACCGCCTACAAGATCATTCAGGGAAACCCCGAATACATCATAAATCTGATCCTTGATGAGCGCTTAAGGTATTGACAGCACTATCATTCGCATAAGTAAGATTAAACTCCTTATCCGCAACCAATACATTTGCCTGCACATTGTCTAGACAGGAGAGAAGACCACTCTCTGACTTTAATAATCCATTTTTACTCCCGTTGAACAAACCAAAAAAACCAGACTTGCTTGCGGGTGATGATTGAGAGGTGAATGCGCTCATGTGCAGGTGCTCCTTAAATGATTTTTTTATGTTTGTGATTTTATATTTATGGAAACTTCCCATATGTGTTTTTTCAGCTTGAACCCAGTCTTATAGTTAAATCCTTAACAAAAATAACAGCAAGGTTCGTACCAATTTTTGGGTACATAAAAAGATATTGTTTTGTAATGCCTTAGGGTTTTATCGCAATGGCTATACGGGGGCGTTCGTACTGATTTCTTTACGGGGAGAGGGGGGGGTGGAAAAAAACTTTTACATAGTGTTGATAGAGTTTTTTGCTGGTCAGTTGGATCATAGATCTGGAGTAGTGGGGCTGGGAAGATTGTTTTTTTCTGAATGGGGGGTTTTCTAAAATAAAAAAAACCACCTATCATGGGTGGGGGGTTCTTGTTCGAGTCTTAGATTTTTAAATTTAGACACAAGGCCCTGCATATTAAGCGCGCGAAGACCAGGTTCTCTCAACAGACTGGATTGAAATAGAACCTGGAGGGGCTTTCTGCTCGACTGAAGAAAAGGGGGTTATAGGTTAGAGCGGTGCTTCTTTGGTATGAAAATCGGTGGCTTTTTGGAACTGGTGCCCGACAGTGATGAGACGGGCTTCATCAAAATGTTTGCCCATCAGTTGCAAGCCGACCGGGAGGCCTTCGGCAAAACCGCAGGGAATGGACATTGCCGGGATGCCGGCCAGGTTGGCTGAGATGGTATAAATATCCGCCAAATACATCTGCAACGGATCATCCAGTTTTTCGCCAAGTTTGAAGGCCGGGTAGGGGGTGACCGGTGAGGCGATGACATCGCATTGAGTCAATGCGTTTTCAAAATCCTGCTTGATCAATGTTCGCACCTTTTGTGCCTTCAAATAATAAGCATCGTAATAACCGGTGCTGAGCACGAAGGTTCCGAGAATGATTCGTCTTTTAACTTCTTCGCCAAAACCTTCCTCGCGGGTGTTTTCATACATACTGACAAGGCTGTCAGACTTTTCGGTGCGATAGCCATATTTAACTCCATCATAACGCGAAAGGTTGGTGCTGGCTTCGGCGCAGGCGATGATGTAGTAGGTGGCCACGGCGTAGTCGAGATGTGGCAAAGAAACTTCCACCGTCTGCATCCCCAGCGACTCAAGAGTGCGGATGCTTTCCTGCACGGCTTTTTCAACCGCAGGGTTGATCCCGCCGGTGAAATATTCTTTGGGAATGCCGAGCTTCATGCCTTTTACATCCTTCTGTAGAGCCTGAGTGAAGTCAGGCAGTGCGACATCGGCGGAGGTGGAATCGCGTGGATCTTTACCGCCGATCACGTTCAACAGAGTAGCTGCATCGGCAACGGTTTTTGTTAAGGGGCCGATCTGGTCGAGAGAGGAGGCAAAAGCCACCAGCCCAAACCGTGATACTCGCCCATAGGTTGGTTTTAATCCCGTCACGCCGCAAAAACTGGCCGGTTGGCGGATGGAACCGCCGGTGTCACTGCCGAGCGCGGCCACGCATTCGTGTGCCGAAACGGCGGCAGAAGAACCTCCGCTGGAACCTCCCGGTACCCGGTCCAAACTCCAGGGATTCATCGTTGGGTGGTGGTGTGAGTTTTCATTGGAAGACCCCATGGCAAACTCATCCATATTGGTCTTGCCCACGATCACAGCTCCTGCCTGATTCAACTTTTCGGTAACGGTAGCGTTATAAGGAGAAACAAATTGGTCGAGAATCTTTGACGAACAGGTGGTGCGGCTGCCTTGCGTGCAGATCAAATCTTTCAGCGCGATGGGAATACCCAGGAGTGGCGCTTCTTCGCCTGCAGCGATACGGACATCAGCATCTTTGGCTTGTTGCAGAGCTTTTTCGCGCATCAGGTGCACAAAAGCCTGGACTCTGTCTTCCACCTGGTCGATGCGTGCGAACACGGCTTCGGTCAGTTGTACGGAGCTGAGCTTTTTTTGCCTGAGAAGTTCCCGGGCCTGAGTGATTGTTGTGCGGTGCATGAAGAGTTTTTGGAATGTGTTCGTGTATTTATAAGCCGGTTATCGGAGGCAACTGGCTCTTTAGGCCGAGATAATCGTTGTAGCAGTATAAAGCTATTGCTCGCTGGCCCAACGCCCCGTGGTTTAAATAATCTGAGGCACTTCGTAATGCCCTTTGTTGTGCGCCGGTGAGTCGGCTATCGGGTTATGGTCTGCGAGAGGTTTTGTATCGGGTTCATCCTCGCGGAACACGTTATTGATCCCTAACACATGCGCTGTCGGTTCCACATCATCGGTGTTGAGTTTGCTGAGTTTTTCTATGTATTCGATGATCGTCCCCATCTGACCCGAAATTCTTACTTTTTCGTCAGGGGTCAACTTCAACCGTGCCAGCACGGCCATATGTTCAATATCAAAAGACACCAGTATCTCCGGAGTAGTTAAAACCGAGAACAACGTTACTAGCAGGAAAAGTTATTGCTCTATTCCCACCGGGCGTGGCCCGGTTAGTCTGAGGAACCCGCTTTACGATCCTTTTTCTTTTTCTTTTTCAGCTCGGCCATTTTCTCAGTGGCAGTGATTTTGTTGGACTTTCGAGCCAGCCGCTTGGTTTTCTTTTTCATTTTGCGGACTTCTATCTCGGTTCCTTTGGTTTCTGCCAGTTTGGATTTTGCCTTTTTAAGATGCTCCTGCAGTTTCTCTACGTTTGCCATAATAATTCGCGCCAGTATTTAAAGGTTTAGGAAAACAACCTTTATACCAAATAATGCCCCAAATCACAACCACTAGCCGCCAGTACTCCGGGGGCATGAAGACAAATGAGGGAGCACCACGCGTGACGCTGGACCCTTTTAGCAGGGGCTCCTTAAGCCGAGCATTGTTACTAGCGTCCCATGAGTTTAGTCCATAAGTTAATTATGAGCCTGATTTCAGGATTATTATTATAGGTCCATTTTTTTTGCCATCGTTGCGAGGAGCCAACGGCAACGTGGCAATCCAGCAGTTTTTTGAAATTTTAGCGAAAAATAACCCAAAGCTAACTTAATCCATTAACCGTACGGGACGCTGGCTTTAAAAGCCTATGAAAGTTACCAGTGGCGGTTCGCCGCCAGCAGGACATAGGAAAAGTGGAGCGGCCAGGAGGACATTGAAGCTCCCCTTGCTATGAAGAAAAATTTACGTAAGTTGTTCTTGACCGAGAAAAGGCGAGATCCTTCTTCGCCAAGGCTCATCAGGATGACAATACAACGGTTTTTGCATGTCATTCTGAGCGTGAGCGAAGAATCTAGGGGTTTTTCAAAGCGCACCTTGAGGTCATTTGCCTCCAACCAAACCAGTATCTCCACAAAGTTTTCCATCGGCAGCAAATTTTAACAGGGGCAAAAAGAAGGACTGAAAATCAGGTACAGCCAAAGTTAACCTCCGAGGTCTATCGAGCTATATTAATTTCCAATGTGCAGGAAAATGGAAATTGTGTAGTGCCTAACAAAACCTTGAACGGATACAGGCTGGCCTCAGTTTTGGTGAAGCAATACTGTGTTTGTCTATGCGGAATGCGGCCAATATAATAGAACGGTTCTTAAAAGTCAAAAAAACGAGATATTTTTTGATTTAAGCGATTGATTCGGTCAATGGAGCATTTACTGTTGTTTGAAAATAAAGAAGTTAAGGAAAACCGGTCCGAAACCAAAACTTTCTTCCCTTACACCACCATTGGGACATTTTCCGGTTTATAGGTTTTAACTTTTATTTTCGCCGCTTTCTTCTTGGCCTGAGCGATATCGTAAGCCGATTGCATTCTGTACCATGCATCCGGTGTCCCTCCAAAAGCCTTTGCGACTCTAATGGCCATTTCTGGAGACACACCACTTTTTTCATTGACGATATTATTCAAGTTCTGGCGGGTCACACCAAGAATCTTTGCCCCTTCTGTAACGGTTAAATTGTTGGGCTCCAAACAAGAAATGCGAATAGCTTTTCCTGGGTGCTGTGGTTTTTTCATGGGCATAATAAAAACTCCTTACCTGATTCTTTTTAATGATAGTCGGTCATTTCAACGTCAAAAACTTTTCCGTTTTCGAAGCGGAATATGATTCGCCAATTGGCTCTGACTGTCACGCTCCAAATCCCTTTTTTATTTCCTTTGAGTGGGTGCAAATGAAGGCTGTGAACATTTATATCTTAAATGGTTTCTGCAATATCTAAAAGAGAAAGAATGAATTCTACGCGGTCAAGCAGCTTGGGTTGAATTTTCCCACGCTCCCCTGTTTCGTAGAAACGTTTAAGCCTTCTATCCTTGAAGCTCGTTATCATCTCTAAACTGTAAAGTAATAATTGTCACTTGTCAAGGTTCGACTTCCACAATCACCAGGGTGAAGTCATCGGTGAACTCGCATTCGCCGAGGAAGTTCTGCAAATTTTGTTTAAGGGCGAGGCCCAGTTCATCGGCATTTTGGGATTGACCGAATTCCAGCGATTTTTTCCCCAGTCGATCCAGGCCGTACATATCGCTCCCCCTGCCTCGGGCTTCGGTGAGCCCATCTGTGTAACAGATCAGTTTGCTGTTGAGCGGAAGCAGGATTTCCCTTTCTTCGATATCGTTAGTGCAATGGATCATGAGCGGGAAGCCTTTTTCTGTATTGAGGTGTTCAATTTTTCCGGTCTCATATGCAATGAGCAGCGGTGGATTATGCCCCGCCGAAGCGAATTTCATCATGCGGCTGGGAAGATGGATGACTCCATAAAAAGCGGTGATGAAGTGCCCCGACTCCTGATTTTCACAAAGGATGGTGTTGAGGGTTTCGAGCACCTCTTTGGGGGAATTCACCTTGGCGAGAAAAGAACGGATCAGAACCCGCATCATGGCCATGATGACTGCCGCCGGAGTGCCATGCCCTGAAACATCGGCGACCAGTACTCCAAGATGGTCCTCATCGACCTGAATGAAATCATAATAGTCGCCGCTGGCTTTGGCAGAGGGCTGGTAGTCGGCAAAAAAATTGAACCCGGAAGCTTTGGGAAGTTCCTGGCAAATCAGGCTTTTCTGTATCCGCGCGATGCTGTCTCGCTCAAAGTCAATGATGGCGTAAGCCTCCATCAACTGGTTATAGAGTTTTTTGGTGCGCAGTACGGCTTGCACTCGCGCCAGCAGTTCTTCCGGTTCGAAAGGTTTGGTCAGGTAATCTTCGGCACCGGCTTTTAGCCCGGTCTTCATGCTTTGCAGGTCAACCTTGCTGGTGATAAAGATGATGGGGGTGAAGGTGTTTTTGCTCTGCTCCTTGATTTTTTTACAGGCCTCAAAACCATCCATCACCGGCATTTCCACATCCATGAGGACGAGGTCAGGCTTTGCCCGACTGTAGACTTCGATAGCCTCAAGCCCGTTGCTGGCGGTGACGGTGTCGTAGTCCTCTTTCAGGATGGAGTTGATGAGAGCAACAATGGTTCTCGAGTCATCCACGATGAGAATTTTAGGCCGGCGTTCCGGGGTCATGACGGAGTGTCCGATATTTCAAAAGGTTTTGAGAGATGTGAGTGCCTAATATAAAGGCAGGCGGGAGAAAGTCAATGCTGTTTTATTAAGATATCTTTGCATAAGTCTCTTTCTTAAAGGTTCTCGTGAGTGTGTATTTCGTAGCTATTCCCATCGGTGATGATTTGCACTGCACCCTGTGCATCGGTGCGACGAATATCAACGTCTGCATTCTGGTAGCGTTCAAGGGTTTTTGGGTGTGGGTGGCGCATGCGGTTGAGGTAACCGCTGGAGAATATCACCGTGTCAGGGTCGACCGCTTTGATAAATGCCGGTGAATTGGAGAAGCGGCTACCGTGGTGCGGGGCTTTTAAAATATCGGCATCGATCTGTTGCGGGTTTTTCACCAGTTCTTCCTCTATTTTGTCACCGATGTCACCCGTGAACAACATGCTGAAACCTCTGTAGTCAAGTCGCAGGACCAGTGACAGGTCGTTATCGACCCTTCGATCTGAGTTAGAGGGTTGATCCGGTTTCGGGTGCAGGGGGATGAGTCGGACTTCGCCAATCAGGAGGGGTTTGTTTATTTTTAACCGTAGGAATTTTGCTCCCTTTTCCCCGGCCTGATTCTGTAAGTTCCTGAGACGCTTGCCAACGAAACTATCGCCGAGAGTCAGGAAATGTTTAACCGGGAAAAGGTCTAGTAGGGAATACAATCCGCGAATGTGGTCGTTGTCGGAATGGGTGGCGACCATATAATCAATTTTTCGGATGCCCCGGTTCCACAAGAATGGTGCGACCACCCGTCCGCCGACATCGAGCCGGTTTTTATAAAACCCGCCGCCATCCATCACCAGAGTTTCGCCATTGGGAAATTCGATGAAAAGAGACTCTCCTTGCCCGACATCCAGCACGCTTATGGTTAGTTTGTCGCCGGGGAACTGAAAGGCGCGCGGCCAGGAAAACAGGGCCAGTGCGAACAAAACGGAAATGATAAAACTTTTTTTCAGCAGACTGCCAATTTCCAGATTCAATGCATGAGTTCGCAGGATGATCAGTCCGCTCAAGAGGACTGAAAAATAGAAAACCAGCCATAAGGATGGGGGTGTTGGGACATGGAGGGAGGAGAAAGAGGGGCGGGCAAAAACTTCTGGCACCCATAGAAAAGTTTGGGCGATACCCCGTACGGGCAAGAGAGGTAAGGCGGCCAGGGTGGTCGAGATGGTTCCCACAATGGTCATCAACAATACTGTGGGAATCAGAAGGGAAGCCAGGGGAACCATAATTATGTTTAAAAAAACACCGACCAGACTGATGCGGTTGAATTGATAAATCAGAACGGGAAGAGTGACGATGGTGACAGTGACCGATGCCAAAGCTCCGCCAATTAAAATTTGCTCCAAGCGAAGTTTTAAATATTGCCCAAAGGTTTCCTGCGCATCGGGTGAAGTGCCGCGCATTAATTTTTGTGACCATGTGGGTTCTCCCATCCGGGCCACCGGGTCATCGTTGATTTGTGATAACAGGGTGAAGACCAGCAGGATTCCCCCGACAGCCATAAAAGAAAGTTGGAAGCCGACATCGAGTACGGATTCGGGTTTCCACAACAAAATAACAAAGGCTGCGGTCAGGAAGGCATTAAAGAGACTACTTTTTCGGTCAAACAAAATGGCTATGAGCAAGGCACTCACCATGATTCCCGCTCTGAGTGAAGATACTTTTGCTCCGACCACCACCATATAGAAAAGAACCGGAATCAGGCAGAGAACAGCCGTGACCTTTCGAGCGTGTCCGGCGCGGGCGCTATCCGGCTTTAACCGGAAGAGCCAATAAAACACCGCAGGCCAGAGAGTGAAATAAGATGCCGCCGCCACAAACCCGATATGCAGTCCAGACACCGCCATCAGGTGGGCCAGTCCGGTTGCGATATAATTTTCCCGTACTTCAAATGGCAGGGAATCTTTCATCCCCAAAACCATGGCTTTGAGTAAGGCTCCTTCTTCGCCGGGAAACAGTTTTTCCAGGCTTTTCACCAAGCGGCTTCTCAATTGCTGAGGGCCGGTATGCCAGAAGGGCAGGTCGAACCGGCCTGTTCGTTCCATGGTCTCGGGTCGGGAGATGTTGCCGGTCACGTCAATGCCTTTTGATTTCAGGTAAAGGTGATAATCGAACCGGCCTGGATTTTTAAAGTTGCGAGGAATTTTCAGGCGTATTTTGTTGAATCGAAGCCGGTCCCCGGATTTAAAAACGGCATGTGGTTTGTAAACACTCACCCGAACGGTTCCGGTAACGGGCCGGGCGTTCAAAGACTCCAGTTCCAGCAGGTAATACGTTCTATCTTCAAGAACGCGTGGCGATGAATATAGCCTGCCTTGTACCGAGGTGGTTTTCCCTTCTTGAATGTGATTCAGAATATGATTTGAAGGACGCATCAAGTCTGGCAAGGTCGGGGCCAGAGTTCCGAAGCCAGCCAGAAAAAGTACAATAATAGATGATAGTTTGCGGGTTTTATGATGAGCGAGAAACAGGGCGAAGAGAAACAAACAAAGCGGTAATAAACCGGGCACAATGAGTTGGCGGGTGGCGGGGAAAGACCCGCAAAGTCCGCTCATGTAAGCAAGCAAAAAAGGCAGAATAGGGGGTGGGCGTTCTAGTAGTGTGGGTCTTTCTTTAAGGGCTCTTGTTATGAAATTTTTCCACGCCAGAGTTTTCATGTGTCACAGCAGTGCAGTCAGGTCGATGCGTTTTTGTCCCAGGTCTACAGCGGCAACTCGTACCTTGACTTTGTCGCCGATCTGGAAGCTGCGGTGGCGTCTTTGCCCGATGAGCCGGTGTTCGGTTTCAATGAATAGATAATAGTCGTCTGTGATACTGGAAATTTTGACCAGACCTTCGACGAACACTTCTTGTAACTCGACAAAAAATCCAAACCCGGTAACACCTGTGATGACTCCGTGAAAGGTCTTGCCGATCTTATCTGCCATGAACTGGGCTCGGCGCAGGTCGGTCACTTCCCGTTCTATGGACATGGCTTGAATTTCCATGTGAGTGGACTGTTCTGAGATTTCAGCAAGTTGGGACAACAACGCTTTTTTTTCTTTTTGCGGGCATTTACGTTTCAGGTATTTCTTAATGATTCGGTGCAGCACGAGATCGGGATAGCGGCGGATCGGTGAAGTGAAATGAGCATAATGAGGAAAGCCCAGGCAGAAATGACCGGGATCGATTTCGGAATAGCGTGCCTTCTTCATGGTGCGAAGAAGCAGGGTATTGACGACTCTTTCCTCGGGGCGCCCTTTAACCTGTTGTACAAGAGTTTGTAAATCGGATGAACGGGCCGGTGAAGGAAGGCGCAATTTGAACGTGTCGACGAACTCATTGAACCCGGTGAGCCGGGCCGGGTCAGGCGCTTCATGAATTCTGTGGATGGACGGAATGCTGCGTTCGTGCAGATTGAGCGCGACGAACTGGTTGGCGGCCAGCATAAACTCCTCAATCAGTTCGTGTGCCGAGTTGTGTTCGCTGATGCTGATGCGCTCGACATGACCGGCGGAGTCCATATGGATTTCCGATTCCGGCACCTGGAAGTCGACACTGCCGTGCTGGAATCTCTTTTTCCTCAGGAGTTGGCTGAGCTGATGCATGTGGACCAAGGTTGGCATAAACGGATCATCAGCTTCTTCTTCCAGTAGTTGGTGGACTTCGTTGTAGGTGAATCGGCGTTGGCTTTTGATGATCGAAGGATGAAGGGTTCCGGCAATAAAGTTTGCCTTGCTGTCGAAGTCCATGATGGCGCTGACTGTGAGACGCGGTTCATCAGGTTTTAAACTGCATGCTTCGTTAGACAGGGAAACGGGAAGCATGGGGATGACACCATCGGCGTAATAGATGCTGGTCGCTCTTTCCAGGGCTTCCTGATCGAGTAGAGAATTTTCCCGCACGAAATGGCTGACATCGGCGATATGAACACCAAGTCGGTAGCCTTCTTCGAAGCGTTCCAGAGAAACCGCGTCATCAAAATCCTTGGCCCGTTCTCCGTCGATGGTGAAGGTCTGAAGTTTTGTGAAATCTTTTCGGTTTTTCAATGATTCGGTGGGGTCTTCCGCTCCAACATCTCGCGCCTCATCGAGAACTTCCGGAGAAAAGCTCTGGCGCACTCCAAATTTTCTGAAGATGGACTGAATCTCGACATTAGGGTCGTTGGAAGTCCCCAATACTTCCAACACTTTGCCAATGGGTGGTTTGTGACGGGTCGGGAAGGTCTCAATTTCCAGGTGGACGATCTGTCCGTTTTTGGCCCCCTTGCGGTTTTTGCCGGGAACAAAAACATCATGAAAATATTTTGACTCGGTGGGGATGACCCAGCCGTCTTTGCCGAAGGTTTCATAAGTGCCAACGATATGTGTGGTGTTGCGTTGGAGGATGCGTATGACCCGTCCTTGTGGTCTTCCCGGTTCCCGTTCCGATTCGACCCGAACTACCACATGGTCTTTGTGCATGGCTTCGTTCATGTGGCGGCGGTTGACGTAAACATCGTTTTCCCCCTGTTGATGGTCGGGAATGACGAACCCGAAACCGTTCGGGTGACCGTGCAGTTTTCCGGTGACCAGATTCATTTCATCGGGCAGCCCATAGCGTCCCCCGCGAATTTTTATCAAGCTGCCTTCGCCAGCCATTTCTTTGATGAGACTGCGAAACTCACGTTTCTGAGTTTCGGGCACGCCTAATTGACGGGAAAGCTCCGCCACCTTCATGGGGCGCGCGACTTTCTTTTTCATCATTGAAAGAATTTTTTCTTCTGTGAGTTTCATAGTAGTCCCATAGTGGTTTTGCCTTCTCGTCATACTTTATCACGGCGGAGGATTTTCCGCACAGAGAACGAACTCATGGTAATTTTTAAGGGCGAAAGATTACTCTGGAGCGGTCTCTAGTGTTATTAAACAAACGATAGGAGGGAGTGCTCGGTGGATTTTTAAGAAAGGTTCACATATAATCTTCCACGAGTGTCGCTTTGAAAAATAAGCGGCTTTCCAATGAATGCCCGCATATTGCATGAAAGCTGTAAATCACCCCGGCCCTCTTTTAATGGGAGGGATTCATTTAAGGGAATTTAATGAAAGTACAAGTTGACTGGTTAAAAGAATACACCGAAATTGATGTCCCGGCAGATGAGTTGGGCCATGTCCTGACTATGGCGGGGTTGGAAATAGAAAGCCATGAAACGGTGGAACTCCCCGACGGGGAAAAGAGCGAAGTGCTGGAACTGAATGTGACGCCCAATCGCGGTTATTGTTTGTCGCATATCGGTGTGGCCCGTGAAGTATCGGCTCTCCTGAACAAGTCATTGAAACTTTCTGATCCCCTCAGAATGCTTGAGGCCGAATCTGGAAAGGTAGAAGGTCGTGTATCTGTTGAAAATTTAGAGCCGGAACTTTGCCCGCGTTATTGCGCTCTGGTGATAGAAAATGTGAAAGTCGGCCCTTCCCCGAAATGGCTGAAAGATAGGCTGGTTGCTATTGGCCTTCGTCCTATCAATAATATTGTGGATGTCACCAATTTCGTGATGATGGAATACGGCCAGCCTTTACATGCCTTTGATAAAGATTTGTTGGTGGGCAATAAAATCGTTATACGCCGGGCGAACCAAGGCGAAGCCTTTGCAAGTCTGGATGGAACCGAATTAAAACTTGAGCCCGATGCCCTGGTCATCGCCGATGGCGAAAAACCCGTGGCATTAGCGGGAATCATGGGCGGGACCAACAGCCAGGTTTCTGAAACCACCTGTCATGTTGTGCTGGAGAGCGCCTGTTTTGATCCGGCTATAGTTCGCAAAGGCTCAAAAAAATATGGATTACGTTCGGACTCCTCTTACCGTTTCGAGCGCGGTGTGGATTGGAATGGCGTGGTTTCTGCACAGGCGAGGGCGGCCCTGCTGATAAAGGAACTCGCAGGCGGAGAAATCTGTTCGGGGCGGGTGGATATTTACCCTGAGACGGGAAAACCATTGAGCATTCCGTTAAGGGTGAGCCGGGTGAATCAGCTTTTGGGTGCAAGTTTTAACGCAGGGCAAATTCGGGACCTGCTTTCTCGTTTGGGCATGGAGATCGCAGAACCCTCAGAAACCATGCAGGTGAAAATTCCCAGCTTTCGTCCCGATCTTTCGCGCGAGGTAGACCTGATTGAGGAAATCGCCCGAATCGATGGCTTCGACAAGGTCGATACGGTGTTCCCGGTGGCGGGTGTGAGACCGGTGAAGATATCGGCCCGGCAAAGCGTCATTAAAAAAGTGCGTGAGGTTTTTTGTTGTACTGGCTTTGCCGAAACCGTTCATTTCAGTTTTATAGAACGCCTGTATGCCGAAGAGTTTAAAACGGCTTTTGCTTCAGAGAAAGATCAGATGATCGCGCTGAAAAATCCATTGAGTTCTGAAAACGATACCATGCGAACCAGCCTGCTTCCCGGTTTGTTGAAGACGGCGTGGCTCAATTTAAGCAAGGGCCAGAAACCACTCAAACTGTTTGAAGTAGGGAGTGTCTATTTTTCAGAGCCCTCTGGGGAGCGCACGGAAAAAGCGGTGTTGTCAGCTATCGTGCTGGGGCCTTATGAACTCACTCCATGGAAACCAAGGGGCCAGGAATATGATTTCTATGATCTTAAAGGAGTGTTGGAAACACTGATGGAGCACCTGCATTTAAAGCTGGAGACTTCTTCCGATAGCAAGCCATTTTTGATGCCGGGGAAATCGGTGCGGGTTCGCGCTAACGGTAAGGAGTTGGGTTATCTGGCTCAAGTTGCGCCAGAGCAGAAACTGGTTAGCGAAATGGGGCAAAATGTTTATGCTCTGGAACTTGATCTGGGAGCCCTGGAAAACGCGCTTTCTTCTTCTCTCCGCTTTCAGCCGATTGCCAGGTTTCCTGAGACTTACCGGGATATTTCTATTCTTGTGGACCGGTCGGTCACTTCGCAGAGGATAGCGGATATGATCCTTAAAACCGGCAGCCCCTTGATTCAAAAGGTCGAACTGTATGACCATTTTGAGGGGAAGAAAATTCAGGCCGATAAAAAAAGCCTCACTTTTGCCTTGTCTTTTCAGTCTGCCGATAGGACGCTTTCTGATGAAGAAGTCGCCCCGTTATTTGAAAAAATTATTCAAACTTTAAAGAATGAACTTGGTGCTTCGCTAAGGGAATAAGGGGTTGTTGACACTCTAATATCCCGATGCTACGATTCTGCCATGCCTAAACCGGATATTCATCAATTGGAAGAACGCGTGTTGACCTTGATGGGGGAGTTTCGCCGTCTTAAGAAGGAGAATCAAGGATTGTCCCTTCAGGTTGATCAACTGAACCGTGAAAAAGAGACCTTGATCGAAGAGCGAAGCTTGAGTCAAGGCTCACAGGATCGTCTTTCCAAATTGGAATCCTTAAGTAAAAAAAATGAAAAAGACCGTAAGTTAATACGGACGAAGGTTCAGACTATTTTAGAGAGTTTGGAGAAGTTTGATCTGGCTTGATAAAGGTGTCCGCTAATTAGGGCCGCTTTTATGGTGAGACGCATAAATTTAGGCAACCCGGAAAATTTGATCTGATCGGATTGAATATGGCGAGCAGTAAAAAAATCCAGATTTATGGAAAAACTTATAGTTTGAAAAGTTCTTCAGCGGAAGTGGATGCTGAGGAGGTGGCTGGCTATGTGGATTCTAAAATGAGAGAGCTAGGCAGTGCCTCCAGTAAAACCTCTACTTTGGATCTGGCAATCCTTGCTGCACTCAATATTGCGCAGGAATTTATGGAGTTGAAAAGTCAGGCCGAAGCGAAAGATCAAGCAGACGACGAGAAAATTCGGCAATTGGTTGTTGCGCTCGATAAAGAGCTTCAAGACATTGAAAAATAAGAGATTTTTCGTGTTATATATGCCTTGAGAGGCCCTGCTCTTTATGTTAGGATGTGGTTGAATTTGAAGTGGTGTCTCCCTGTTGTGTTCGGGTAAGAATTTAATTTCTTGAGCCAACAGTTAGTGAAAGGGGTTGATGGATCGACTGTGGTGTGCAGGCCTTCTTCAGAGAGGGAAGCCTAAAACAGTTCACGGATGCCCCACCTGTCCTTGACAGGTTCAAAAAATAGTTTTTGCGCGGCATGAACGGGGAGACTTCTTGAATGTTTGAGAGCTTTAGAGGGCTGGAACCTGGCCCGACCAAGCCTGAATATATATCCGGTTCTGAAATAACCAGAATCGGACCCAATTGGGGGTGAAACTTAAGCGGAACGGGAAAGTCTGTTTCGTTTTTCGATATATCCACACAAGGTCTGTTCTGCCCTTTTGGGTGGTGATTTCTACCAGGTCTCCCCTTTGCCGGTTTCGGTCGGTTTTGTCTTGTTTTCCTCTTAAAGCTGAATGAATAGGGTTTTTTTTTGGTGCAGTGGTCTGGCAATGTCCTGACAATAACTCTGGGTGCGGAAAATGGTTTTTGCCTCCATGAAAATGGATAAGTTCGCGGTTCGTCAGGATATGAAGCGTCGGCGGGATGCCATGATTTTGGATGATGTTTTAAATTTAAGTCGAGCTGTAGAAGACAGGCTGTTTGCCTGCAAGGATTTTTTGGTTTGTCAGAATGTAATGTTTTTTCTCTCGTTCGGTAACGAGGTGCGCACCGACGAAATGATCACGCGTTCCCTCAAAGATGGCAAGCGGGTTTATGTTCCGCGGTTGATAATGAGAGAAAGGCGGCTGGAAGTTTGTGAAATTACTGATATGAACCAGGAGTTTGAGTTGGGCTCTTTCGATATTCGTGAGCCTTCCCGGCACAATTCCAGGGTCGTGTCGCCAGCAATGATCGATGCCGTCATTGCGCCAGGCTTGGCGTTTGATCGTTCTGGAGGAAGAATCGGTTTTGGTGGGGGTTATTTTGACTGGCTTTTTAAACAGTTGTCAGATGAGGCACTCCGTTTGGGAGTGGCCTATGCGTTTCAAGTTGCGGACTCGATTCCTCAGGATTCCTGGGATGAAAAGGTTCAAACGATTTTTACCGATAATGAGGCGATAAGCTGCTGAGCCACCGTAAGGCTGGGTCGGTTTATTATAAATATTGAGGTTTTACTATGCATATCTTTACCACCATTAAGGTTAATTTTATAACCCTGATTTTAGGGATGTCTTTTGCTTTGGTGATTGGTTATGCCATTGGGTATTTTTTACGCAAAATGTTTACCGAATATCAGATCAAGGAAGCGGAAGAGCGTAAAAAGAAAATTGTCGCTGAAGCGGAGAATGAAGTTGCGAGCAAGCTGAAATCCGGGGAGATTGAAGCACGCGAAAAATCTTTGGTGGTGAAAGCCGAGCTTGAAAAAGAAATGAAAGGCGAGAGGGAAAGGCTGCGTAGTCTGGAAAACGATTTAGAAAGAAAAGACCGGGAGATCAGAGCCGAGAGTCAAAAATTTCAGACTCGTGAAAAGGAACTTGAAGACCAAAACAGAAAGGTCGATGGTAAGGAGAAAGAGGTTGAGCAACAAAAAGTCGAGTATCTAAAATTGGTTCAGGAAGAACTGAAAAGGCTTGAGGTTATTGGTTCCTACACTGCCGAAAAGGCTCGGGAAGAAGTTAAAAATAAGATCCTTGATGAAGCCAAGATGGATGCAGCGCGGGAATTGAAAAAAATTGAGGAAAATACCAAAAGGAGCGCTGACGATCAAGCCCGAAGTCTCATTACAATGGCCGTCCAGAGGCTTGCGTCAGATCAGGCAGCGGAAAGCACCAGTTCGGTGGTGGAACTTCCCAGCGGTGAGATCAAATGAAGACGCATTGGCCGGGTGGGAAGAAATATACGTGCCTCGGGG
>JACKQG010004652.1_pt1 | contig 15796 bp, 11 predicted proteins | sample 8237621 | NCBI WGS metagenome assembly JACKQG01 (sample SAMN15677084, study PRJNA649215) | marine metagenome | biome: marine; feature: Black Sea; material: saline water; isolation source: suspended particulate matter (SPM) from the Black Sea western gyre | collected 2013-06-09/2013-06-10 | depth... | reverse complement strand
GGCGGAAACAAGACTCACCCGAATCCGAGCACTTAGCGGATTTACTCGATGCAGTAGCGCAGATTGGTGGCTTAAAAAGGCTTCGGTTAAGTTCCATGGAACCAGGCGACGTTACTCCTACGCTGCTCGATGCAATGGTCGCAAACAAAAACATCGTGCCTCATTTACACCTTCCCTTGCAAGCTGGAAGCAATGCGGTGTTACAAAAAATGAACAGGCAATACACTGTTGAACAGTATCTTGAAATGATTGCAATGGTCAACGCTCGATTAACTGATGACGCGTTGCCTCCTGCGATTACCACTGACATCATTTGCGGTTTTCCAACTGAGAACGATGGAGATTTCGAACAGACAATCAAGGTCGCTGCTGAAATTAACTACTTACACATGCATGTCTTCCCATATTCGGTACGAACAGGAACAGCAGCAGCGAGGTGGGATCAACTCCCCCCAGAAGTTGTGCAACATCGCGTACGAACATTACTATCACTCGACGAAGAACTTTCCCTCGTCTACCGAAAACAACTTGTTGGCCGATCAGTCAAAGTGATGATTGAGAAGAAAGATTCCAATGGTCACTCCAGAGGGCGTTGCGATCATTATGTCGAGATAACGATGAAAACAAATGCGAAGCAAGGCGAACTTGTCAGCGCAACCGTTACCGATGCTACCATCGACGCAACTGTTGCGAAACAAGACTTAACAGTTATCAGTTAGTAATAATAAACGCCAGAATTTGTTTATAAAAATTTAACTCGGTTCAGGGGGCGCAACCTCAAAATAGAACAGAGAAAAGTATCGAAATCTCGCCTAAATATTCGATAAATCTACGGAGTCCATGGGTGGAAGACGCATGGTAAGGCTGTAGGCGACAAAGGACTTATTTTGAGAAAGATACTTAGCACAATTTGCGCACTGGGCGTGACATATTCCGCAACTGCTGATATCTATCAGTGGTTCGACTGGGATGGTGATGGATCCATGTGGCTCAGTGACTCTACGATCGAGCCGTATGCAGATGTAAGTGATCAACTGCTCTGGTGGGCAGATCTTGCAGATGCCTCGCTTCGGCATGCATACTTCATGAACACTAATCTTGATTATTCAACGCTCGCACGTGCAAGTTTATCACAAGCAAATTTCACTGGGGCTTCGCTATACGGCGTAAATTTTGTCGAAGCAGATTTAACGAATGCAAATTTTACATCTGCGATCCTTAGTTTCGCGAACGTCAGTGATGCGAATTTGTTTCACGTAAACGTAAGCAATGCTGACCTCTCCAACTTAAGAAATTGGGAAGATGCAATGTGGTTAGCAGCACAATACAACGCAAACACTATCTTTCCTGATGGAATGAATCCAGAAGAATTTGCAATGTTTGAGTTAGAAGTGCCTACCCCTGCAGTGGGCTTTGTTTTCCTCGGGGTGTTGTTCAGATCTAAACGCAGGGACCAAACTCACTGAGCAGTTGCAGAATATCTCCAGTGTCCACAAAACCAGAACCATCGATATCAATGTCTGGGTTTGGTTCTCCCCACCAAGCAATCAGTATAAGTAAATCGTTTGTCGAAACTACTCCGTCGTTATTCAAATCTGCAAGACATGGATCACCTTCTTCAACACCGATATACATGATTGCTGTGTCATTTCCTGCATCATTTGTTGCACGAACGTAAATCACATATTGAAACTCTGAATGAACTGGATCGTTCCAAAAAATTCTCCCCGATTGAGCGTCAATGGTCAAACCAACGGGAGGTTCGCCCTCGAGAGACCAAGTAATTGGAGCCATGTTGATTGGCAAATTCACTTCCGGCGCTGGACCAATCCACGGCTCACCCGCTTGAATAATATGTTGCCCTAATGGTTCAACTATTACGGGTACAAGTTGTTCAATAGTAAGAGGCAAGCAATACGTAACGTCGTTGTTATCCTCCCAAACTTCATCTACTTGGTTGTTAACATCAAGCATAGACATAATGCGGTATTCACCCCAAGCGATGTCCTCGGGCAAGTCAATTTGAAGATCAAAATCGTATAAGCCACCCCACGGAATATCCCAAAGTATTTCTGCAAGAATAAGATCGTCTCCGCTTACTTGATCGTCTGTTGAGAGATAAAAAATTTGTTGCACATCGAAAACATCTACGGTTCCTAAGTTTTCAATCGCGCTGCGAATTGTCAGCATTTCACTCGGGTAAATGAGCATTGGCTCAAAGAAAACAGTGAAAGCAATGCCGACATACTCATCGTGCCACGTAAAGTTCATTGAAGCAAGATCAGTCGTGTTTTGCAATGTTGTTGGGTACAGATACCGAGCACCGTTCCTATCATCACTATGCGTTTCAATTGCACGAGCAACACCGTTCGACCCACCGTGTGGATATGAGGGATTCATTGAACATACCATCCACGGATCACCAGGCGTTTCATCACCAGTCGGTTCGTGTGCCAAGCCAATTGAGTGTCCACATTCGTGTAATGTAGTCAAGACAAACGTAAAGCCATACTCGCCTGGAATTGCTTCGATTTCACACGTTGGTTGCAGTTCGAAGTTCCAGCCGACTCCAAGTGGGTAATCACTGAAGACCATATCCATGTCATACCAGACATCTTGATTATTCACAGAGTACGTCAATCCAAGTACGCCATAATCGAGCTCTGATGCTGACACTGCGGTTGTATCGCTGTAACCATCATAGTGGTCCATCTCATAATCTTGGTCAAGTGGATAATAAGAATACTCGAACGATGAACCATCGATTGCGTTCCATTCACTCATTGAATACAGCAGTAAGTTAAATGGTTCTGATCCTTCCGAAAAAGATGATGGATACAAATACCGGACAAGTTGATTGTCTGGCCACACCAAGAGTGTGCCACCATACGTCCATGCGTTAAATGCGCGGACAGTTTGCACGCCTATAACTGAGCAAATTAAAACAATGATACTAATAAATAATCTCATTGTTTTTTTCTCAGTGGAACTGATGTGTAATCCGCAGGAATTCGTTTTCCTGCATCGCGAGTTAGTGTTATTGGTTTACTTTTGTTTGCGATAGCAGCAACTTGCGCTAGAAATACATCAGCTGGCAATTTTTTGAGTGAACTTTGTATCTGAACGCTTGCACCACGTGCTCGGCCTTCAAGTTTTGGTGAACCTAGTGCAGAAATAACAAAACCATCTTTGTCAATGTTTGATACTGGCACACCGTTTCCATCAACTACAGTTCCATCAACAAGTTGATATGCACCTTGATACAAACCAACCGTTGGAAATGACTTCCATTCGGGCAATAGAAAGAGCACCCATTCTTCACCCTGCTTGAATTCAGGAGCGCCTGCAATGCGCATGGTTATGTCACCAACCGTACCACCGGGCATAGTAAATTCAAAGAGAGTCGAAACACTTCTTTGCCCTTTGAAATATGAAACGCTCTCAAGCGTAATTTTGGTTTCAATCGTTCGGGAACCGTATGCTGCGGTCCAGTAACTTTGCAGTGACGCAACTTTTCCTCTTACCACTTGCCCAGAATGATTCGCGATATCAGGCAATGAGAGCCGAACAACGCTAGAACCATCTGCACTTGAGCACAAACAAAACAAACAAACGAGCAATATTCGATAAAGCATGAAAATAATAATACTCTCAAAACGAGCAAAAAACTAAACTATTCTCACGTTTTGTTCGTTTTTAGTGCTTGAATCCACCTGCTTCAGCTTCGCTGAGTGGAACTTTCACCGGGTGAACATCAAAGTGTTCGAGTGCGCGTCGCAAATCCTCGAGTAACAAATCTGCAAGATCCATACTCATGCCATGACGAACAAGAATTCGTTGAATCACTAGATCCTCACGGTTCGCTGGCATTGAATACGCAGGAACGAGCCAACCTCGAGATCGAAGACGATCAGCAAGATCGTACAGCGTAAAGTTATATTCTTTGCCTTCTTTAAATTTCCAACACATTGCAAGAATACCACCATCTCCATTGTAAATAATTTCAAATGGTCCCATCTTTCCAATCTCATCAGAAAGATACATCGCAATGTCGCGGCAAGCTGAATGGATCTCGCGATATCCAGTTTTGCCAAGTCGAATGAAATTGTAATATTGCGCAACAATTTCACCGCCAGGGCGTGAGAAGTTCAAGGCAAAAGTAGGCATATTGCCACCGAGGTAATTCACATTAAAAATCAGATCTTCTGGAAGATCAACTTTACTTCTCCACAACGCCCAGCCAACACCGAGTGGTGACAAACCAAACTTGTGCCCCGAAGCATTAATTGATTTTACGCGAGGCAAACGGAAGTCCCACTCCAAATCAGGTTGGATAAACGGCGCAATAAATGCACCGCTCGCACCATCGACGTGGATAGGAATATCAATGCCTGTTTCTTCTTGAAATTTGTCGAGTGCATCACTTACTTCCTTAACTGGTTCATATTGACCAGTAAAAGTTACTCCAAGTGTTGGCACAACCCCGATCGTGTTTTCATCACACCGCTTGATCACTTCTTCAGCTGTCATGATCAACCGATCGCCTTCCATTGGAATTTCTCGAAGTTCGATGTCCCAATATCGAGCAAATTTGTGCCAACAAATTTGGACAGGTCCACAAATCATATTTGGCTTATCAGTTGATTTTCCAGCAGCTTTCATTCTTTCACGCCACTTCCACTTCAATGCCATTCCGCCAAGCATCGCTGCTTCACTTGAACCGGTAGTTGAACAACCCAAGGTTGTCGAGGCTTCTGGTGAGTTCCACAGGTCAGCAAGAATATGCACACAACGATTTTCTATCTCTGCGGTTTGTGGATACTCATCCTTATCAATCATATTCTTATCAATACAATCAGTCATCAACTGCTCTACTTCTGGCTCAACAAACGTTGTGCAAAAGGTTGCTAAATTTTGACGGGAATTGCCATCAAGCATCAATTCATCTTTCACCAAACGGTATGCATCTCTTGCTGGCATATCACCATCAGGCATTTTGAATTTGGAAAGTTTCTTCGATGTGTACTCAGACCCATACGTAGGAGCGATGAGCTCTTCTAGTCGTTCGTTATCTTTGTCATGAAGCATTGTTTGATGTTCCTTTTGGCATCCATGATGGTTTCTTAAAGTGATTGATAATCATTGGAAGTGATATAAATATAACATTTCCAATTACAATAAATGTGACATAAAACGCTGGGCTTCCTACCTCAAGATTGCTTGGTGGGAAGAACAAAATTGCATACGCAAAAAGGACAGCAAGAATTCCGATGCCACCAATAACAACCATGCCAAAGTTTCCCCCCGGAACTTTAAACGCACGAGGTACATCTGGTTTAGAAAATCGTAATTTAATCGCAGTAGCAAAAAGTAACATGTACATAAAAAGGTACAAACATGCAGTGAGTGCTGTAAGTAAAAAGAACGCGCTACTTACGTTTGGCATGAGTAAGTAGACAAGTGAAATCAACGTTACGATTGCGCCTTGCACCATAAGAATATTCACTTGAATACCACTTTTGTTTACTTTTTGTAGGAATGGTGGAAGTTCGCCCTCATTCGCTGTTGCAAGTAAACCGCGACTTGGCCCTGCAATCCACGCAGTTACGCCTCCAATTGCACCAAATGCAACAAGAAATCCAAGAACTGGCAACAACCAGAGTGCGTTGAACTTATCAAGGAAATCGCGGAGCGCTTGCATGATGCCCGCAGTCAAACTAATTTGATCTGCGGGGAGAACCGCAGCAACCGAAAATGATCCAAGAGTAAAAATACCAATGATCACAAACATCGCTATGAAAATAGCGGCTGGAAATTGTTTCTTTGGATTTTCAAGTTCGTTCACGTGCACAGCACCGACTTCCATTCCTGCAAAGAGTAATACAATCCCTCCGAGGAAAGCGAGTGAGTTTAAATTACTAAAGTCAGGTAAGAATGCTGTTGCAGTTGCTGTAGCATCGAAGGCAATTGGATTTCCTCCAAACCACCAGAAAAGTCCGAGGACAATGATCAATAATCCAGGAAGAATGGTTCCGCCAATCACACCGGCTGTTGTCAACCAACCTGCAGATGCAACGCCTCGCAAGTTTACTAGTGTTGCACCCCAGTACACAACCAAGATGACAAGAACGCTGAATATTTTATTTTCTGCAAGTGATGGGTCTAAGAATAAGTACGCCAGCGCACCTGCCGCAAACGCAAGCACTGTTGGATACCAAATCACATTTTGAATCCACTGCAACCAAATCGCAGTGAAGCCCATTTTTGAACCAAACGCTTCTTTCACCCATATATAAACACCACCGTTTTTCGGCCAACCAGTCGCGAGTTCAGCGGAAACGAGAGAAACAGGTACAAGGAAGAGTATTGACGCGAAGAGAAGGTAGAAGACCATGGTCATGCCTTCTTTTGCCATCATCGGTAGACCCCTCAAACTCATTACAACTGCAACGTTCATCATTGCCAGAACAAAAACACCGAGTGTTTTCTTAGAATTTAATGCAGACATTTTAATTACTCCGCAGAATCACCATCGATATCTTTTTTCATTCCTTGTCCGACGTGGTTAATGCCCTCACCAACACCTTCAATAATGTCGCCAGCCCCATGCACAGCACCTTTAGCAGTTTCGCCAACAGCGGTTGCAGTGTTTTTACAACTCGTAAGTGATACGACAAGAATTGTTCCAACAATAAGTGTAATTGTTTTGATCATAATGATCTCCTTTATGGGCATCGTACCATTTTCGACTCACTGCATGTACACTTGAAGAATGTTGATAAAGCAAATACTCTTTTTTGTAGTTGCCTCGCTTGCCATGAGTTGTTCGATGCAGCGCGTCCCGGCATCAGTTGGAAGAAACCCCGTTCCAGTAATTACGGAGACTTTCTCGTCTTGTGAATGGCGTTCACTTCCAGAAACCAAAACAGATCTCCTCCCCACAGTTAAAACCATTACTTGTGAACTTGTGAGTAGTTTATCGCCTGAGGCAATGGAGTTTAGTCTAACTCGTTCACTTGGAAAAACACAGACAAAACATAGTAAAAAATTCACGGATTCTTTTTATCTTGAAACGGGTGAATACGGCGCTAATTATTACTTAGAGTATGGTCCTAAAAAAGATGCTAGAGAGTGCATCGGCCGTTGGTGTGGTTGGAGCAGTGCTGCAAAACCTCCGACAACTGAACAATTGTTGCCCAATGAAGAGGGAAATGTGCACGTCAAATCCGACGGTGGACTTGCCTACAGAATACTGTGGAAGACCGACAGACCGATTCGTGGTCTTGCGTTCGTGTACTGTGGATTGGGAGGACTACAACATGCATCCAAAATTCTAGGGAACGAACTGTTAGAAAATGGGTGGGCAATTGTCTATGTCTATACAGTTCTAAACGCGCCTAAATTTCAAACAAACATTCTGCTAATCGAAGAAAATGCCGCTGAAGAAATTGTCCGTTTGTTTGATAAAAAATATTGTCAAGTCATTACAGCGACTAAATCAATACGACAAATTGTTGAAGAGAAAATCCCGCAAGTTCAATCACTGCCCCTCGTGCTTCTAGGAATTAGCGCTGGTGCACTGAACACACCTGCCGTGTATCACGAACTACAGAATGAAGTTGATGCGGTAGTGCTTATTGCAGGCGGCGCGAATATGTTTGAAATTGTACGAAATGGCGCATTTACAAAATGGAACTTTTCGAAAATGTTCACGCCTTACATAGATGACCGCGAGTATCTTGCAACTCCATCAAGGGATCCTTATTTTCTTGCACCCGAACTCCCAGAAAATACACTGCTTGTCCATGCAAGATGGGATAAGATTGTGCCAGCGAAAAACGGCGACCTACTTTGGGAGCGCGCGGGAAAACCTGAGCGCTGGGTTTTCTCTGGTGGTCACTTAGGACTCTTTATGACGTTCGATTGGCACGCTGATGATATCGTTGAGTGGATTGACGAGAAAATAACTCGCCCCCGGAGATAACTCGCCCTCAGTGAGTTGTTTCCGGTGGGTTATTTTCGAGGTCCATACCAGAGATTTTTGCGTTTTTTTATGGATCTGATACCTGGAATGGTGACGAGAATCAACGTTACTAATATTTCTAATGATGAGTGGGTACGAAACTTTCGCCCAGATGTAGTCACACGAGCCTTGATCGTTTTGTACTTTCCAAATTTGTGGAGTTTATTCGACAAATGTACTTCTTCCGCTGCAAAATATTTTGCGTCAAACCGCCCAGCATTTTCAAAACTTTCGGGAGTACAAAACATGTACGCGCCAGCTGCAACACGTAAAAAGCGAAACATCACTCGTAACATTGGCGTCAACACTTTCGCAAGCAACGGCAACTCCCCTTCAAACGTTGGAAAACTACCACCTGCTATTGCACCATTTTTTATCGCTTCAACTGTTTCAAGAACAACTGCTTCTGAAACAAGTGTGTCTGCATCAACGAATATGTATATGTCACCCGTTGCAACAGCCGCGCCGTCATTCCGGGTCAGTCCAATTTGTCTGTTGTTACATAACACAACTGTTGCCCCTAGTTCCTTGGCAATTTCGGACGTTCGATCATCAGAAGCATCATCCGCAACAATAATTTCATGGTTTTCATTGACTGCTGCATGTTGAATCGACAGGATTGTTGCACCAATCAACAATTCTTCGTTCCATGCAGGAATGATGAAGGATAATTTCATTTCGCAATTGCAAAAGAATCTGAATCAATTGTCTGTATTTTTTTACCAATAACACCCATTCTGAGATCGAGTGTTGCGTCTAGATCGTCATTGACAATCACAATTTGCCCATCGATCATCTGGCGATACCCATCATCGCTTAACAATGCAAATTCAATCATCCTCGTATCATAATTGACTCCGAGTCAATTAAAAACGTTAAAAATTGACTCCAAATCAATTTATAGTCGCCTAACAACATTTGTAACCCCTTGGTACACAACAACATAAATTCACTCCGAGTCAATTAATGCCGTCGAAAAATTAATTCACTCCGAGTCAATTAATGTTGTCGAAAAATTAATTGACTCGGAGTCAATTAAATCAGGAACTGACCATTTATCACCCTCTATCTATAATATAGAGAGAGAACATTTTCGCCTATTTCGACTCCCTGCTACCATAGATGACCACATGGCTCAATATCAAACATTTGAGCGTGAGGCTTCGGGCATTCGAAGTTTCACCCAACTCATTCGCCCTTGGAGCGGGCACTTCGTCCTAATCATTCTCCTTGTCATGGGCCTTGCCCTTGGGGACATGGTTTTGCCGTGGGCACTTTCGCTCCTTGTCGATGATGTATTTCCAGCACTTTCTGCAAAAGAAGGCGGCTGGGAATTACTCTGGGTTATTCTCATTTCACTTTGTGTCATTTACGTACTTCGAAACGTCTTGTTTTTCATCAGCCGTATGATTTCAGTGCATGTCAGTGAACAAGTTTGTTTTGATTTACGGCAACGGTTGTTCAATCACATGCAACAACTCGGTATGAGTTTTTACAAATCTAATCGACCGGGGCAAGTCAGTTCACGCGTCATGGATGACACGTTTCGCATTCAAACGTTTATCCAAGACAAACTGCCAACTCTTCTGCGCTACATTCTTGAGTTCCAAATTTTGTTGATTCTTTTGTATGTTGTAAACTGGAAACTCGCACTTGCAAGCACGATTGTGCTGCCTCTTCATTTGTGGACATACAAGAAGTTTTATCTTCCTATTCGTGACAGCCACCATCGCGCGCAAAAACATCTAGCTGAAGCACATGGCAACCTTATTGAAACATTTCTTGGCGCGCAAGTTGTCAAAGGTTTTTCCGCCGAGAGCAGAGAGACAGAATCGTTTTTACAAACAATCCGCGCTGGTCGCGATGACCAAATCAAAACACAGCGATTCCAATTTGCCCAAAAAGTAGTCGCAGATTTACTTGTTGGTGCCGGTACTGTTCTACTGCTTGGTTATGGCGCTTGGGAAGTGTACGCAGGAAGTATGACAATCGGTGCTTTTCTCATGTTTTTCTGGTACGTTCGCATGTTATACCCTGCAGTATTAGAAATCATTAGTGGTACCGGTCATTTCTCCAGAACATCTGCTAGCGTTGACAGAGTGCTTGAAATGCTCGACGAACCCGTTGATGAAATTTCTTATGACATGAGAACTCGGACGCAAACGTTACAACTCGTTGGTCCAATAGAGTTTCATGATGTTTCATTCTCTTTTGATGAAGAAGAACGCATCTTGAAGAAGGTAAACATGCAAATTGATGCTGGCGAACATATCGTCATCACGGGAGCAAGTGGATGTGGCAAAAGTACGATGATCAGCTTGCTCCCCCGCTTTAATGACCCAACTTCAGGAATGATTTCCATTGGCGGTCACGATATCAAAGACATTCGTCTGCAAGATGTTCGCGACATGTTCGGCGTTGCGTTTCAAGATGCGTTTCTGTTTAATGCTTCAATCTACGACAATCTAAAATATGCTCGGCCAAACGCTACAACACAAGAAATCGTGCACGCATGCAAGTTGACTGGCGCACATGCATTCATTGAAAAACTTCCAGATAGATACGACACTCGCATTGGAGAACGCGGCGGGGAGTTATCACACGGCCAGAAACAACGTATCAATCTCGCAAGAGCACTTGTAAGACAACCCCAGACCCTCATTATTGATGAAACCACTGCCTCAATCGAGGCTGATGCTGCAAAACAAATCATGAAGGATGTCCTCGAACACATGGCTGGCAGAACCGTCATAATAGTCACGCACGATCCTGCAATTATGCAGTTGGTGCACAGAGTGCTGACACTTGAAAATAAAATGATTACTTGTAAGGACAACGGTACAAACCACATGAAACATCCCACGACAAAAAAAACAAATCTTGGTCTTTTAACTGGCACCATTCTTTGCTTATCTAGTCTCCTAGGTGGATGTTCAAGAACAACCACAACTGGCATGGTTGAGATGGAAAACCCTACTTCCACTGGGATCATTATTGACGCCGAAGAGCCAGTTGATCTTGATGCACTTGCGAAAGCAATTGACAAGGCAACTTCGAGAACAATTGGGCAAGTTACTTTTGCAGCCGAACCTGAGCCAGTATCGCAACCAAAAGAAATTACTCCCGAGGAAATTGCCGATCTCGTTACAGAAACTGTAGCCACTTCGCCTAGTGATCTCTTTATACAACTCGATGCAATGAACCCAACTGAAATTGGTGAATTGATCGAACTTGTTGCATCTCGCTTTTCAACAGAACATGGATACAAATCATCTGCAGAAATGCTTGAAGGTGTTCTGTCGATACCACCAGAAGGTGTTGTAGAGATTCATTCTATTGCGCACAAGAGTTCTGGAATTACAAAAATTATCCGCTTCGGATTTAAAATATATCTTTCACAGCCACCCCAGCTATGGACGCAAGGATTGTTGATCGAGAATGGCGCCATCTCTGCCAATGAAGATGTTGTTCTTGTTGAAGCGTTTACCAAAGAATCAATTGCAACATTGCTTGCAACCCGAGCAAACTTAGATATTCGCGACCTTGGCAAGGAACTTGTGCAACTCAGTTACATTGACGCGCCTGCTGCAATTGAACTTCTCAACGGGTTTGGTATCACAACATTTAACATGCCATCTGAGTTACCCGACCAAGTTGACTGGGCGAAGTTGCCCTACGTTGCGCTTGTTCCAGACCCAGAAACATCGCACACCGGATTGGTTGGCGGCGCTGTAGCTGGAGGTGCATTTGGTCTCACCATGGTTCCAAATACTGCGAGCCAACTCTCTGCAAACATGGTTGCCTCTCCAACCACGCAACTCATTGTCTTTTACGATGATGCGCAGCCAGAGCAGTTTAGCGATGTGATTGAACTGCTTTCAGAACACATCGATAAACCAGCAAGGCAAATATTCATTGAGGGCATGGTGCTTGAAATCAATGAAGACGGTTTAAGAGACATTGGAATCGATTGGAACTTAACTGACACACCCAATCTTGTCACAGTTGATGCAGGAAAACCAAATGCCGGTACTGACAATGATTCACTCGCGCTATCCATTCTAAACATGGATATAAGTAGAGCGTTTGCCAATCCAAATGATTGGATTCTTGATGTAAATTTACGAGCCCTGCTCCGAGATGGCAAGGCTGAAATTCTTTCAAGGCCAAGCGTTCTCACCCTTAACAACAGACAATCTACCATTCGTGTTGGTCAAGACATTCCAATCGCGACAAGCACTGCTGGTATTAGCAACGCAGACATGTTGTCATTTAATTTTAAATATCTGCCAACAGGCATTATGCTCAATGTTCGTCCAAGGATTTCAAAAGATGGCAGTGAAGTGAGTATGTTGATCGATACAATTGTTTCTTCAACTGTACCGGGCGCAGACTTAGAGATTCGCGATTCAAGCGACAAGTTGCTCGCTTCTGCACCCACGATTTCAAGTAGGCGGGTGCAAACGTATGGTCGTATTCCAAACGACACGCCATTTATTATTGGCGGTCTAGTCAACAAAGAGCACCACACTATTTTAGACAAGGTCCCTCTTCTTTCAGACATCCCGTTGGTGGGCGGATTGTTTCAATCTGAGCGTACTACTTCTACAAAAACCGAAGTGATCATCGTCCTCACACCGCATGTCCTTCCAGAAAATGACCGTATTCTCAGTGCGATGCCAAAAGATGACCCTCGCTTTGACAATGTCGGCAACGAATTGTTTAGAGATTCCTACCGAATCAAACGCGATGATGTATTCGATCTCACGTTCTTAGAAAAGAATGAACAACTGCAACTCTACCGAGAACTTGCACAAAAAGCGATCAAAGAAAACTTCCGCTTAAAAACAGACCCTGCGTTTGCGCAATTTGAGAACGGGCATTTTCCCGGTGAGTCAATTCTTGTTTCAAGAATGGTGTATGAAATTACAAAACGTCTTGATCTTGAAGATGCAATTCCATCGTCTCGAATCGCTATTTTTGGCGAAGAACGAAATGGCGGTATGGGTGTAGAGTTTCTTGACCAAATACTAAGCAACGCCGCAGGTAGCAGAGATGCTAGAAAATTTTTCACAAACACGAAAGACAAAGCAATTGTGATTTCGTTTGCGAAGGGCAAAGCGGTTCCAAGCGTTCAAACAGCTGTATGTGGTGATCGAGCAGCGTGGAAGAATTTGCTCTGGACATTGAATCAAGTCACGCCTGCAGGCAATGTTCGGCACACTATTGTGCTAAGAGACGAAAAAGATTTGCTTCGTTTACGACGTGCCGTTGCACTCAAGCATCTTGTTGAACTCAACAATGGTTCCGAATCTCTCACCCTTGATCAATTCCGTGTCGGACAGTACCTCATGATTCCAGATATTGATCCAAAACAAGTACACATTATTGACGAAGATGTTGCGAGATATTTCTATCAAACCGAACATTACTATGGTGCAACTGTTCAAGCAATTGAGCAAGGCTTAGACCAACTTGAAGAAGCAATCGATGATCCTATTATTGAATCTTCTATTCAAGAATAACGAAGTTAATCAATAGAAAAAGAAACCGAAACAGTGTAGTAATTTTTTGGATCACGAAAGGTATCGTGAATTGTTTGTTGATTGCGCATCAATTTTTTGTTCACTATTTCGCGATCTTGATACTGAACAACAATAGGCTCATCAAGATCAACCATCGAATCATTCAAATACACAGTGATGTTTTTTACATTCGATTCATGAATCGTAATTATCTGTCCATCGATTGATGCAACAATTTTTGTTCTCGCTTTTGGTTCCTTTACGCCAAGCCAATATAACTGTTTGTGTACAACATCATCTTGTACCCACACTATTTTTTCGGGGTACTGGTTACGAGTAAATGTTGCCATCCAATCAAGTGCCATTGTTTCTTGGCGATCCATCCAATGCCCTTTCCCTTTATGAACCATTACTTGGTGTGAATACCCGCTTGGATCTTTTTCCTGTAGTTCAGAGAGTTTTTCTTTCCACGATGCTGCGATGATGTTTCGATCGTACGCGGCATCTTCTTCGCCAACGTGCAATGCGAAAGCGATAGTGCGCAACCCTTCTGGCGACGTTTCATTTGGGTGCCCCGCCATCATACCTGCAGCTGCAAACCTATCAGCCATGCGAGGTGCAAGTTGGTAGACCCCGTCACCACCAGCACTGTAGCCTACGATGTACACCTTGTTGGGATCGACGCCTTCTGTTTTTATCATGCGGGTGATGAGTTGGTCGAACATCGGATCAATGTGTGCTTGATGCCACATATTCCACGTGTCAGTCGGCGCGCGGGGTACTACGTATACCCCTTCTTCCAACGTGTACAGTTTTTTTTGATTTTCCCACTGCTGCGTGTTTATTTCTTCGGGAGCGCCACCACCACCGTGCATAGAAATCCATAGTGATTTCTCGCCGAACGGAGCATCGCCATACGTCGTGTACCAGAACGGCATTTGTTTCCCATCATGTTCGATGACGTTGTCTTCGAGAATTACATCTCGTTGCTTCCACAATTGGTTGGCATAGTACTCCGCTGCACGCATCGTCAAACTTTCATTATTCAAATCAATAATTGACTCGGAGTCAATTACCAATTCAACAAAATCATTTTTGGATTGCACAAAGATCGTTTCGCCTTTTGGCAACATAAAAGTTAAGTGGTCATTAGCATCAGCACTATCATTTTTCGTATTTCCTTCAACGAGCAATTCACCTGTTGCTTTTGAGACAACAACATGAACGACTTGTCGTTCTCCAGATTTGTTCGTTGCTCGAACTCGAATCGGAATCAGCACCGATTCTTGTTCTTCTGCGTACCTGTCTGTCACATCCACTGCACCATACGTTCGAACTTCGGGCAGCCAAACAAGTGGAAAATGTTTCTCCTCTTTGTTCCACGTCACCGCAAAGATCGCGTGCTGTGGATGCCCCTTCGTTGCCTTTGCTGCAGAACCGTCAAACCAAGCGGAATCAACCTTGTCCGTATTTGCTTCGGTGTAGTGCCAACCGTTGTCCCAAAATTCGATCCATGAATGGTTCCCGCTTTCGTTGTACCACAGCGGTGTTCCCGCAAACCGTGCTGGAACGCCGACGCTTCGACACGCGTCAATCAGAAGAATGCTCAAACCTGTGCATGATGCCATGCCTGCATCGATACTTTCAAACGGTGATTGATCTGCTTTTGGTCTTTTTGTTGAATAGTGCACATCGACCATGTCATACAAGTTTTTGTTGAGAAGAATCGTTGCTTCAGTCGGCGTCGTTGCTTCAGAGACAATGCTCGAAAACCGCTGCTGAAAATCGCTCCGCCAATCTTCGCGCCGTTCGTTCACATTTGCATACGGCAAGATGCAATCGAAAAAAACTTCTTCTGTAATTTGCTCTTTCCATGGAGCGTTTTTCCATGCCTCATACGCAAGGTCGCAATTCTTCAGCAAAAACTCACCAGAGAGCGTTTTTAAATCTTCCTCTGGCATGTGGGTCAGCAGCCAAGCCATTCCAGCTTCTTGTCCTGCTGGAATTTCTCGAATCGCATGCTCAATTTCAAGTCGATTGTCGCCTGCGATTTCCAATTGCTTCTGAAAATTTTCCCCGCTCATCGTCAACGCTAATAACATCCAAATACTCATATGTTCACTATATCCATTGACAAGGCCGCGGGTGAATCAAAGGAGTTGACCCCCTGACCTGACCCTTTGACCTGACCCCGGGGTCTGACCCCCTGACCTGACCCTGGGGTCTGACCCCCTGACCTGACCCTGGG
>JACKQG010004651.1_pt1 | contig 15797 bp, 10 predicted proteins | sample 8237621 | NCBI WGS metagenome assembly JACKQG01 (sample SAMN15677084, study PRJNA649215) | marine metagenome | biome: marine; feature: Black Sea; material: saline water; isolation source: suspended particulate matter (SPM) from the Black Sea western gyre | collected 2013-06-09/2013-06-10 | depth... | reverse complement strand
ACCATGTCCAACCTTACCCTTACCTTCTGGTCCTGCAGCAAAGGTATCAATAGATTTTCCAGGAATTGTTTCCCCCATCATACCATCAAGAGCTATAGCATAAGAGTCATCATTCATTTTATCTTTATCATCAAGATCTTTAAGTCTAATGATAGCTTCTTGAACAACTCCATTAGATTCTTTAGTATGGAAACCACCATCAAAACTAAATGTTACGCTAAGCTGTGCAAGAACATTATCAGCAATATCTGTAGCAAAAGCATCATCAGGAATAGTTGTTGGAAAAACACCTTCCATATAATAAACTTGTTCGATATCTTGAGTAGTTAAGTTTTTATGGTCGCTATTAAGAGTTGGTCTACATAAAATTGCAAAACATTGACCTTTATAGTTTGCAGGGATATAGTCTTTAAGTGGGGATCTACCAAGATGGGGATCTATCATACTTGCCCAAGTTCTAATTGCTGTAGAAATTGGAAGTTGTTGGTATTCACGAAAAGCAACTGTAAATTCTCTATTAATTTCTTGACCAGCAGCATAACTACTAGCCATTCCGCCCATTCCAGGAACATCTACTTTCGTAATTGTTTTGGAAGGAGGAGTAAAACTTTCAGCAGTAGAATGAAACCATTCTCTTGCTTGTAAAACTCCATCAGCTAAAAATATATCTTCTGGTGGATCCATAATTAAATACCAATAACCGCTAATATATGGATGGTTATATCTTCTATTACCTCCCATATATCTATTGATCTTGTGAGGTTTATCTGCATTATAAGATTTACCGAATTCTTCTAAAGATAAAGTCATAATATCATGTGCTTTACTCATTTTAAATGTTCTCCTTTATTATGTTACAACAATACGTACATTAATATTTTCAATTGCACGAATTGGTTTAACTGTTAAAACAATATTAATTTCAGATCTTGCTTCATCGAACTGAGCAGCAGAACTAAAACTAGAAATTGCTGCAAATCTTCCAGAAGAAGCAACAAATGTACCCATAAATCCGTTAATTCTAGATTCTACCAGTCTAACCCAATAAGAAGAAGCTTTTCGTTGTAAGATATCTTTAAGAAGAGGTGGTATAGACTTTTTAATATAATGAATAAATTTAACAGCATGGGCACGTTTCATAACAGATAAACGTTTCCATGTAGTAAATTGAGTTAAGAAATACTTTCCATCTGGTTCAGAAATAGTAACATTAACTTCTTTATCCATTAAATCATTCATCTTAACGACTGTTGGTTTATATGCTAATTTAATAGCTTCAGAAATAGCACCTTTCTCAATACCAGCAACTGGTTCAGCAATCCAATATTCATCATCAACATATAAATGTTGTTCAATAGCATGGAGTACAGGAGTAAACCAATATTTATTTGTACCAGTATGTTCATCAAAACGTTGACGATATTGAGAATAAAGCATTGCATTAAAAGTATTCCAAGGAACATCATTTTCTCTAGCTAAAATATCATCATTTGGTTTTGTATTATGTCCGGTATCTGCAAGACACATACAATCAGAACGAATATCAGCAAGTTGTCTAGCAGCATTTTGAACATTTTTAGAATATCCACCAGCAACAACATAATCAAATTGATAACGCGGATAAATCGTTTGAACAATTAGTTCAATAGTACTATCCACACTACTAAGACTACCATTATATGCTTGAACAAGAAGTCCTTCGATCTTACTGTGATTAATATTTATTCTATTTTGATCATCATATTGGATTCCGTCTCCACCTTTTTCTAAGAAAAACCCTTCATATCCGCGAGTTTCAAGACTAGTTACCGTTCCTGTTGCAAACATTGTCTGAACTTGTAATCTAACATTTTCTCCAATATCGGCATCCATAAGTTTATCTTTTCCGCCAGCTTCTGTACATTTAATAAAATCACTATTATCGTTAATAACAGTTTCAATATACATCTCTTTACCACTATTAAGATCACGAATAATTTGCATTTCACCAGTACTTGTTGGAATTTCTTTTACAAGAGAGACACTCCAAGGACCTTCTATTAAAGTTACGCTTCCGTCATCGTTTTGCTGATAAAGGTAAAGATCCATAAACATATGAGGATAAAGGGGAACCCCATCTTCATCTACAAACATTTTTTCAAGAGAAGTATTTCTTCTACCAATAAGATATAATTTATTATACCAACTACCAGCACCGACAGCACTAAAACTCCAAATATTATCATCATCAGAAGAGTCAATATCATCATCGGAACGAATATTAATATTATTTACAATTTCCATTGGTACGTAAGATCTTGCACTAGAATCAACTACACTTGTTCCTTCATAAGGCAAATCAAGAATTAATTGATAATCTCCATAAGTAGAAGAATCCTCATCTTCATCTTGCTGCTTTTTAATAATTTGTCTCGCAATCGTAGAATCAAGTCCAGGAAAAATCCAATCTTCTTCATTAACCCCATTATAAGAAGCTAATTTACTTACTTCATTAGCCCCAGTACATGTTACAATATTACTTCCTTCTGTAAAATCGTAAGTTCCTTGAGAAATAGCGAAAATAGCAGGAAAATATTCAACGGCATTAACAGTATCTGTATTAATATCAACAGTGTTATTACCATTTACATCCGGAATATATACGCTAAGTTCTTCCCAAGTCGCACTTGTGTCGCCTGAAAAATTAGAAGCAACTGTAAAATTACCACTTAAAGCAGTTACACCTTCCTGCGTTACAGCATAAATAAAGTCAATTGTTTGAGAACCAGCAGTACCATGAATTGCGTTACTAATTTCACCAGCAATATCATTGGTAATTGTAATTTGTACTCCAACGACACTACTTGTAAATGAAGTTACTCCATCAATTTCATCTGCAGTTTTAGAAGCAATAGTTGTATCATCATCAGCAGACGCAATTGCTACTTCAATACCAGTCATTGTTGCAAGAGCAGGTTCTGTTGTTTGAGGATCTACTCCAGTACCATCCATATTATACCATACGAAATACTGTAATACTGAAGATTCCATTAAGAAATAATCTCCATTAAGATTAATAGCGCCACCACCACTATCAATATCAACAGTACTAATTTCAGCTACTTCATCAACTGCAGGATTTTTAGTAATAACCTGTACTGCTTGTTGAACTCTATTAGCAACAGCACTTGTTGGAAAAATCCAATCGTCAACATTAATAGCATCATAAGATGCTTGATCTTTTGCTTCTACTACATTTTGACTTTCATAAAATTTATATGTATTTGTTGATTGATCAATAATTTCACCATGATAAAGAAGATTATCTGTATCATCAACGGTAGATGTTCCTGTGTAAGCTTCTTCAAGAATAAAGAAATAAAGTTCGGAATCTTGATGTTTACTGTCAATAATTCCAGCAAATGCTCCATTTTCTCCGTCATCTTCACTAATGATAAAATCACCCTTATCAAATTGTTCATATCCAATAAGATCAGTATAAACACGTTTAGCCATTGCTTCATCATGAATATCTTCTTCATTAGAAAAAATAAATTTATTTCCTCTATGCCACTGATAACTTCCATTTGGATCATTGTATTTAATAGTAGCATTAGAAAGAGAAGCATTTTGAGTTTCTGTTGTACTATCAAGAAGAACCGGACGAACGACATATACTTTTTGTGTATATTGTAAAGCTTTTTCAAGTAAATAATGTCCAATACCAGTTCTTTCCATATTTGGACGGCCAAAAAGTCTTCTAGATCTAGAAATACTATTTAATTCAACTACTCTATTATGAGGACCTCTATCTGCTAAAATACACTGATACACTACTCTACCAGTATCAATTTGCTGCGATAAAGCAAAACTTTGATCCTCAATTGTTACATATACTGCAGGAATTCCCATATCAATTCCCTCTCCTTAAATAATTATTACTATAAATAAATTTAAATCATTATATTTAAGAATGACTCGGGCACCTTAAATATTAAAATAACACACTATAAATATTTTTATCAAAACACTCAGTCCAACCATAAAATTTAATATTTGGAATATATTTAAATTCTTTAAAATCTTCTATAAACTTTTGCTCTTTAAGAAAAGCATCATACAATGTTGTTTTTATTTCACTAATTAATCTAATCTTATAATATTTTCTAATTTCAAATTTTCTTTCATTAACAGCAGTAATTCCTATTTTATAAAAGTCCTCAATATCATTATAAAAATTATAAAAATATAATCTAGCAGAAATATTTTTTAATCTTGGTTTATCATTAAAAAGTTCAATACTATATCCTCCTGGATGATTTTCTGTAGCACAGATTGGACATCCGTATTTACTTCTTAAATGATCAGGAGGTATTTGTTTAAATAAATGTCCTCTTTTAATACATTTCATTTCTATCTTAGTTCTGCAATTTTTATATTCGTTATTAGAGAAATCAATAATTTTACCAAACTTATTTATAGATTCCTTAATAAATTGTTCTTTCGTTTTTCTCTTTTTTAAATTTGAGCACTTTGGACAACCAGCATTTTGTAAATGTGTCCCTGATAATTGTGAAAAAATATGAGATCTAGCTTTACATTTTAAAATTATTTTAGTTGTACTGTTTGTATAATTTGCTAAAGAATAATCAAAAACGTTTCCGAATTTATTTTTTGATTCTTTTACAAATTGTGCTGTTGTTTTACTTCCTCTTAAAAATCATTAAGCTTCGGGTAAGAAGAAATGTTAAGAGCATTTCTTCAAGGTGATCAAACCCTGTCCTCAAAAAATTGTTATTAAAAGATAATATACCACTCAACAATAAATGTACTTTCTTTCTCAACAAATTTTGGAGCAAAACAAATATGTGCGAAAGGAATTGGATTTAAGTTTGTACTATCTGTACAATAAAGAACAGCTTCATCAATTTTAACACTTTCCCCAACATTAAGATAAGTTGGTTCCATATTATCAATTAAACAAGTACATTTTGTAATAGTGTAATAATCAGGACAAGCTGCATATTCTGGAGCAGTACTTTTTTCCTGATTAATATTACCTGTGGCCCCACCAGGACCAGCACTTTCAATAAATTTAACTACGTCGTTATTACCAGAAATATCAAGACAAGCACTATTAATAGCAATAGGAGTATAAAGTCCTGGCATTGGATCACATAAAGCTGGTCCGGTTAAAGAAACGTTATACATAGCATCTAATGTAGAACCACCACTACCAACACCAAATGCATCAATTTCGTGTCCCGTTAAATCTTTAGGAGTAATAATACTATTTGCATTAAATCTGTTAAATAATTTTTGATTTGCGAATTCACGTCCAATCGCAATCGTCATATTTGAAAGCCATCCGTCTCCATTTTGACTTTCGGCTTTTGATACAATTTCTCCATCCTGAATACATCTTACGAGACCAACAAATGGAGAAGTTTTTTTCTTTTCTTGGATCATTGCACTATTGTTTTGTATATAGTCTTCAATACTAAAATGATCGTAATGTGTAACTCTTTTAATCACCGATTCAAACTCCTATGGATTTAAATTTTTATTGTATTAAAATTATGAGAAATTTCTATTTGCTCAATATTTTCACTATTTCCAGAAATAATCATCTCTATATCTTCTTCATATTCCTGCATATTCTCTATAATCTCCGGAGCATATCCTATTTGACCATAATCATAATTAATACCTATTAATTCTTCTTTAAATTTATTTATGTTAAGATCACTATTTGTAATATAACTTTGACTATCAAGTACTATATAAGGGGAAATAACAAAATCAGTTTTATCTCCTATATAATCTTCTATTTTATATTCAAATAAATAATCTCCAAATTCAATATTATAAAATATATTTAATGCTTCTAATTGTAATTGAATTGGAATTTTATTTACTAAAGTATCAATATCTAAATTATCAAAATAATTTTTACTATTTATATTTTTATTTTGTTTACTATCTATAGCTATATTCGTGTTTTGTTCTTTTATAAAATTAAAATTAAAATTAAACAATACTCTATTAAATAAATCTGAAAAATAATAATCGAAATTAAAAGTATTATCATTTAATATTTTTAATTGCGTTTGTTTATCTTTTTTAAAAAATGAAAATACCTTATCGGATTGAATATCAAGTAGTGAATTTTTAAATATAGATTCTATAAAATTAAAATTATCGAGTATATTAGGATAATCCCAATATTGATTTTTTGCAGTACCAATACTAACAATATTTAAATTATCATATATTGTATACGATTCATTAATAAATTCAACTTTACTAATTATATTAAAAATAGAAGTTTTGGAATATTCAGAATTAATAGGTAAGAAATAATCTTCTATGAATAATTCTTCAAAATATCTGTTTTTTGGAGTACCAGTACCAATACTAACAATATTTAAATTATCATATATTGTATACGATTCATTAATAAATTCAACTTTACTAATTATATTAAAAATAGAAGTTTTGGAATATTCAGAATTAATAGGTAAGAAATAATCTTCTATGAATAATTCTTCAAAATATCTGTTTTTTGGAGTTCCTATTGTCTTAACTATCACATTGTCTTCTTGAGAATATAACTTAGTAATAAAATTATATTCAGTTGTATCAATTTCATATATTCCCATATATCGTCTAAATTTATCTATAAATTTAAAACCATACGTTATATCTAAAGGACTGGAACCATATTGAATAGGAATGGGTTCTCCAAAACTAGTAATATTGAAATGTTCTATATCTTCTTTTACAAACTCTATAAGAAATTGATCTTTAATTTCAATTACCCACGGTTTTGGGAAAATTTGTTTAACAGGATTTTCAATTTTAATCTCCTGATTAGATCTTTCAAGTTTCTTAGTTTTTAACATTTCAATATGGGATATTATGTAAACCCAAGTATGAGGTAAATCCAGAAATTTAAATTTTATAATATCATCAATATCTATAATAATTTTTGGGAAATCATACTTAATATCCCAAAAAAAATCAATATCAAAATTAATATATTGAGGCTGCATAGTAAATACTAATTCAGTATCTATTTCAAATGGATGAGGATGTAATTCTCTCCAATCTAAATAGTGAAGAAATCTTGGATTAGTATCACCCAAATGAGAATAATTAAAAGGAATATAATATTCTATTTCTAAATTAATATTTTCGAAATGTTTAGTCCAACCATCATGCTCAATATTAAAATGACTATCATAAATTGCATTCCAATCAAATACCATAAAATACCAAAAATCAATAGTACTTCCTCTTTGATAATTTGCAATAGTATTATTAGAATTAATAATATTTAAATAATCTAATTTATCAAAACTAAAACCGTGAAGTTGTCCATGAATATGAAAATAATCTAATCTAGACATATCTACTTCATACCACTGAAGATAAGATTGTTCTATATCTGTTCCTTTAATTAAATTAAAATTAAAAAAATTAAACTCATGAATAAAATCTAACTTAGATTTACCATATTGAATTGGAATTTGATAAAAATTACTCTCAATATGAAAGTTATCAACTTTACATCTATACCACATAGGTATACAAAAATTCAAAGATAATTCTGCACTTGTTTTTTCCGTATATGTTACCGGAAGGAATCTATAAAATTCCCTAATAATTTGATATTCAAAATAGGCATGCTTTAAAACATGGTCATCTTGAATTGGTAATCCATCACGATAATATCTTTGATGAATAATTTGAAATGCTTCTTCCCAGTAGTCATATCTATTACTAATATATGGCATTATTGTTTCGAATTGTTTTTCATGTTTCGACTTAAATTCATTTGAACCATATTGAACAGGAATTGACATATAATGATGAATAGTATCGAATGTATCGTATCTAGGTTTATCTATAATATTAAAAGATTTTTCGTTCCAAATAAATTGATTAGAACTACCAATAATACTATTTAAAAATTTCTTAATATCATCAAAATCAAATAAGGATTCACCACTAAATCCTATTTGATTATTAAATTTCATTACAAAATCAAATTGTTGTATTTTATTTATATTTTGATTAAAATTACAATCATGTTGAATCTGCTGAATCATTACTTTTCTAATTGTAATTAAATTAGTAAAGTAATGATTACTATTAAATTTAGAATCAGTAGTTATACTAAAACCAGTAAAAGAAGATAAAACGTGACAATTATCGTATTTTGAATCTAATTGGAAATTAAAGGAGAACTCGTCGTTCAATATTTCTTTAACTTGAGAATTTGATATCTTTTGATCAAAAAGATAACTATAATCTAATTCTACTAACGCGCTGCCCCAAAGTCCAGTTCGATTATCAATAGCAATATTTAAATAGTCTATCATATCTGGTTGATTTTGTGGTATTGAAACAATATGATTAATATCAACATCTGTTAAAAATGTCCAATCGTCACTAAATTTATAAAAATAATCAATATCAATTAATTCGTCTACTCGCATCCCAGTTCTATTATAAATAAACCAATGTAAATTATCAAACTTAGAATTTAGTAGAATATTATAATTATATTTACTAGATACATCAAAAACTAAAAGATTAAATATATCTTGATCAAAAATATAACTATATTCAATATCAATAATACCAGTAAGTTGATATTTAATAGTACAATCATCAATAAATATATGCATATTATCAAATTTTGGAGGCATTATGGTAAATGGAATCATTCTATTACTAATTGTAGCAATAGTTACTTTTGATATTTCAGAATCAAATCTATAAATCTCGATAGCTTCGAGGGTTAAGTATTCCTGCATTCCAGTTTGTTTTACCCAAGAAAGCATATGTAAATTACTATACATAGGTCCCGGATCAAATTCAGTAGAATATTTATCTCTAATAGTATTAATAGAATTACTAATTTTGTTTGCATCAAAATTATAAATACTTAACATGTTTATTAATTCTTCGTCTGTATCTCTTCTAATAGTTGAATCAATATAGCCATCAATATCGAAAAAATCTCTATTATTCGGTGAATTAATATTATAGAAATATCTATCATTAAATTCTTGAATAGAATTGATTGGTAACTCAGGAGTTATACTATACATAAATTCCTGAACTAATAAATATTCAGCATTACCTATAAAAATTGAATCATCTTCAATATGAGGAAGTAAATTATCAAATTTAGGAGGAATTATAGTAGTTGGTAAAAAGTCTACACTATCTAATTTTACAAAACTTCTTTTATACTCTTTAGATCTAAAATATTTTTTAAACTTTTGAACTATAGAAGGTTCTGCTTTAAATAATTTAGAAATCGTATCTCCTTGAATAAATGTATATAACTTATCAAATTGTTTCAACTGTTTAATTTTCTGAGGAAATTCATGAGAAGAATGTTGCATTGTATGTTTAATAAACATAAGATTAAAAATTAAATAATACTTTATTTCATTTATTGTCTCAAGATATTGTAATACTTTTGGATCTCCTCTATCTCCAATTTTAAAATTATACATATTTGGAGTATTAATATAAAGATCTTTTGATTCTTCTCTAATTACAATACTTGTTGTATCTGAGATAGATATTATTACTGGAAATTCATAAAGAATTTCATCATTTACTTGAACGGAAGTAATTGAAGAAACAAATTGTTCTATTGTAGTAATACCTTCTAAATCATATTCCCACATTGGTTGAGTTAATTCTTTTATATCTTGATGTTGTTGATCCGCAAGAGTTTCTCTTCTATCAATTATTTTTGGTTCAAATTCATCAAAAATAGGAACTAACATTTCCATATAATGATTAATAATATAATAAAAGTCATTAATTAAAGTTTGGCTATTATAATAAGAATAATTAAACTTATTAATTAATTTATGAGATATTTGATTTAATGATGCTTTTGTCATTTCAATAATAAAGTTAAACTCTTGATCAGCATAAACAACATTAAATTTGTCATGTACTCTATATACCGCTCTTCCTTGACCTATTAATTCAACATGAAAAGGTTTTAAAAAATTTAATACTTTAAATGTTGATGTTTCTTCAGGATTAATCATTAAAAACGGCAAAAAATCAAGAAAATAATGAATATACTTGGATATATCTGGATTATCAGAAATAGTGCTCCATGTTACTATACTATTATAAACCTCATTCAATAACTTATCTGTCTCTCTAGATATATCACTACCAACTTCAATATTCTCCATTCTCCCATTAACATATTCAATTAAACCTTTTCCAAGATTTTCTTTAAATATAGTCGTCCATTCTTCTTGTGTTATTTGGATTGGAGTTTGTTGAAATTGTTGGAATACGTCTTCTATTCTTTCTTTATAAAATAATCTAACTTTTTCTCCAGCTTTCGAATCAAAATAAGGTAAATTATTATATTCTTCTAAAATAATATCTATATCTTCAATAGAATATTCCAATGTAATTGGATTATCTATTGTAAAAATAATAGCAAATGCAGGAGCAGTAAATAAAATATCTATTCCATATCGTTTAAATAAAATATAAAACCAAAGTTGATAAGCTCTTTCTAATGTTATACTATAATTACCATCTTCAAAATAAAGAACTAATCTTTCATTTCGAAAACTATTTAAAACAATAGTAAAGAATAAACTAAGTAGTGGGAATGCTCGTTCAATAACTGTTTGATCAAGCATTATTAAATTAGTTTTAATTGGGAGAACTAATTCGTTTCTTTCATATAATTCGTTTAATTGATCTCTATTTATAAAAAAATGATCAGCTCTTTCATAGATATCATCAAAATCAAAATGTTTATTTAATACTTCGTCTTCTAATGCTTCATCAATATAAACTGATTGTGGAATAAATACCCATTGAAAATCTTCTTCTCCAGAACCATCAATATTGACATCTCTATAATCAATAAATAATTCATAAACATTAAAATCATCGTCCATTATCGATACGGTTTTTCTTAAAGCTTGGATTGTTCCTTTGTATCTGTTGTAATCCATGAGGCTATTAAGTAATATGAACTTATCTTTAAATGTTAAAGTGTCTAGTAGTTTTTTAGGAAAACCATTTGACAGAAGAAGTAATTCATAAAACTCAACAGGTATATTCTGTTCTTCAAATGATGTTTTGAATCCAGAAGGAATAGTATCATAGCTATGTTTTAAATAATAGCCATGTAAAAATTTAACTATATTTGTATATAATTTATCATTCTTATATGGTTTATATTCAGATACATATGATTCAAAATATTCTACTAGATCTTCGTATTTCATTCTAAACCCCTTTTATTTTTTGGAGTTTTTAATTTTACTCATATAGATATAACACAATACATAACAACTTTTTTTAGAAAGGAGCACAACAAATTAGATGGACGCGAAAGCAATTGGAATTATTATTCTTACTTTATTAGTTATAGCAATATTCCCATGGGTCACTATGAGTATTTGGAATTATTTAGTACCTATCTTATTCCCTAAAGCAGCAATTGGAGTAATATCATATTGGCAAGCTTGGGGACTACTTATTTTAACTAGTCTTTTATTCAGAAATACAAATAGTAGTAGATCACGTTAACCCTTAAAATCTTGTATTAAAGCAGCAAAGTCCATTAGTAAAGTTTCTTCTTTTATTTCATATTTTATTATATTAGTAGTATATTCTGATGGGAGCTTATCTCCAAATTCAGGTCTACCATCTACAAAATAATAAAAGCTTATATTCCATGGAAGTTCTAATACAGTACTATTTAAAAAATCTTCCCAACCAAGAATAATAGGATTGTTAGTACCATCCATATCTGTTCTTTTCTCAGTATTTATATTAAAACCTTCTCCATCCCCGAGAGGATCAGAATACTCTTTAACTCCAAATGGTATTTTTGTATATGTGAAATATCTTGTATTGTGTCTTCTTTTTGTTAAAAAATCATATATTATTTGATTTTGTTTTAACGGGGCAATTTTTTCCCCATTATAAATATAATAATATAATTCATATTTTTTATTCCAATATTTAGTTTCAAGAATATAAAAAATTTCTTGAAACTTTTTATATTCATCTATAATTCTTATATATTTTTGAGCAGGAACATACATTTCTTGAGTCATTAGATATATATAAGAATTTAAAAATGTTAGTTTATTATGATCAATAGGAGCACTATCGATTGTTATATTTGTAAAATAAATTTTATCTTTTATTGCATTCTTATGAATATTAACATCGACAACTCTATAACATTTTAAAGAGTCATTAGGACTATATGGAAATATAACCAAATCATTATGGTTTGGATTTTCAATAGTATATATTGTCATTTCTAATGGCCCTGTATTAAACATTCTTCCTGTTTTTTCTTGATCATCTTGTGATTGACTAATTCTTTGAGGAGTTAAATATGCCGGAGTATATTCGTAATTATCGTAAATAACTCCCGAATAATGTCTGTCATGAGTTCCTTTTATATCTGGATGAAAAGTAGAAGCATCTTTATTTATTTTTAAATATCTACAAAATATAGATGGTCTTTTTAAATTTTTATATCTATTAACATGTTCTAAATATTCACCATAATATTCACTTATAAAAGGAACATCTTGTAAAGCATTTTTAAACATATATCCTCTTTTTTTTTGTATTCAATCATATAGATATAGTAAAACTCTTTAATTCTATATAGGAGAATAAAATTCATGAAGTAAATTAAATATTCACCCACAGAAGTAAAAATAAATAAGGTGTGTTACTTAAAATATAAAATAATTATACATTTAAACCTAAAGAAACTTACAAAAGTGGAGAATAATAATGCGTGTACATCCTATTAAAGCTGATAATGGTTTCGGTATATTTGATTTTATGACAAATTGTGCTGTGTTCCCATTGGAAATTCAAGATAATGAAATTTCAAATGAAACCCTTGTTTTTACTGGAAAAAGTAGAACGTCCGAAGTAAATCATAAACTTGGTGAAATGATCCATTCTATGAATAATAGCGATGGATTTGAAGTTAAAACGAATGGTGAAACTACAGTACTAAATTGTAGCAAAATTTTTAAAACTTCTCCATTTTCAGATATTCATCAAATTGGAAATTTTAGCGGAATTATTAAAATTGATTTTCAAAATGAAAAGTTCTATCTTTTTGAAAAAGTAGACCTTGTTGTTTGGACTTGGACTCCTAAAACAACCGATAAATTTGAATTTCGTAAAGATGGAAGACATCCTCAATCAAGTCATAAGATTTTTAGTGAGTTCTTCTCTGGGCCTGGTTTTATGTTTAGTGAGATTTTCTCTCATGAATCAAACGCAAATATTGTTGTTGAAGATATAAAGAGAGGAATTATTGGTAATCTTGCGATGAATACGTTTATTGGCGAAACAGGAAAGAAATTCCATCGTGGAATTAAAACTGTTCAAGATATGGTAACTTATATCTTTCCTTATATTTGGCAAAACGACGAAGTACTTCGAGTATCAATGGGGACAAACCATAGGTATAAATCTGTCCAATTCGTTTCTAAATTAATGCAGAACTGGGTTTCTTCGATTGACGGAATTGAAGCACCAATTATATTAAATATGAAAAGAGGTCGTGGAAGGAATCATGAAGAAAATATTAAATTGTCTATAACTCACGTTCAAGCTAACGTTCAACAACAAAGAGACTAAGATATTGGGGCTAAAAGCCCCTAATATCATTTTATTTCTAATTTAATTGTCTCATCTTCGATAGCAATAGAAAGATGTAAGTTATATTCAAAACCACCACCAATATCATTTTTAGTCATTCTGGAAGAAACAATCAAAATATTTCCATTAAATGATTCATTTACTAATCTAATAATATTTTGTAATTCATTACCAACTAAAGTTTCTCTTAATGAAGTATCTTTTGTTTGTAAATGTTTATGTAAATTATTACCAAATTGTGGATCAAATGGATAACTTCCTTTTTTAACTCCAACGTAATTTTCAAGATATTCTATAATTGCTTCTTTCATAGTAGTAAAGTTTTTAAAATCATTATATGGACTAATTTCCGGCTTAACGTCATAAATATCAGAAGGAACATATATGTCTTTTGTTGGACTTTTAATATATTCTCTTAATATATATTGAACTGGAAGAGGAAGTTCTTCTAGTTCGATTTCATTGGTTGATAAACGAATAGACATTGGTATTTTATTTAAAATATCATTGTCTAATATTGTTAAATCTATAATTGCCATATAATTATATTACCTCTTTCTATTTAATCTATTCTCTTCTTTTCTTCGTCTTTCATCTTCTTGCTTTTTAAGCTTTACTTGTTTAACGATTAAATCATAATATAAGAAATATTCCATATCCATTACTTCACTAACATTAGGAATATTTCCTTCGAATAATCTACTATAATATAACAGTGTATCAATAAAATAATTATAAGCGTCTATTTGAGGATTAATTTCTTTTCCTGTGTCAGGATCATAATCTCTAAAGCCGAAGAAAACTCCGGAAAAGGGCTAACTCTACATCTACAGGGAAATCAAACTCATAAGAACATTGTCTACATCGCATTGGCTTTTTAAATGTTGGAATATACTTTTTAAACTTCTCATCATACGCTTTTGCCACTTGATCAACAACATTTAAAGGAATAAATTCATTAATAACTTTATAAACATCGTATAATCCTACAATAATCTCATCTGAGGTTCTTTCTGCTTCTTTCTTTACATCTTCTTCTGCTTTAGCAAAAGGATGGTTTGCTGTTTCTCCATTTGCTTCTTGTTGAACTGTTTTGGATAGATCTACTTCTCCACTAGGAGAAAAGAGTTCAATAGATTTAGTAATGAGTGATAATTCTTCAGAACTACTAAGAATTTTTCCAAATTTATCAAAATTATCTTTCATTTTTTCAGAAGAAACTAATCTCAATACATTCAAATGATCTTTAATAGCTGGAACGAAACAATTAAATCTAAATTTATCAATTTCTGAATTACCTTTTAATTTAATATCAACAGGATATACATATTCAACAAAATTTTTATCTTCATTCCAAATTTGAAAACTATCAGCAGCAATAATTTGTTCTGCTGTAATAGTATCATTCCATTTATCTTTACAACTTGGACAATTAATTTCTTGTTTTCCAAAAGATTCATAAGTAGAAGCATAAACACCCCATAATAATGACCTTTTATCAAATTCAGAAACCATTGCGTGAAACTGTTCTGATGTTGGTTTATTTTCAAAAACAAAAGTATCCCCATTAGGAAGTACCATATCAATGAATTCAGTATGTCTATAAATAAGTTCAGACAAAATTTTATCATAAACATCAGGACTAACTACCATAGTTCTTAAACTTAAATCATCTCGAACTGTGAGGGGGCTAGTTATTGCTCTGATTTTTCCAACAGGAAGAGTTACTTGTCTTTGTCTAATACTATTATATTTTTTTAATTTTCCTAAAACTCCGGAATTAATTGCCATTTTTTATCGCCCTTTTTAAAATAAAATTAAATTATTCAGCTGAAGCTGATTTTATATTTTGAATCTCAGTATATAAAGCATTAAGTTTATCATCTAATCCTTTTATTAATACTTCTACTTGAGCTTCTGTAATACAATTACATTTGCAATCACAATTGCATTTAACTTCGACTGGAGCAGAACTATCACTAGATCCAGCAGAGTTAATCATTTTTTTAATTAAACCTAAATCTCGTTGAGATAAAGCCATATTCAAAACTCCATTTATTTAAATTAAAATTGATGGACCCGTAATCGGGACG
>JACKQG010004650.1_pt1 | contig 15798 bp, 9 predicted proteins | sample 8237621 | NCBI WGS metagenome assembly JACKQG01 (sample SAMN15677084, study PRJNA649215) | marine metagenome | biome: marine; feature: Black Sea; material: saline water; isolation source: suspended particulate matter (SPM) from the Black Sea western gyre | collected 2013-06-09/2013-06-10 | depth... | reverse complement strand
TAGAGAAATTGAAGTTCTGATTTTCTTCGTTGATATAAAAACCCTTTTCGAGGACGATAGAAACTTTCTTCTCCTTTCCAGATTCATTGGGAAAATAACGAACATCGTTCACTTTGATAACTTCCGAATTTCCATCAATTTCTATGTTCATTACAGTGGTATTTTCTTTCCACTTTTTGCCCATGGGACGTATTACCAATCCGAGTTTTTCGAAACACTCTTCCGTAAGCAGCCGGGAGGCAAGGTTTTCATCGATAGCACTGAGCTTTCCCAGGTGAGGAGAGATGAAATGTTTATCTTTCCAGATCTCTGTAATGCCTTCCGGTTTGAAGCCGTCGTAGATTATAGCCAGTGCCTGCCGGTTGTTATCGGTGTGTGCCAGAACACCGCCGGAACCGATGAGGATATTGATGTCATACATGTGGAATTTCCTGCTTTCCAGAGCTTTTTCAAAATAGAATGTTTCTGTAATTTTTTCCAGATCACGATGCTTTTGTGCTAATTTATCCAGGAATCCGATCTGCTTTGTATTGAAATTCATATCCATGTGCTGTTTTTTGGACATCAATATCGCTTCCCGGGCAACTGCATGTTCTATTGCATTCTGGTATTGGTCGGTGGGATTGTAGGTGGGATACAGCATTTTGTTAGCAATATAATTAAGAATATAATTTTCCTCGAAATTATCCGGCAGCCATTTCCTTATATTTTTATACCCGGTATCTTTCAGAACGTTCGAGATGCTGTAACTCATACCATAGTTGGCGCTCACAGTACGAAAATATTCTCCCAGGATATTGGAAAAAATATCGGTGGTAGCTCCCCCGATATCGACGGTCATCACGTTCTCATCGAGTTGTTCGCTCACCAGTTGCAATGAGCGAATCACACCGGTGGGAGTAGGAATAATATCATCCGCCACGCGGGTTTTGAGCCTAGCATAACCGGGAGCCTGTTCCATCACATTATCCATGAAAAGTTTATGGATCTTCTCGCGAGCCGGTTGCAGGTTTTCATCAGTCAGGGTGGGGCGAAGGTTGGGAACGATATAAAGATCGAATTTTTTCTGGAATAATCCGGCAATAAATAATTGAGCGTCTTTATTTCCTGCAAAGACGAGTGGGATTTCATCTTTATCTCCGAATTTCGGCTTGGGATTGGCCAGCTGCAGGATCTCACCCAGCCTGAGGATGGAAGCAATTGCGCCGCCATCCACACCACCACACATCAGGATAATATCCGGGTGCAGGATAGCCATTGCCGTCATTTGTTCCAGGCTGCTGCGTTTATCATCGATGGCAAAAGTATCCAAGATAACTCCCCCTGCGCCGTAAGCTGTACGCTTGCCGCTGCTGGCAGAATCGAACAAAGTGAGCCCGATGACCAGTATCTGCAAACCGCCGCCGGCACTGGATGTGGAGATATAAAGTGTATCCTCATTAAGTTGGAAATTATTGGCAGAAGCATCGGGTTCAAGAAGCGAAACAGCAGCTTCTTTTTCCAGTTTTCTTAGTGCTTCAAAAACACCGATGTTAACGTCTTCTGTTGGTTTTTCCACCGTGGTGGCTGCCTGCTGCAAACCGGCAATTTTGTACTGTGAATCATCTTTTTGCAGAAGCAGTGCTTTGGTGGTTGTGCTGCCTACATCGGTGATGATTATCTTCTTTTTGGAAAGCATCATTTTTTCTTTCTGAGCCCAGAAGGGAATTTTTGCCACATTCTCCATAGCCATTTTTTCTGCTTCATCTTCGGAAAGAGCCATCTGCCTGATCAACTGCTCTTTCGTCTCTTTAATGATGTGAGAATACCTTTTGCGATAACCGAATTCATCTGTGCAATCGCTACAATATTTACTTCCAATCTCTCCGTTCGAAAAATCTTCGGCATCTTTCATCACTTTACCACAACTTTTACAGACATATACTGTTTTCATTTTTTCCTCCCCAACAAAGGGTTATTTTTCAAGAATTTTCATTCCGAGCATATTCATCAAAAAAGCCCAGGTATCTGCAGTTCTTTCAATTTGCATCGAGAGAGTTGTTCCGCCACCATGACCGGAATCTTTTTCTAATAAAAGCAGGATCGGCTCGCCCTCTGGATTTGCTTCTTGCATACGTGCAACCATCTTACGGGAATGCAAAGGGTCAACCCGGGCATCATTTTCTCCTGCTGAAATAATGATAGCCGGATAGTCTGTTCCATCTACTACATTGTGATATGGAGAATATTTATACAAATATTCAAACTGCTGCGCATCTTCCGCACTGCCATATTCATCTATCCAGAATCTGCCAGGACCGAATTTATGATAACGGATCATGTCGAGAAGAGGAACACCACAATCTACAACTTTGAATAATTCGGGTCTTTGAACGGTAACAGCTCCCACCAGAAGACCTCCGTTACTTCCACCTGAAATCGCCAGTGTTTCCGGATTTGTGTATTTGTTTTTGATAAGCCATTCTGCTGCTGCAATAAAATCGTCGAAAACATTCTGTTTATTTTCCTTCATACCTGCTTCATGCCATTTTTCTCCATATTCTCCACCTCCACGAAGATTAGGAATTGCCAGCATTCCACCAGCTTCAAGCCAGACAATATTCGTTGTGGAAAAATATGGAGTTTGGGAATAGTTGAATCCTCCATAACCAGAAAGCCTGACAGGATTGTTCCCATCTTTTTCCAGATCCTTTCTATGAACAAGAAACATTGAAATTGATGTTCCATCTTTGGAATTATACCAGACTTGCTCAGCAGTGAAATTCTCAACATCTATTTCCAATGGAAATTCTTTATAAATATCTAATCTGTCATTTTGAAAATCATATTTATAAGTAACAGACGGATAAGTATAGGATGAAAAACTAACCCAGATATCATCTTGCGACCAATAACCGCTGACATATCCGGTTCCGAGTGTTGGAAAAGATAAATCCCGGATAAAATCACCTTCCAGAGAATATATCTTAATAACCGAGTAAGCATTGTGCTGATAAACGGCATAAACATGCCCGGCGATTGCACTGAAATAATAAAGTTTATCCTTTTGTTCAGGTAAAAACTCCTGCCAGAATTCTCGCTGCGGATGATCAACATCCGTAATATAAACTTTCCCATTCGGAGCATCCTTATCTGTCTTTATCAGGATTTTATCATCCACAATATCTACAGAATAAGAAGCATCAAAGCCGGTGGCAATAGGAATCATTTCTTCATCATCAGAGCGTTTGAAATAAACCTCATTCTTGCGGAAAAGACCTCGATAGAAAAGAGTATATTTACCACACTCGGAAATCCCGACTCCGTGAGACATTTCCATATTATCTTCACTGAAATAGATCTTTTCATCTTCATCTGCAGGAGTTCCCAGCTTGTGAAAATAAATCGAACGCCAGTAATTTTCTTCTCCTTCCGGAACTTCGTTCTTTAAAGGATTAGCAGAATAGTAGAAACCCGAATTATCAGGCAGCCATGATGTTACATATTGTTTTTGACCTCTCAATGTGTCGGGAAGAATTTTTTTTGTAGAAATCTCCATAATTCTAACAACCGGATTTTCATCTCCGCCTACTGATTTCCCAAAAGCATAATATCTGCCATTTCTGGATGAACTTGTCCCATGTAATGATTCTTTCGGATCCCACAGATTTGGATCAATTAAAACTTCAAGTTCCGCATCTTCATTTTTTTGGGTTAGAATTCTCCATTTTTCATCATCTTTTCGTTTTTCCCATAAGAAGATTCTCTCTCCGTTCAGCACTTTAGCCGGTCTGCCGACATCATCATATCGCCAGAGTTCATTGAATCTTTTGATCAGTTTTTCTCTTTGGGGAAGATTATCCAGGATTGACCTTGTTAGTTTTTCCTGTTCTTCTTCCCACTCGATGACTTCCGGGTTCTTGCTATCTTCCAACCAGCGGTAATTATCTATTATTACTGTGCCGTGAAGCGTGTCTTTAACTGTAATTTTGGGAGTTTCAGGATATTTCAATTGAGCTGAAACATTCGAGAATACATAAACCATAAAAATTAAAATAAGAATCTTTTTCATTTTTTTCCTTTTATAAATTTTCTTTTAAACACCATTGAACTGCTTTTTTCATCAGGTTCCAGTCTGAACCGTAATCGTTAATTTTTTCCACAGCCGGTGATCCATCCCGTTCGCTGTCTTCTTCAAATTCCGGATGTGTTCCAATGATGAACACTCTTCCTATCCCGTATTCGAATGCTGCAATAGATTTTTTAATGTTTTTATTATTGATGTTTTGAATTTTTCGATCACACTTCCTTCTTTCACAAAGATCGATTTCAAGCTTAGATAATAATTAATTGTTCCGAAAAGGAACATAACAGCGGAAGTTACATCTATATCCCGGTATTTTTTTTGTTCTATTCCCAGCGTCATTGCTTTATGAAAATGACCCCGGATGATGGAATCGCGGAAAAGGATCTTTCTTCTCAGTTCCTCATTATAGAAGGGAAGCTCCCGCGCCATTACAGCAAAAAGTTCTTCGTCTTCCTGCAGAAGATTCAGGTATTGAAGAAGCAGTTGTTCCAGGTCAGCGGCTTTGGCTATCATCTGCTGAATGGCCAGGTTGATCTCTTCCAGTTCCTTATCAAGTATTTCTACTATGAGAGCATCTTTGTTTTTAAAATGCAGAAAAAGAGTGCCGTGTGCTATACCGGACCTTTCGGAAATTTCGGAAGTTGTTGTATTCAAAAATCCCTTTTTTACAAATTCCTGTTTAGCAATTTTCAGGATATGTTCCCGCGTTTTCTGCTTCTGTAACTGTCTTTTATTCATAGCAACTCCTATTTAAATGAGTAGACAGTCACCGAGTTAAAAGTCAGTGAATATTTTGTCAATTGTTTTTTTTGAAATAATTAAAAAAAGTCGGAGTAAAGTGTAATTACAATCGTCTTATAAATTAAATTCTTTGATCTTTCTGGCCAGGGTGTTGCGGTGGATACCCAATATTTTGGCAGCTTTCAACTGATTGTCACCACAGCTATCAAGCACCTTTTTGATATGCTCTTTTTCCCTTCCTGCCAGAGATCGGTCACCGGATTCTTCACTCTCTTCCAGGCCAGGGAAAGCATCATCCAGATTTTCTATGGTGATTAAGTCATTTCTTGCTAAGGTAACCAGCCGGGTTACGGTATTCTGCAATTGGCGGATATTTCCCGGCCAGTGACAGGAAACCATTTTCAGCAGAGCTTCGGGTGAGAAACTGATACTATCTTTCATATTGAGTTCTTCCAGGAAATGGTCTATCAAGAGGGGAATATCATCTTTCCGTTCGCGCAGTGGCGGCAGGTGAATGGGAACAACATTCAAACGGTAATAAAGGTCTTCCCTGAAACTGCCTTTGGCGATCTCATCCTCCAGGTTTTTATTGGTAGCGGCAATAATGCGCACATTTACTGTTTTAGGTTTAGAACTTCCGACCTGTTCGAAGGTCATGTTTTGCACTACCCGCAGAAGTTTTACCTGGATAAGCGGAGAAATATCACCGATCTCATCTAGAAAGATAGTACCCCCGTCAGCCTCTTCGAAGCGCCCTTTACGATCACTGACAGCGCCTGTAAAGGAGCCTTTCAGGTGACCGAAAAGTTCACTTTCCAAGAGAGTGTCCGGCAGGGCGGCACAGCTCACGATCACCAGTTTGTGCTGTCGGCGCGGGCTGAGTTGGTGAATTATCTCGGCGATCATCTCTTTGCCGGTTCCACTTTCGCCCGAAATGAGTACGGTAGCGGAATTGGCAGCAACCCGCTCTACAATGCTCAAAATATCCATGATCTTTTTGCTTTTACCCACAAAGGTAGCCGAGATACCCAGTTCAGGAATTTTATAGAGCAGGGCACTGCTCTCTTTTTGAATCTCCATCTGGGAGCGGATCGTCTTAATCTTGGTGAGCAGTTCCTGCAGGTTGACCGGTTTCAGGATGTAATCCATAGCACCTTCTTTGATGACCGAGACAGCATCGTTCACATCGCTGAAAGCAGTGATAATGATCACGGCTGCTAACGGATTGATACGGCGTACAGCGCGTAATACCTCTAATCCGTTTTTACGTGGCATGCGAAAATCGGTTATCACGATATCCACTAAGTTCTCCTGGAAAAGGCGAATACCTTCCTCACCATCTTCTGCGCTGATCACATTAAAACCGTTCTTAGCCAGAAATCCTGACAGTATCTCTCTCTGATTCTGATTATCTTCCACCAACAATAAACGCATTCTTACTCCTGCTTTTCCGGTAATTCGATCCTGAATTCCGAACCTTTACTATCACTTTTCACCGAGATATGTCCTCCGTGTCCTTCGATTATCTTCTTGCATACCGCCAGCCCGATGCCGCTGCCAGAATCTTTCGTAGTGAAATACATATCCCATATCCGGGACAGGTTTTCAGTAGGAATTCCGCAGCCATTATCCTGTACACTGATCACCAAATTATGCTTTTGCCTGCTGCATAAAATAATTATTTCCTTTTTACCTTCTGCAAGATCAAAAGCTTCCAGAGCATTCTTGATCAAATTTATTAAAACCTGTTTCAGTAGTTTTTCGTCAAGCGAGAAGATCTTTTTTTCCTGAGTTTCAAACTTGATCTGAACACCACCGGTATTACTACTGAACAGATCAACCACTGCAGAGATGATCCGGTTCACATCCACCGGGATTCGCCTGATCTCCAGTTGGCGGGAGAGTGATAAAAACTGTTCGACGATCCGGTTCAGCCGTTCCATCTCAGAATAAGAAACTTTAAACAGATCGGCAAATTCCTCACTTTTTTCCTTCACTTCAAATTCAAGTTGCATTCTCTGTAGGATCATATAGATAGAGTTGAGAGGATTTTTGATCTCGTGCGCCACCTCCCCGCCCAGCCGGGCGATCTCCACCATTCTTCTGCTGGTATGCAACTCCTCTCTGGAGCGTTGTAGTTTTTTGTAATTCCGATAAAAGAGATATTCCAGGAAGAGAGAGAACAGGAAAATGAACGAAAAGATTAAAAGTATTACATTTTTACCTGCCTGAGCACGTTTAAAACGTTGTAGACTCACTCCCAGACGGATCACCCCGAAATCATAGCTTTCCAACAGGAAAGGGCTTACTGTTTCCAGGATGGTTCTATCCTCAAACACTGTGAACCTGGAGTTAACCTGTTGAGAGCGGTAGATTTTTTTAAGAAATTCATCATCCTGCAACCGCGGTAGAGTTGTTATGTTGGAGGTAGCAGTTATAATACCCAGTGTGTCCTGTATGACAACGTAGAGTGCATGTTCGTCAGAAGGTATTCGTTCTGAGTTTTCCAACAGGGAACCCTCCACAAAATCGATCATACCGGATAGAGAGATATCTCTGGTGCTCTCCAGCAGAACGCTGTCGCTGACAGCTCCTACAAAATAGAGAGTCGGCTTTTTCCTGATCAGTATCCTGCTGCCGAAAACCTGGTTGGTATCAGCTGGCACAGCAAGTACTAATGTTTCTTCCACCTGCAGTTCCAACAATGAAAGATCGTGGGGATATGTGCCTCGGTAGAGATTGGAATTGATCACTCTGCCTTGCAGATTGATAAAAGAGAGTTCATGCAGATAATATTTCCTGCAAAGCTGCTGTAGTTGTCGGGTGGTAATTTGCTGCTGATCTTGTAATATTTCGCCAGCCAGTTCCAACCGTGATAAAAGCACTTTCTCGATCGTTTCGCTGGCAAAAATATTATTGACAATAGCTTTTTTCAGTATATTCAGAAAGAGTAGATTATGCAGTTTTTCCTCGGTCAGTTGCTGCCGCGTGCTCCGACTCTGGATATACAGTAATGCCAGCCAGCCGCAGATGATGATAGTTGCCAGCAGGAGCAGTATTACTTTCAATCTTTTTTCAGAGATCATTACAACTTCCTTTAGCGCGTCAGGATATCAAATTGGAATTTTAAACCAGCAACAAATTCAAAGGCAATTTCGTTGTCACTAAATATTGTCTGATAAAATCCCTCGGCATAGGTCATACATCCATCTGCCCAGAGCCAGTCTGCATAAAAACCTGCCAGAAAATTGATCTCGGAATAGGGCTGTTCCACCGCTGTTGCCAGATAATCTTTGCTGTTAAGAGCAAACCAGGGTTTGTATAGTAGATTGCTTTTTTCTACACTATACTCAATGCTGAATTTATGCATATTATAAGAAAAGAGATCGAATAACTCTTCGCTGGGATAGAGGAGTTTGTTTTCCTTATGTATATTATAATTGAAAAAATAGGTGAGGTTCAGTCTGGAATAATTACCCGCCGGGAAAAAGAAGGTTATTTGATAATTAACCGCCAGCAGTGGAGTGAGGTCTGCAAAATGTTTGGTGGCAGCATTAAACTCATGGTGTACTGTATAAGTTTCCAGGAATTTTTTAGTGATGAAATAGGCATTAAACTCCAGGTTGGAAAAAGCATCGTTTTGGGGAAAGGAACTGTTCCTGCCCCAGAGGCCGTATTCGCTGAAATCGGTTAAAGATTCACGTTGACGAAAGAGTTGAACAGTAGCCTGCGTCACATCCAAACTGTCGTTTTCATCATCCAGATAACGTCCGGAAATACTGAAATTAAGCAGAGGTAAAGTACGTTCATAGATCGCACCAATCTGCCAGTTGGCCAGTGAATCCAGATTCGTAAATGAGTAAACAGAACCATCTACAGCTAACCTGGAAACAGGCGTTTGCAGCTCAGTGGAGATTGTCGTAAACAGTTTTGTTTCCGACTCCGTTGCAAATTGTTTTTCTATTTGCATCCCGCTGCCTGCTTCCGAAAATATGAGTAGTTCTTCAGCTGCCCGAGCGAATGACGGAAAGCAGGCAAACAGGAGTAATATAAGGAGATTTCTAACCGCCATTTCCTCCGCCGCTACCGGAACCATGGCTGCTACCCTGTCCCTGGGTGTTTTGACCGCTTTGACCTTTATGCCATTCATGGCAGGAACCGCTGCGGAAAACCTTACCGGAGAGCTGGCGGTTGCGTCGCCAGTTACGATGTCTCTCCTGGAAATTGCGATCGTCTGCTATACCGTCGCCGTTCTTATCTACAAAAACATCCTGCTCTTCTGTGTCGTCCTGATGGATCTTTTCACGGGTTCTGATCCTCTCTCTCTCCTGCAGTTTTAACTGCTCTTTTGTCTTTACCCGCAGTGAATCTTCCGCGAAGAGGGTAAGGGCAAAAAGAATGATAAGCACCATAATTCTGGCTTTCATATCCACTCCTCCGACAAATTAATTATTGTCGATTTTTTTAAGGCAAGTTTTTTATTTATAAATTTCGCAGCAGGAAGAACAGATACTCTTCCTGCTTTAATTTACCTTTCACCTCTATTTTTTTATGCCTGAAGTAAAAGCAAGCAGCGTGCCAAACCGACAATGCGTTGCAAAATAAGGGATTAGATGAAAACAGCAACTGCAACTCTGCCCTCGTATGGGGCAATCGAGCGAAACCTGTGCACCAGATTAGTGCTGTCTGAAAAAGGGATAGAATTTTTTCCTTTTTTTCATTCTGACAAAGTTAATCTCTGCTGGTAAGTTGCTTTAGAAAATGCAGGCTGAATTGAATGAAAAAAAATGTAGCAGTTTGACTTGACACAATGAATTTGTCATAAAAAATAACCTGGTTTTAAAAGAGAAAAAATGCTAAAAAAGGGATTTTAATGGCTTTTGTTCATTTGCATAACCACACACAATACAGTTTACTGGATGGAGCCTGTCGCGTAGATAAAATGGTGCTGATGGCCAAGCAGTATGGTATGCCGGCTGTGGCCATGACCGATCACGGCAATATGTTCGGAGCTATCGATTTTTATACAAAAGCCAGGAAAGAGGGTATCAAACCGATCATCGGTATCGAAACATATATCATCAGCGGTGATCTGGATGCTCAGGAATCTAAAAAAGAGATTCGGCATCATCTCATTCTGCTGGCCCAGAACCTGCAGGGCTATAAGAACCTGATGAAACTCTCATCCAAAGCTTATCTGAAAGGTTTTTACTATAAGCCCAGGATCAATAAAGAGATGTTACAGAAATACTCTGCTGGTCTGATCTGTCTTTCAGCCTGCCTGAAGGGAGAGATTCCTCATCTTCTGTATAATAAGAAAATCGAACAGGCTCAGGAAGTCGTAGATTTTTATAAAAAGACTTTTCCGGGCAGGTTTTATCTGGAGATCCAGGGTCATGGTTTGGAAGAAGAGAAAATCGTGCAGCCTCTTCTGATCAAGTTGGCTCAGGATACAGGTACACCCCTGGTAGTTACCAATGATTGTCATTATCTCCAAAAAGAGGATGCCGAAGCACATGATGTGCTACTCTGTATTCAAACCGGTAAAACCTTTTCCGATACTAACAGGCTCAAATATAATACGAACCAGCTCTTCTTTAAATCTGAAGAAGAGATGAAAGAGCTTTTTCCCGAGTTGGAAGAAGCCTACGAGAACACTGTAAAGATCGCATCTGAAATCGATCTGGAACTGGATTATAAAGAATTTCTCTTTCCCCGCATAGAAATTCCATCAGAATTTACCAATGCCAAGGAATACATTAAACATCTCTGCTACCAAGCAGCAGAGGAAAAATATTCCCCCATGAACGACGAAATTAAAGAACGCATCGATTATGAACTGAGTGTAATCACCAAGATGGGCTATAACGAATACTTTCTGATCGTGAAAGATTTTTGTGATGCGGCCAGGCAGATGGATGTGCCCGTAGGACCCGGACGAGGTTCGGTAGTGGGTAGCGTGGTTTCCTACCTGCTGGGTATAACCCAGATCGAGCCGCTGCAGTACGGTCTCTTCTTTGAACGCTTTCTCAATCCCGATCGTATCGGCATGCCCGACATCGATATTGATTTCTGTGCCGAAGGACGCAGTAAGATTATAGATTATGTGATTAAGAAATATGGACGCGAGAGTGTAGCCCAGATCATAACCTTCGGCACCCTGGGTGCCAAATCCGTGATCAAGGATGTGGCGCGGGTGATGGAAGTTCCTGCTGCCATTGCCAACGAGATTACCAAACTTATTCCCTCTACACACAGGATCACACTGGAGGAGGCACTGCGTCAGTCCAAGGAATTTGCTCGCAAGATGGCAGAAGATGATGTGAAAGCTTCCATCCTGACCTATTCCAAAGTTCTGGAAGGCCTGGTGCGTCATATCGGAGTCCATGCAGCCGGGGTTGTTATCACTCCCGGTAAGCTCAGTGATTATGTCCCACTGGCTACCAGCAATCAGAAAAACGGTGAGCTCTCCATTCTGGTACAGTACGAAGGGAAGTGGCTGGAAGATCTGAAAATGTTGAAAATGGATTTCCTCGGTTTGAAGACGCTGACGCTGATAAAAAAGACAGTGAAACTGGTGAAACAGGCACAGGGAAAAGATATCGATATTGCTCAAGTGGACATTCATGATAAGGAATCATACGAACTTCTATCCCGGGGACATACCGACGGTATTTTCCAATTTGAATCGTCCGGTATGAAGAAATATCTGAGCAATCTGAAACCAAATATTTTTGAGGATCTGATCGCCATGGTCGCTCTCTACCGTCCGGGACCGATGCAGTTCATTGACAGCTTTATCGACCGCAAACACGGTCGCGAACGGATCTCTTATTCGCATCCCCTCACGGAAAGTGCTCTCAAGGAGACCTATGGGGTTACAGTTTATCAGGAACAGGTGATGCAGATAGCCCGGGAGATGGGAGGATTGAGCGGAGCGGAAGCCGACACTCTACGAAAAGCCATTTCCAAGAAGAAGTTGAGCACCATGGAAAAGCTCAAGGTCAAATTCGTGGAGGGAGCTTCTCAGAATGGCGTCAAACCGCAGATAATCGAGAAAATCTGGACCGACTGGCTGGAGTTCGCCAACTATGCTTTTAATAAAAGTCATGCCACAGCCTATGCATTCATTGCCTTTCAGACAGCCTACCTGAAGGCGCATTTCCCGGTAGAATTCATGGCAGCCCTGCTCTCGCTGGAAGATAATCCCAGCAAGATCCCCTATTTCATAGATGCCTGCAAGGCGATGGATATCGAGGTTATGCCGCCCAATATAAATTACAGCAGGAAAGAGTTCGAGGTACGGGGCAAAAAAATACTCTTCGGACTGAAAGCGATCAAGAACGTGGGCAGTGCAGCCATCAATTCCATCATTAAAGATCGTGGGAAAAAAGGTGCTTATAAGAACATCTTTGAATTCTCTACCCGCTCCGATTCGATGTGTGTAAATAAAGCGGTATTAGAAAGCCTGATCACAGCTGGTGCCCTGGATGAGTTGGAAGGCAACCGCGCTCAGAACTATGAAGCTGTCCAGATGGCTCTGGACTATGCCTCGGAAGCGCAGACTGAAAAGCTCCGTGGGCAGATGATGTTTTTCGATACGCTCGGTGCCGATGGTTCGGCAGGTGAATATATTCCCGAGCTTCCTGAGGCTAAAGAATGGTCGCTGAATGAAAAACTGAAACACGAAAAGCAGGTTCTGGGTTTTTACTGGTCCGGTCACCCGCTCAGCCAGTATCGGGAAATGCTGGATCTTTTTATCAACATAAGGACGGAAGATGCTGAATGCAATCCTGAAAAAGTACCTGCCAATATCGCTATTGCCGGGGTGGTTTCCGAAGTGCAGAAAAAAGCCGATAAGAGGGGAAATCCTTATGCTATTATAACCATGGAAGATCTGACCGGTAAATTTGAAGTAAAACTATTTAACAACGACTACCAGAATTATAGTGATATAATGGAAGAGGGCAAGGAGCTTTTTATCCTGGGCAAGAAATCAACTTACGGCAATGAACAAGAAGGCTTTTTGAGCATTATTCCCCGGAAAATCCTTAATTTTGCAGAGATGGCAACCCAGCTCTCAGGAGAGATATTTCTGAAGATCAAGGAAGCTGATTTCGATAGTGAATTTGCTAAGAAATTAATGAATTACTTTAATGAACATCCCGGTAAATTCGGTGTTCACATTACGGTTCAAACAGAAAAATTCAAAACCATGAACCTCCATCCCCGCACTATCAAGATCTTTCCCGGTGCCGATATCGACGAGCTCTTTGAAGGTATTGAAGAGTACCAGAAAAAAGTGAATCTGAATTTCAGTTAGAGGAACATTTCTTTTGAAACAGGCATTCCTGCTCTTCTCTTTCCTGGCGATCAGCGGCAGTCTCTTAGCCCAGCAGTTGAATATTACTGTTGATCCTAACAGGTTCCTGGATGAAAAAGGTAACACGATCTTTGAAATAAATTATCAGATTCCCTACCAAGATTTGAAATTTGAAAGGACCGAACAGGGATTTGTAGCCAGACTGAAAGTAAACTTTGCCCTTAACAAGGGCGAGAAAATAGCCTACCAGGATGAGTTTGTTAATAAGATTATTATGAAGGATGCAGCAACTGCCGACTCTCCCTGCTTCTTCTCCGATAAGATCATTCTCGCCCTGGCCGGCTCGGGTTACCTCTTCACAGCTACCTTTAGAGATGAACAGACTGATAAATCTGTCGATTATAACCATGAATTGAATATTCTACCCAGGGATACTTGGTTGAGTGAGGTTGAGTTCCTCTTTGATGTTGTAGCCGATTCCACAAATTTATTAGAGAAATTTCACCGCCAGGGTCAGCTGTTTTATTTGAACTCCTCTCATATTTATACCCTTCCGGAAAATGACAAACTCTGGCTATATTATATTTATTATCCGCCCCCTGACTCAGCCAGCTTGATTTTTGAAATGATAAAAATAAAACGTAAACAGGAAATAATTCTGGAATCAGCTGCCGAGATAGAGATTTCCGCTTGGGCAATACCGATCGTAAAACATCTGGATATCAGCCACTTGGAAGAGGGTTATTATGAACTTGTCATCAGCGCCGGCTTGGATAGTCTACCCCCGCTAGAGATAGCACACGATTACTTCAGCATCAGAATGGAGAATATCTTTTCGCAGCGACTTTTTATCGATCTGGAAGATGAGTTCATGCTGCTTAAATATTTTCTTACAGGCAAACAAGCAGCCATCTGGAAAACCCTGACCGAGCAAGGAAAAATAAACTTTCTCAACAGGTTCTGGTCTATCAATGATCCCGATCCATCCACCGAAAAAAATGAATTTCTACTCATAGTGAAAGATCGTATCGATTATTGTAATAATAATTTTTCCTACTTTAAAGAGGGCTGGAAAACCGACCGGGGCAGGATATATATCAAACATGGTGAACCCGATGAGATCATCAAGCTGCAAACTGGTCTTACTGCCAAATACCTTCAGAAAGATTATCAGATCTGGAAGTACAGGACCGGCACTGAACTGACCTATATCTTTATCGATCTGCAGACCAGCGGTAACTATCGGCTGATATACGTGGAAGATGACGATACGGAGAGTAGTGATCCTAGATGGCAATCCTATCTGGGAGAAGATTTTGATCTGGGATTGCTGGAATAGTATTCTGTTGTTCCAAAATGATATAATCTGTTACCTCATAGGGGGCATTTTCTTTAGATAAAAAAAAATATTAATAAATTTGACAGATTAATATATCTTATTAATTTCTGCGCTGTTTAGCAGATAAGGCTACGATGTCATAAAATTAATCGTGCTAAAAAAATGGAACGTAGCTTGCAGAGATAAGTTCATTCTGAAATAGGTGTAAAGGCATCTTTGTAATGCTTGATCTTGGTTGAGTCTGGTTTTTTCAGAACAACAATAAGATCAAAACGGGTAAAGTGGTCTTCGTATTGATGATTTTGAGATAGAAAAAAGGAAGCGGTCTTGGAGAGTTTAAGTTGTTTTGCAAAGGAGACACTGCTGAGGGCGGAACTCAGATTCGAGGAGCGTGTTTTTACTTCCAGAAAGACCAGCAGATCGTCATACAGGGCAATTATGTCGATCTCTCCATATTGGGAATAATAATTACGATGAATAATTTTGTAACCGAGAGATATAAGGAATTCAACAGCCATATCCTCTCCCAATTTGCCCGTTGTAATTGTATTTATATAATTCATGATTTGAAAAATATCTTGACTTAATATTTGTCAATAGGATATAAGAAAAACTGATATATTTTGGGGGTAATTATGAAAAAACCGATTTTATATTTAATTTGCGTGATACTGTTTTATTCTGTCGCGCTATTCTCTATGCCTTATACAACCATGGGAAACATTAACATCCCTGATGCCTACGTGCTGCCACACATGATGATAGATCTCTCCTACACGAACTATTTCGTGAGCGATGATCCTAATCCCGATTACGATGGCTACCATTATGCAGGCAATCTCAGGATAGGACTATTCGACAGGGCGGAGATCGGGCTGGTTTACACAAACACTGCCGGTGTGTACGGTAATTTAAAGGTGCGGATCATCAGTGAAACGGAAACCCTGCCGGCTCTCTCCTTTGGCATTCTAAACCTTTTCTCTTCAGTGTCCGACTTCGAAAAGACCGATGTTCCGGAAGAATACGATTTCACTGATCCGATCGACTATATCAAGAACTCGCCCTACCTGGCGGTCAGTAAATCCCTGGTCATCATTACCGGTATTCCCATCATGGATTATCTGGAAACATCTTTTCATTTCGGATGGGACAGAGAAGATTTCTGGGTAAAGGCGAGACTGTTAAGAGCTTCGGCGGTATTTTCTGGGGTATCGGTGTCAAAACTTCCCGTTACCGGGGCTTCGATCTCGAGTTCGACAGCCAGAACGTCACCTTTGGGCTTAACTGCCTCTACAAGAATTTTACAGTACGGGTCAGCATGTATGAAAT
>JACKQG010004649.1_pt1 | contig 15799 bp, 4 predicted proteins | sample 8237621 | NCBI WGS metagenome assembly JACKQG01 (sample SAMN15677084, study PRJNA649215) | marine metagenome | biome: marine; feature: Black Sea; material: saline water; isolation source: suspended particulate matter (SPM) from the Black Sea western gyre | collected 2013-06-09/2013-06-10 | depth... | reverse complement strand
GAATACAGGCCTGAAGTAGGCGTTCGCGCATTGGGTATGGCTGGAGCGTTTACCGGTTATTCGGATGACCCAACGGCGGCACTATGGAATCCAGCAGGGCTAGCAAGATTACAGCGCAAAAACGTTTTTGTTTATGACTTTTCTCAAGGTGCGTTATCATTCGCTTATCCTATCAAACAAATGGGAACTTTTGGGTTAAGCATACTGGATTTGAATTACAAGGATAGGTTTATATATGATAAATTGTATAATCCATTCGGCAAGTTTGAGATAGGGTATAATCAGATAACATTGTCTTACGCCCGGTCTATCAATAACTACCTGATGATTGGCACAAATGTCGGATACAACAAGGTACCATGGGAAAATAGTTCGTGGCAACCTAGTTTCGATGCAGGAATGATAACGCATGTGAAGTCAATCTTTATTGGAGGACGCATTACCGATATAGCAGATACAAAATTTTACAACCATAATGGTCAACCACTCCAAAACTTTTATCAGCAAGCTTCAGTGGGTGCATCTTGGATACCCAGCGAGCATCTCAGTATCAACAGCGATTTCAATATTGCGCGGCGAAAAATTTCTATCGGCGCAGAAGTCGGTTACAAAGGGATTTATTTGCGGTCTGGAGTTATAAGAAATCTGAATAATTCTGAAGCACCCTTTGACTGGACGGCGGGAGCATCTATCAATGGTGGAATCATACAATTGAACTATGCATATCTTAATAACAATGAAATAGATTACAAACATCTCATCTCAGTGGGTTTTGGATTCAGTAGTATCAGGCAGAAGGCATCTCAAGTACCTTACTCACCCCAAAATCAAATACCTAAACTGTTACCGATAACATCTATCAACTCTCGTGACTTGCAGATGAAATCAAAAGTGAAAGAAGCGGAGATTAAACCCACTATTACTGAAGCAGATACTAAAAAAGATGACAATATTTCCGCATCTCCCATCAAGCTTCCGATGATTAATAATCCAGCAAATGACACTTTTCCGCTCAAGACAAACACAAAAGCGGAAATAATTCAACCAACTTCCGAATCAGAACCAGAATTTGATAAACCGGATAACAACGAAAGCCAATCGGAACCAGAAGCTAATGAATCAGATAACAACAAAAGCCCAAAAGAAAATTCAGAAACGTCGGTTATGAGACTGGCGAAAAAGCATAGCGTCGAATTACCGTTAATCTTAGCTGTCATCGAAATTGAATCCAGATTCAAATCAGATAATGTTTCTCCGGCAGGAGCAGTGGGTTTAATGCAATTGATGCCAGTAACCGCCAGAGAACTTGGATTACGCGTACCATTATATAAAGCCCCTCTGAACCCCATACCTAATCAACGCCTTGATGAACGATTCGACCCTAAGAAAAATATCGAAGCGGGGATGAAATTTCTCAGTAGTATGATAAGTAAGTATAATAAAAATTATGTTCTAGCGCTTTGCGCATACAATGCCGGTCCTGGACGCGTTGATAAAAAAGTTCCCAGTATACGTGAAACCGAAAAGCATGTCGGCAGAGTTTTAAATCGCTACTACGAATATCAGAACTCGCCAGAGGAAATGCGCAGTGCACTTGAGAAATTAAACGAGATTTTGGGCGAATAGACCAATGTGTTTTTAATATGTCACTCAAAATTCACATTTACCCGCTTTTCTTTGGACAGACGCAATTCCAAAACGCCATTACGATAGCTAGCTTTGATTTTATCGGGGTTGATACCGGGCGGCAGCGCGATGTTTTTATTTATTTTGCCACGTATATTGAGCATATTATTTGATACCGTAATATCAATATCGCCCTTTCGGAGCCCAGGCAGATTGACAGATGCTATAATTTCATTTGCGCTCTCTGACATCTCTATGGCCGCCTCCATCCCCGATGGTAAAGCCTGACGGCTACCAGATTGTAATGTAGAATGTCCGGTTGATTCATAGACAGGTTGTTTATAAGGCGAAGCCTCCGCGGCGTATTCATAATTATACTCCGGTTGTGATATCGGCATTCTAGCACGCCTTTCAACTGTTCGATACCGATGAATACTTTCGTTAGTCATCTCCGGTTGACGAACCCTCCGCTCAAATCGCCGTTCATATTCCACTTCCACTGGCTCATCAAGGTTATACCAGCGACTCATAGCCATTTCAAACATTGATAAACGTCTATATATATCCTCAAAAAATCTGTTTGTTTCTTCTTGAAACTCACGTAAGTCATCAAACAAAGTCCAATGTCTCATCTTATTTTCCCCCTTTTACTTGGGTTCTTTCGGAACTTCCAACGCCTTTTGTGGCGAAAGTTTGCACTCGAACAAAATCCATTTTCCTCCCTCACTTCCAACCTTACAATCATCAGGCGGGTTAGACAACTTGAAACGGATTTCCGAGAAATCCCAGTTACCTATAAAACGCAGCTCAAAAGTATCTAAGCAAAATGATATCATATATTGTTACAAAGAGCAAACAAAATTTTTCTTAAATTATAATTTGCGTTGACATACAAATGAATATTATGTTATACTATCGTAAATTCTTATGTGTGAATAAAAAGCAAGTCAAATTTATAAACTTGGCGCATGTTAAGAATCAGTGCAAGACTAAGATTGAGGTTGAAGTTCAGGCAAAGACAAAAATTCAGCCTTAGTCTTAGCCTTCTTGCGAGTGGTTTTTCATACACAGGCAAGTTTCGAATTTTCACTCATATTTGACATGAACTGTTTATTTATAATACTGACTGTCGTCAATTTTTTAGGGGGGAACAGATGTTTCGAAATAAATTATTTATACCATTGCTAATTTTAGCCTTAGGGATTCTGGGCTTATCAACAGCGGCCTGGTCCCAACAATCAGGAGACAAAGTTTTTGAATGTCTCTCAGAGCTGTGCGAAGCAGGAGAAAACACAATCTCACAAAACGTAGCTGCACCCGCAACAGGGATACCTGCTAAAATAAATATTCTTTTGCAACTTACCGGTACAGCAGAAATAACATTAACATATATTGGCCCCGAGGAACCCAAGCCTTCACCGGTATCCCTATCAATAGAATTTACCGATCCAGAGTCACTAACACTTGATTGGTCTATTGATTTTGATAGCCTGGGTTTACCAGCCGGGCAATATGAAATAACAGAAACATTTTCAGTATTAGTAATAGAAGGATTTGGACTAATTGGAGACATATCTTTGCCTGTCAGTGCTGAATTTGATTGGGAGACTGATATTCCTCCTCATACAGAAATTATCATCAATGGTTATACAAGTGGAAGTGGTAATATTAGCAGTGATTTCTCTGGTGGCACAGGCTTTTGGGATCCTATTCCCACAGTTCTGCCGGCTCAAATAATATCAAATATAGGCGCAATTCCAGAAGGTCAGGAAGCCAATATTGAATTATCATTTGACGCAACCTTTTCGAAAGAAACCTTACTGATTCTACCTGAGAATGAACCACCTGTCCTTACGAGTGTAAACATTGGGGTTGAAGTAGATGATACTTTCGACCCAAGCGCTACAGCTTATACAGACAAGGTGTTAGGCGTTGCATCCATTGATGCAACGGATGATTTAACCTCTGTTGATAATTTGATAAAAATCTACAAATGGTTGAAAAACGGTGCGGAAATCCCCGGAGCAACCGGCACGACTTTGGACGGGTCAGACTTCAACAAGGATGATGTTATCTCTCTCGAATTGATAGTTAAAGATGGGGGTGGTCTGGAAAGCGATGCAGTAGTTAGTAATGAGATAACTATTGCTGATAGCCCGCCATCTACACAGGAAATAGCGATTGTCGCAAGAGGAGCCCCCGCAGGCACACCTCTTACTCGTGAGCATGACTTATTCTGTCAAATCATAACTGAGAGTGTTGACCCTGATGGCGATGTTGTTACCTATAATTATCAGTGGAGTAAGGACGATGTACCGCAACCAACATTGACAGATGCAGTTGTACCCAATGATCTTTTCGAGAAAGGTCAATCTTGGACATGCACTGTCACTCCGTTTAGCGCCAGCTTGGAAGGTGAAAGCGCAGAATATTCCGGCGAAATTGAAAATGCTCCCGTAAGTATAGAGGAAATAAGCGATCAAACTGTAACTGAAGAAATTCAAACTCTTGAATTTACCCTTCCAATCGTAGATGCAGATGGAGATGGAGATATAAATCTGCCGACGTTTGAAATCAGTCCAACACCCGAGGACTTACCTGAAATTATCCTTGGCTCCTATATATTTCGTTGGACACCCAGCCGGAATGACAGTGATGATGAAATAGGTTCTAAATCCTATGAAATCAATATAACTGCCACTGATAAAACTGAAGCGACTGCTACAGCGACGTTCAACGTTACAGTCAATAACCTTAACCGACCTGTTAGTATTCGCATCGTTACTATCGACGAAGTAACCGGCGAAGAGTTACCACCCGTGATAGCATCAACAGGATCAGGTGATCCAATAAACCTTACCGCTATCGTTACTGATGATGACCCAAGTCCCCCAAGCCTCTGGACATACTCAATTTCTGCGGAAGTCCTTTTTCCGGAAGGCGGCGAACTTGGTTCGCTTGCTGATGTAATAAGCGCTTGGGGAACAACTGACACAAGTGATAAAGCGCGCAACTTCGACTGGACACCACAAGCGGATGATGAAGGTAAGAACATTCGGCTTAGATTTACTGTGAAAGATAACGGTAAGCCGACTCCCAGTGCTGACCAAGAAACTGTCACTATCAGCGTCGCTGCCAATCAAGCTCCAGTTTTGGTAGTGACTAAAGATGATGAACCGGTTGGCGACGCGCCTATCTTCATGAAGGAGAATGAATCTCTTACGTTGAATCTCACTGGAACTGACCTGGATGCTTCTGATATTGTCTCGCTATCAGCCGTATCCATCCTGATTGATAATGACATTGCAAGTTTTTCCATAACTGACGGAAATCCAGCCAGTGGAACATTTCAATTGCCGAAACCTGACCGAACATTAACTCCGGGTTTGTACTCTGTTGCTTTTATAGCGACGGATAATCATCCAACGAATCCACTTATTGATAGCCAAACAATAGTAATCAATATCGAAGATGTCAATGAGTCGCCGGAGTTCCTCTTGGATCCAGTAACCCAAGAAGTTTATGAAACTGAGACAGTAAGTTTTACGGTTCAATCTACAGATGGTGATGGCGATGTTTTGACCATCTCCGCTGAAGCAGTAGGCGCTGATGGTTTCCCCACCGGTTCACAGTTATCCAGTCTAAGTTTCAACCCAGATACTGGAATCTACAGTCGGACATTCACCTGGACACCAGGATATGATGTGGTGACGGAAAAGGTTGGGACTATCGAAGTGACTATTGTTTTCTCAGCAAATGATGGCCGCGGAGAAAATAGCAGCACCTCTGAGCAAACATGGGTGATAATAGTTACCGACAAAAACCGTGCTCCCGTGATTTTGGAGATAGCAGGCGTCGTGCCAATAAATGAAGGTGAAATGTTATCTGTTACCGTCACAGCGAAAGATGACGACAAAGAACAAGTCACCATCTCACCAGAAGAAAATGCTTTGCCCGGAGGCGGCAGTTTTACGCTGGATGCACCAATCTATTCTCCCGAGACAGGAATCACAACTCAGGAGATGACATGGACAGCGCCTTTTGACGTTGCTACTGCTGCCGACCCAATTGTCTCTGAAACTGTCAAAATTACAGCCGATGATGGCGAAGTTGAGAATAACACGGACACCGAAGACATCACAGTGGTTGTGAACAATGTGAACCGACCCGTCGAGTTGACCATCTCAAGTAATTCGCCCGTCAATGAAAACGACGAGATGCAGGTCACGGTTACGGGTACTGACCTTGATGCTGAAGACCAAATAAGTCTGGAACTAATTGGCTTCCCAGGCACGAGAGTAGACATCGGTTCTAATTCGGGGTCTCACACCTTCCCATGGACGCCGGGATACGATTTTGTCACAGGCACAGCGATATCTGCGGATATCGACCTGACCATCAAGGGTGATGACAATAATGGTTTGCCAAATAGCGTTGTCACAGCCCAACCCTATACGGTTACTGTGAACGACGCAAATGACCCGCCAGTGGTAGTACCAGAAGAGTTGTCTGTGCCAGAGGTAGGTCAGATTTTAGAGGAAGGTCAGAGTTTAGTTATCGGCCCGACGGGCACAACTATACCGGAGGGTGATGTATTTGCCGCCATAGACGTCACTGGCAACGTAGACGGTGACTCGCTAATTTATTGGGTTACCAACAAGCCAAGCGGTTTAAAGATCTCTGGAGCAATAATAACGTGGCAACCAGGATATGACCAAGCTGGGACTCATACCTTCGACTATAAAGTGAGAGATGTACGATTGGATGCGGAAGATAATCCGAAAACCGGTGTAGCCGCTCCACAGACAGCGACCACGGAGATTACCGTTGAGGTCACCGAGAAAAATCGACCGCCTGAGTTGGACCCAGTCGGAAATTTCGTATTTGTTGCTAATCAACTAAACACAACAGATCCACTTACTGCATCCGACCCCGACGGCGACGACCGATTCTACCGTCTTATGCCTCGCGCCCCCCTTGTTGAGATTCCCGAAGGATTAGAAATAGGTGAAACGACAGGTGTAATAACTTGGACACCAGGAGCTGGTGATCTTGGGCTCGACTATATTCTTACAGTTGAAGTCAGAGACCGTGAGGTCATAGATATCGCGGATCCAGAATACGACCCCAATGTACTAACAGATCCTGAAGATTTTACCATCGCTGTCAGAGCTGCAGTAGATAATCCGCCTGTAATCTCAAATGTCAGCGTTGCCACTGATGATACTGTCGTTGCCAATGGTGAAATCGACGAAGGTGAAACTGTCACAGTCACGTTTGATGTAAGCGAACTTGACAACAATGAAGTAAATCTCAGCGCCGTATTGCTTAATCCTGGTGCGCCCGTGGTCGTAACTCCAACTATGGTTCCTGGCGGGAATATTACAGGTGCGACAGCACAATGGGCAACGGGCTTCAGGGATGCTGCTGATAGAGATGCCGGTGACCACAAGTTGCAACTGAAAGCAACATCTACTGGTGCAAGCGGCTCTCCATTGTCTCGTACTAAAAAGGTCGATCTTACAGTCAACAAAGTCAACCATTTGCCAAAAGTCGAATGGGATAATATAGATGATAATGTTACCATTTCCCCCACGACTCCCACAGGTGCCGATAACTTAACTGTTAACTATATTTTTTCCGATGAGGATGGAGATGATGAAGATGGTACACAAATCCGATGGTACAAGGGTGATGCTACAGAACCCGATCGCGGTGATGAAATAACCCAACTGCGTAACGCTCCCATCGTTTTATCAGGCTTAACCACTCCCGGTGAAAAATGGACAGTTACGGTGAATCCGAGTGAGGATGGTGGTATAACATTCGGTTACGACCCAGGAGCAGAACCTTCATACACGGTAACCATTTCCGATACGCCTCCAACTTTCAATAGTCCGCAGGTCTTACCCCTTGAAGGTACTGTCGCCACCGAATTTGAGTATAGCGTCACTTACTTAGATGTGGATAACCAGGCTCCTGATAGTGTGGTTGTTCATATAATCCCAGAAGGAATTACGCTATCGATGATGAAAGACCTGGCGGATAACGATTTCACTGATGGAGTTGAATATACAGCTAAAATCTCCGGTTTGAAGAAACTCCCAGACGAAGAAAGTCACACTTACGAATTTGTGGCTACATACGGCGAAGACGTAATACCCCCTGATTCTCATTCGGGTCCTACAATCAATGATAGCCCCGCTGTGGTCAGCGCTGTTACAACATCTGGAAAAACAGGCGATATTGTTGTTTCCTATAACCTGGTTGACCCTGATGGAGAGCGGGCAAATATTCGGCTTGATTACAGCAGTAGTGGCGGCCTGACTTGGCTCCAAAATGCGGTCAGTCGAAGTAATGTTGCTCCAGGCGTTGGATTGAGTTTAAAATGGCCATCCCCCGCAGGTGTCGATAAAATAAGCTATCTTGTCAGGGTTGTGCCCAACGGAATAACTGATAACGCCGGAAGTTCCAATACATTTATCGTCGACAACAAAGAACCAGACGCGCCGACGATAAGTTCAATAGGAGACCGAACAGTAACGGATGGAACAATTGACGGCGGGAATGTCTTTGGCCCAAGCTTTACCGTTGTTGGTACTGGAGAACCAAACGCGGAAGCGCGCGGTTATGGCTCCTCTACGTTTACTGCTCCTATTGACGCCAGCGGTAATTTCTCGATTAGTTTTTCCGGTTTATCCGATGGAAAACACTCCATCAGTGTAACCGTTTTCGACGGAGTCCATGAGAGCGAACAAACATCACTCCAAATCGTTGTGGATACAGTTGAACCGACAATTGATGTGATATCTCCCAATGAGGGCGCGGAAGTTACCAAGCGAACTCCTACATTCAAAGCACGAATGGAAGATGTTGGTAGCGGGCTTGAATCGTATGCTGTGTCAGTTGCTGGAAATACATACACCATGGCATATAGTCTTGCTGATAAAACAGCCTCCTATACATTGCCTAACGCTGCGGCTTTAGGGCAAGGAGTGAGTTACACGGCGGTTTTTGAAGCAACAGATAAGGCTGGGCTTACCACTCATGCTATCGTAAGTTTTACTGTGAATATAGGCGCCGCGGACAAAATTCCGCCAGTTATCGGCAACTTGACGCCTACTGGTTTCATCACTACTGATGAATTCCAAATCAGCGCCAGAGTGGTTGATTCGGAATCTGGCGTAGATAATGAATCCGGAATTAGCGTTAAAATTAAGAAGATGAGGAGCGCAGATGGCACTGATGTATCTGCGACGACTCCAGAAAATACCTTATCTGCTACCATGAGCAGTATCAGCGCATCGGAAAGTATAATCAGCGCGCCAGTAACAGTAGTAGATTTAACAGAGACCTCGACGGTAAGCGGCGAATATCGCATAGAAGTTGAGGCTTCCGATAAAGCTACGCCAGAAGCCAATAAAGCTCAAGCGATTTGGATAATTATAGTGGATATTGATGCGCCTGAACCGATAACCTTTGACCCGTCAATTCTAACCCTCACCAATCAGTCGATTATTACTCTAATAGGTACATCAGAACCTAATTCAACAGTTGCTATCTCAGTCAACAGTGGAGCACCCTTAACGACAATTGCTGATGGAAGTACAGGTGATTTCACCGTATCTGGAGTTGCCCTATCGCGTGAAGGGCGAAATACTATCAGTGGTACTGCCACAGATGCCGCAGGCAACAGTAGTCCCGCGACAACTATAGAAATCAATAGAGATACTGTTCCACCATTGATTACTGACCCCGTTCCCGCAGATGGCGACATTGTTGGTGAAGCACAGCCAACCATTTATCTGACAATAATTGATGCTTACGGTATCGACGAAACTAGCATTCAATTCAGCTTTGATGGAGGATCCATTGAGGAAGGCATTGGAGATGGATTCTACACATACAATGCTGGTTCCGGTCAGTTGAGCTATAGACCAAGCGACCCCTTTACGGAAACTGGCACATATACATTCTTGGCAAGTGTAACGGATTTGGCTGGCAACGAATCTTCCGAATTTTCCAGTAGTTTCCTGTATCAAGCAGGTTTGGGCGACAACGTAGCTCCGGTGATTAGCAACTTCCAATACACAGCACCCGACATGATTTCTGCGACGGTATCTGATAACACTGAGAATGGTATAAATTATATCGAAATCAGTGTGGAAGGTCCAGAAGGTACAGCCTTTATTTCGCATGGTGCGGCGCTTCCTACAACTTCTGTGAATCTGGAATTTAGCTTCAATGTTGAGGACTTACAAGATAACGCTGGAATGCTGCCAGATGGCTCATATACTGTTACCATTTATGCGGAGGATGCCGCTAGCAACTCTGACCAAAGAACACTCGCTGTCGAATTGGATACCACCACAACAGCGCCGTCATTGGGCTACACGTCAAGACCTGATGACATTATCGGAGGCGATGGCAGAATATACACAAGTGATTCTCAAATCCTTGTCCAAGCCTCTGGTGTGGAATCAGAAGCTTTAGTAACAGTATTTAAAAATAGCATACCTTACGGTACGGCCGTTGCCAGCAGTGACGTCGAAATGTCCGTTTCACTCAATTTGGGAGCAAATGAAATTAAGGCAAAAGCGGAAGATGTCAATGGCAACGAAAGCGAAGATTCAAATATTCTTAATTTCACGTTAGACCTCGCGCCTCCATCAATCAGCGATTTTAGCATCCAAAACAGCACTGGTGATGTAACCGGTAAGCCAACCAATGATGGTGAAATTACAGTTAATGTCACCGTTGCTGAACAACAAGATGCAACGAAGGTAGGTGTTGAACAGACCACTTTAATCATTAAGAAGGATGGAATTCCCATCTCAACTGCTCCGCCTTCCAGCGCCGGTCCTGATTATTCAGAATCCCTTAGTCTCACCCAGGACGGAGAATATACGTTCATTGTAGAAGCTGAAGATTCGCTGGGCAACCAAGCTAGCGCGCAAGCAGAGGTAATTCTGGATACGGCAGATCCAACTGTGACTATCAATACACCTAGTGGAGACACAACTGCATCTGTTTTTCCCAATATCACAGCGACCATTGATGGCTTTGATATTGATATAAGCAGTGTTGAAATGTGGCTCAGTTTTGGGCAGGAAGATGCAGCAGCGGCTGAAACTGCTGACGGTGATGTGGTTACACACGTTTTCATCGCAACCGCAGGTGGTGGAAGCGTCAGTTATATCCCCAGCGATGTTCTTGAGGATGGAAAATTTTATAGAGTTGAAGTCACTGTTTTCGATCTTGCTGGAAATCCGGCTTCTGCCTCGAAAGTTTTCCAAGTGGTCGCAGGCGACGATGAAATTGGGCCCATAATAACTCAACTTATTCCTCTTCCCGATGATACTATTAGTTCCGAGGCCTTACAGGTCATTGCTGTCTTTTTAGCTGACGAGTTTAGCGGTGTAGACCCAGCCACAGTCTTATTTGAGATTAATGGCTATATCTATACGTTGGAGGAATTATTGGGTGAAGCAGAAATTGCAACCTTCAGAGAAACAGGCTTATTGGTGATTAATCTTAAAAATCTCCGGCTATTCCAACTGGAATTAAGTCAATTAGAAAATCCGTTGGAATTAAGTCAATTAGAAAGACCAACCTCTCTGTCAAGGGGGAGAAATAACGTCAGAGTGCAAGCGGCTGACAGAACTGGTAATATCAGTGAAGCCCAGTGGAGTTTCAACGTCGTTACTGAACCGCCGACATCGCCAATTTTGAAGGATATTGTAAGTCCGATTTCAGAGACAGCGATTATAGTTGAAGGTACGGTGTCCGGTGTTTCAACGACGAATCCTGTTTCTGTTGTTGTTACTGTGGATGGCGCCATTGCCGGCAAAGGTATTGTGAATCCGGACAATGGTAGCTTCATAGTGGAAAATGTATCGCTTTCAGCGGGTGCAAATAGCATCGGTGCTTATGCTACTGATAGCGTCGGGAACCAAAGCAAGCCCACCAGCCCCATCGAAGTGACTGTTGACCGGAAGCCACCGGTTGTGACTATAAAACCATTGCCAGCCACGACCAATCAGCCTCAAATCACCGTGCAGGCTACTATTAGCGACAACATACCGTCACCAATATCTGCTGTCAATCTTGTCCTCAATGGCGAATCTAAATCGGTAACGCCAAAGGCAAAATTGGAGATACCAGTTACATTGGTATCAGGTTCTAATACGATAGTAGTCGAAGCTTTTGACGCCGCAGGTAACAAGGGTATTTCCACTGAAGCAACTGTTGAATTAGACACGATAGGTCTGGATATTGCTCCTGAGGGCCTTGTTGCACGGGTTGATATGACGGGTGAAAACATCAAATTGACCTGGCAGGAAGTGGAAGGGGCTTACGCGTACAATGTCTATCGAAGTGAATCTGGTGCGATTTCAGATGCGACTGAATTATCCCCAATTATCCAAAACGTCAATGCAACTTCGGCGTTAGACAAAACTGCTGTCCCCAGCGTCACTTACTTCTATGCAGTAACAACTCTTGACGCCGCAGGAAATGAAAATAAGCAAGTAATCTCAAATAGTCCAAATGCCACGCTTATTATCGGAACTAACGGTGGTCAGGCGATATTGCCGGATGGAACAAAAGCTGTTTTGAAAGCCAACGGCATAGCAGACAATGTGCTTCTGTCAGCTAGTGTTGCTATTAATGTGCCGGATGATTCATCTGTACCTGAGTTGAAAAGAGAAGTTTCAGGTAGCGTCCGAGAATTTAGCATCACAATGCAGGATGGCAGTGTAATAGATAAATTTAAGAAAACAGTACGAATCACTATACCGTATTCTGAGCAAATAGAAGATACACCGCATGCGCTGCAACTCTTCGTCCTTACAGAAGATGGTTCTTGGACAAAGGTAGAAGACCAGATGACAGATACTGAAGCGAATATTGTCACTGGTATCGTCCAAAACTTAGGCGTCTATCGGCTCGCAATCTCCTTGCCTCCTTGGGATGTCAATGGCGATGAACAAGTGGATATTCAAGATCTAATGTTGGTCTCCGAACAATTCGGCAAAACTAACCCAGAGATAGGCGATGTTGATGGTAGTGGAACTGTTGATATCTCTGACCTCGCATTAGTTGGCGTACACTTAGGCGAAGTGTATACGAAATAGCGATTCTAAATCCCCCAAAAGCCGTGTCTTTGTCCTAAAGACACGGCTTTTTATTATATTCGGAATTTCTGGGTGTTTCTAAAAAAACTTGACATTAGCAAAGATTTAAGGTATATTTTAATTCACATCATCTGTTTAATGGATTTTGACGATGAAAATCAGTCATTGTAAGCTAAGATTCTATTTTAGTTCTTAATAATTACCAATAACAACAATTTTATAGTCAGTCGGTTATTCCCCTCTCTTTTTAGGAAAAACATGATACAAGTAATCAAAATAGAAATTAATAATTATCATCACCATTCTAACTTCTCTTGCGAATAAGAGGTTAGAATGTCTTTGTTCAGGTATAAATCCCTACTAAACTGACCTCTCTTCCCAAGAGAGTTACTGAATTTAGTAGGGATTTTTTTATTTATGGGAATACATAGAAACCGAGTTTTTCGGAAAAATTCGGTTTCTGATATAAAACACAGGAGGTTACGAAAATGATAGAATTTCGCAGGCCAAAAGGTACTCAGGATTTTCTTCCACATGAGATGGCAGTAAGAAATTATGTTGACAGCATTATTCGACAGACTTTTGAGGAATACGGTTTTCAACAGATTAAAACTCCCACTTTTGAGGAATTTGCTCTTCTAAGCGTGCGTTCTGGCGAAGCAATTAGGAGAAAAATGTACACCTTTGCTTCCAATGGGACCGAATATGCCTTGAGACCTGAATTAACGGCTCCCATTTGCAGAGTTGTGGCGAGTGGAGAATTAGAACAGATATCGAAACCTTACAAGCTCTATTATATAGGTCAATGCTTTCGATATGAGAGTTCAGGACGGGACAGAGAATTTCGGCAAGCCGGATTGGAACTGATGGGTTCATCATCCCCCATAGCGGATGCAGAGGTCATAACGATAGCCGTAAAAGTTCTTGAAAAACTGGGGATTGCCGACTATAAACTCGAACTAAGCAACACAGGTATATTCCGAGAAATTCTCAAAGAAGCCCAAGTGGATTTTGATGCCTGGAGTGAAGTCATCGGTGATGTAGACCATGTTACGAGTTTGAGGGAGGAATGTCAATTCCTTGAAACAAAATCCAATTTCGATCAAAATGATATCGAATATGTCAGAAGTGAAATTGAGAATTTATATCGCTTACAAGGAGAGATTAAATACTCCGGTGAACACAAAAGCCCATTGATAAGAGAATTAGATAAAAATACCATGAATGAATGGCTGCTCAAACTTCCCATAACAGCAGAAGAAACATATAAAGCTGTGTGGATGAAGCAAAATCGGATTTCCGAGGAATACTCAAACCTGCTGATGGAAATTTCGCGTGTTTGCGGAACGAAGGAGACCATAATTGAGAGTGCGGAAAATCTCCTCAAAAAAACTCGGCAGGAGCTTCGTTCTCCCAATCTGGCGGAAAATGCTTTTCAAAATTTATTGGAAGTTTGTGAATGGCTTGATATACACGGGATAAAAACTTACGAAGTCGCTCTGGGCGTTACACGAGGCTTCGACTTCTACACGGGAACAGTCTTTAAAATTGACTCTCCTATACTCGGCGCTCGAAAGCAAATCTGTGGCGGAGGAAGATATGATAACCTGGTAGCGGAGTTTGGCGGTCCAGAGATTCCAGCAACAGGCTTTGCTTTTGGATTCGAGAGACTTGCGGAAGCTTTCGAGAAAAGCGGGAATGATTTTGTTGAACTCAAAAAAGACTTTTATGTTGCCACAACTTCCGAGGATATGCTGTCCCAAGCAGTAAAGGTAGCGGAAATGCTTAGAGAAAAAGGCAAAAAAGTGGAAATTGATTTGATGGGTAGGAACTTAACAACTCAACTTGATTATGCCGCGAAGACAAATTTTGACTACGCAGTTATCCTGGATTCCAAGCCACTACAAGAAGGATACGTAACCCTTATGGATATGAAAACTCAAGAAAAACAACAGGTTAAAATTTCAACTTTGAAAAGCAAATTGGAATAATTGGAGGTATCACGCAAGATGAAAGAATATTTTGACAACCAAAATACGAATAGGTTAAGAATTGCTCTACCCAAGGGTAGTTTGCAGTCAGATACCCTTGTATTGTTTCAAAAAGCTGGATACCAAGTCACAGGTTATGAAGCAATGAGCAAAAACTATAGACCTAAAATTGATGATGAGCAACTTGTGGCAAAAATTTCAAGGCCACAAGAGATTCCTTTGTATGTCAAGGAAGGATACTACGATTTAGGAATTACAGGATTGGACTGGATTCTCGAAACGAAAACCAATGCATACGTTGAACAAGTCCTTGATCTGAAGTATGGTTTTATTAAAATAGTCCTTGCAGCGCCGGTTGGGAAGAATAATTCGATAGGACTTGAAATTAAATCATTTGAAGATTTGAATAGCCTACCCAAAGAAGAGATTAGAATATCAACCGAATATCTGAATATTTCCTCAAACTACATATTCGAGAAAATTGGAGTAGGTCCACGAATTATTACACCCTGGTGGACAACTCCACAAGGTGGTCACTTCACTCTGATTTTGTCCTTTGGCGCAACAGAAGCAAAACCTCCAGATGAAGCTGACGCAATTATTGATAATACTGCTTCAGGTGGAACCTTGAGAGAAAATGATTTAGATGAGATTGATTGCTTATTAGCAAGATCAACCGCGATGCTTATTGCAAATCCCAAATCACTGAAAGACCCATGGAAGAAAGGGAAAATCAATGAAGTCGCGCAAGCTTTCCAGAAATCGCTATCGCGTAGGACTCGAGAATCCATTCCTGCTCATTTCTAAGGAGAAGTGGTGAATATTAGGGGAGGAGTGGAGAGTACATTATTCTCCATTTTTCCCTATCATTTACACAAATTAGAATTTGGTGTTGACAATCTCGGTAGGTGATAGTATAATCATAATAAAATCCGGAGGATATTTTTATGCCTACCGTAAGACGAAGTCGGTTGCGAGGAGTTGCGAGGCACGAAGCAAACTAATCAGTGAAGCGAACACCTTGGGACGCGGTTTATAAGCGGGAGG
>JACKQG010004648.1_pt1 | contig 15802 bp, 11 predicted proteins | sample 8237621 | NCBI WGS metagenome assembly JACKQG01 (sample SAMN15677084, study PRJNA649215) | marine metagenome | biome: marine; feature: Black Sea; material: saline water; isolation source: suspended particulate matter (SPM) from the Black Sea western gyre | collected 2013-06-09/2013-06-10 | depth... | reverse complement strand
CCATCGCCGTGTCCAGCTATTTTAGTCCCCTCAATCCAGAGCATGAAAATCGGGTTTTTAACGCCATCACCCAAGTTTGTGATTTGCCCATTGTCTTAGGAAGTCAACTATCCACCAAACTCGGCTCTGTGGAGCGCGCAACAACTGCGGCCTTGAATGCATCGTTACTTGCTGTGCTACAAGATTTCATCATCGCCGTTCGCAGAGCCATAGAACGTAGGGGTATCAAGGCTCCTTTGATGGTGGTGCGCGGCGATGGCACTCTGATGAGTGATGAGTTTGCCGCCAGAACCCCAGTTGAAACAATCCACTCTGGACCGGCGGCAAGTGCCATTGGTGGGCGTTTTCTTTCCAACCAAGATGATGCCCTGGTTTTGGATGTTGGGGGCACTACAACGGATTTAGCGCTGATCCAAAACGGTGAAGTAACTATCAGTGAGCAGGGGGCGGCAGTTGCCGGTTACAAGACATCTGTCCAAGCTGCAAACTTGCTTTCGATCGGCTTAGGTGGTGATAGCCACATCGCTCTCGACCGCCAGAACGAGATAACCATCGGTCCCGAGCGCGTCGTGCCATTAGCTTATCTCGCCCACGAACATCCTGGTCTGGTCGGGCAGTTGAAAAGCCTAACCCAAAAAACTTGGCCCCCTAATCATCCAATATGGCTAGAACATTGGTTTTTGCTGCGTGAACCCACAGATAAACATATTATCAAATCCGAGCGCGAAAAGAAGCTGATAAAGGTTCTCTCCGATGGTCCCCAACCAATTCCAGAGCTTCTAAAAGAGTTAGATCTCTTACATATCAACCAGCTCAACGCCGAGGAATTATTGCGTCAAGAGATCATCGGCAAAGCGGGTTTGACTCCAACAGATTTACTGCATGTCGATGGCCGTTACACTCCTTGGGATGCCCAGGCATCTCAATATGGTCTGACTTTGCTCAGCAATCATCTCAATTGGGATGATTCAGATTTATCGAAATTCATATGGTCACAGATCACAGAGCTCATCGTTCAAGCTGTGGTCGAATTCCTAAGTGAGCGCGCGGTTCCAAGGGGTTCGTATACGATCAAAGATATCGGTGCCTGGTTCTTCCACAATAGCATTAATGACGCACATCCCCATCTGGACACACAAATTCGCCTGAGACACCCTATCATCGGCATCGGTGCTCCAGCAGAAATTATGCTAAGAGATGTAGCCAAGATTTTACAAACAGAACTGATCCTCCCGGATTATTTCTATGTAGCCAACGCAGTTGGTGCTGTTTCAGGGAGCATCATGGTCGCGGAGGAGATTTTGGTTTATCCGCGTCTAACCGAGTCCGGTTTGGATGTGATCAGCTACTTTGTCCAAACACGGGACGATCGCCAAGAATATGAAGATATTGACGAGGCACTAAATTTTGCGCGCCAATTTAGTCAGGAACGCGCTTTGAGTGCAGCCTTGCGTTCGGGGGCAGATAATCCGCAAGTGACCATAGATGAAGCGAATGATGGCTTGGACACATACCGTATCCGCGCTCAGGCTGTGGGCAACCCCCGATTAGCAAAATAAGATTGGACACTGGTTTTCTGAATAATTTTTCGTGTTCAATAACAGGAACCATAATTCTCAATGAACTAAAAAAGTTGCTATCGAATATTATTTTCAACACAGGAACATTTTATGCCTCAAATCACCGTCATTTACGGAGAAGAACAAAAATCCATTGAAGCCCAACCAGACAGTCTTCTCGGAGACATTATTGCCGAAACTGGATTACCTCTTGAACAACCTTGCGCCGGGCGTGGCACTTGTGGCAAGTGTAAAGTCTTAGTGGAAGAAGGTGTTAGAGAACCCGATGAAATCGAACTTGAAAACCTATCCCCAGGCGAGCTTGCACTGAACAATCGTCTGGCCTGCCGAGCCAGGGTTGACGATGACGCTCGGGTGGTTTTATCGCCGATTGTGGTTTATTCCAACAAGATCTTCAAGAGCAGTTCTCGATACAAGCGTGAAAAAGACGTTCCCTTAGGATTGGCCATCGACCTCGGATCAACCACAGTAGCCGCTTTCTTGACTCTGCTTGACAATGGCGAGGTGGCTGCAGGGGGTGCGGGCCTCAACCAACAAACCGTCTATGGCGCGGATGTGATATCGCGGTTGGCCGCGGCTATCGATGATCAGACCAATGCTGACCGATTGCACAGATTAGCGCTTGCTTCCATAAATCAAGCCGTTGATTCTTTGAACCTCTCGCAGCGAGTACGCGATCGCATCGAACGGGTGACCATCGTCGGAAACGTGGCTATGCACCATCTATTGGCGCAGCTTCCCTTAGATAACCTTGCCCTAATGCCTTTTCAACCCCACAGTGCTGACTCGATCGAAGACGCCACCCACCTGATGGGAGGCATTTTCCCTGAAGGGGTAAAGGTATCTCTCCCGCCCTTAATTGGCGGCTTTGTCGGCTCTGACGCTCTGGCATGTCTGGCCTATTTCAAGTTCGATGACCCCCCTGGACCTATTGCCGCTATTGATTTAGGTACCAACGGCGAAGTTATGGTAACCGATGGTGAGCGTATCCTAACTGCATCGACAGCCGCCGGACCTGCCTTCGAAGGAGTCAACATCTCCTGCGGCACGCGCGCCATCGATGGCGCCATTGTCGAAGTTTCAATTGGAGACGATGAGTTAATTTTGAGCACCATCGCGGATGAAGAACCCATCGGTTTAACAGGATCGGGTTTGCTCAGTGCGGTGCATCAACTCCACCAAGCTGGTGTGATTGATGATACAGGTCGTATCCAGGAAAATCCTAAACGCTTCTCCAATCTTGTCAGCGATGACGAATTCAACCACCGCAGCATCCGCCTGACACCCGAAGGAAATCTTCGCCTGACACAAACCGATGTTCGAGAACTCCAAAAAGCTAAGGGGGCCATCCGCGCAGCAATCGATGTGCTCATGCAACAGCTCAATTTAACACCAAATGATCTCCAGAAAGTCATCTTAACCGGCTCTTTCGGCGGGCAAGTCGACATCGACGCCATTCTAAATATTGGTATGATCCCACCCGTCAGCAAAGAAATCGTCGAAACTGCGGCCAACGGGGCTGGCTTTGGGGCAGCCATGTTCCTCACTGATGATGGCTTCTCTAAAGGAGAAAAGTTGGCTGACCATGCTCAACAGATCGATTTGGACACCGATGGTAACTTCAATATGCTCTTCATGGAAGGAATGTATTTAGTACCTAACGGAATACGTTAGTATTATTACCCTATTAAGGATTGCAGATTATTTATGTCCAAAAATCTAGCGGTCTTTCTCCGATTTATTCATGAAAGGAAGTAAAACAACCCCCGAATACGGGGCACGACCCCAGAGATAGAAGCCAGCGCGCGCCAATTACGCCAAAATATGACACCAGCAGAAATGACTACCTGGTGAGCTTTGAATGGCAAAAAATTAGTAGGTTTCAAGTTCCGCGCACAACATCCAGTAGGTCAATTCAGCTTAGATTTCTACTGCCCGGCCTGCAAACTTGTCGTGGAGCTCGACGGGGACGTGCATGAAACGCAACCGGATTATGATGAAGCAAGAACACAGCAATTGAACGATTATGGGTATCATGTATTACGATTTCGAAATGACGAAGTGTCTACGGATTTGTCTTCGATACTTGAGCAAATACTAAAAACAGCGAAGGAATTATCGTAGTGAAATTAATTTTTGCACCCCTACCCCCCCAACCTTGGGGGGAATTCCAGAAGCACCGTTCACGCAGAAAATCGATCGCGACCCCATATATAATAAAAACTGTTAATACATATTTTCAAGGGAGAACCAGCACTCCCCCCAGAATTGGGGCGGGCGGGGGGCAATGAAAAACAACCTCCCCACCCGCATCCAGGGCATCCTGCTCGTTCTCCTTGCAACCATCTTCTGGTCCACTTCCGGCATCTTGATAAACCTCATCTACCAGGAAATCGACATCCCCGCTGTCAGTTTGGCATTTTGGCGTGATCTGAGTACATTTATCACGTTGTTTCTGGGTATCATGATCTTCCGCCCTAAATTATTACGAATCCGGCGAAACGATCTGCCCTGGTTACTCGCAATGGGAGCTATCAGTATCGGTCTTTTTCATGTATTATGGAATATCACCGTAGTGCTGCTCGGCGCTTCCATAGCAACCGTAATACAAAGCAATGGGCCCATTTTCGTGACGATTATGGCCTGGTGGGTCTTCGGAGAAGCTCTCACAAGCAATAAAATAATCGCTGTACTGCTTTCAGTCACCGGGACTATATTATGTTCAGGGATCATCAGCTCTGGGGGTCATCCTGTCACACCACTTGGCATTATCTTGGGAGTGATTGGTGCCCTTGCTTATGGGTCTTTCACGCTATTCGGCAAAAAACTGGCTGGAAATTATAGTCCTTGGACAATCTTATTTTACGTGTTTGCCTTCGCCACGATCGCACTACTTCCCCTGCAGTTCGGAAAACCCATCCCATGGCCAATTCCACCCAAAGTATCGGGCTATTTTGTTAGTCTGATTCTGATATCAACCATCACTGGTTTCAGTTTGTACACCATGGGATTGAATCGCCTTCAAGCCAGTGTTGCATCGATCACCGCCATGGCAGAAATTGTTTTTGCTGCTATCCTGGCGTATATCATCCTAAATGAACGCCTGGATTTTTGGCAAATTTTTGGTGCGATATTGGTAATTTGTGGGGTAATTCTCGTATCATTTCCCAATGGGAAAATAGCCCCAGTTAGTTCTGCATCCTGATCCTTAAGGGCATACATCACCCACGGTCGCTGATGAAACCCAGGCAGTCAGGGAGATATAGTCACTACCTAGTTTAACTTCCTTATAAATTCGTACTAAGCAACTGGCTTCGTTTCTATCAAGGACAACTACTCTCTCTCCAGCAGGAAAATTCACACTAACCAAGCCATCAGGAGATTTTAGCTGCATTGCCCATCGCAATGTGGCATATTCTAGCGGTTTCGGTGTATTGGTCGGTGTCAGAGATGGCGTCCACGTCCACGTTGGCGAGGGTGTAAATGTTTCCGTTATTGTCGGCGAAATTGTAAGTGTGGGGGGTACTGTTGGTTCGAGTGTAACCGTATCTGTGAGAGTTGGGGTCAACGTCAGTGTATTCGTTGGGGTTTGTGAAGGCGTAATTGTATATGTAAAAGTCGGCGAGGGGGTCAGGGTAAATGTGGATGTACTGGTGGGTGTTTGCGTGTAAGTTGGAGTAAATGTAGGTGTGGGTGTATATAAGAAATCAAAAGGTAATTTAGCAGCATCTCGTAAATTCAGGAGCAATAAAAGCAACATCAGAATCGTAGCCAGGGTAATCCAGACACGCACAAACCCGATCAACTTTTTAAGCTTGGTAAGCATTACATCTGGATTTGCACTATCTTCTACTTCTTTGCTGCGGTAATTTTGCAATTGATCAACCATATTGTTCACCGACTCCATATTCACCAATTTTGCCACTATTTTACACTACACTTTTCAACAACGATAATGGGTCTCTAGGTTCGCCATGATAAGGGGCCACATTTGGGGGTAGGGGGTTAGCATTCTGCCCAATGGCGAGGGTATAAAGGTGTCCTTCGATTTGCCCGAGGGGATCAATCCTGAAGATATGGTCATTCTGTACTGGCTGGATTTGCATAATAACGGCCAAGGGGGCTGGCAAGCCCTCACCCCCGATGGGTGTGTATCAATTCAGACCATTTTTGATGGCATTTTTATTCTCGCTGAACTATAATATCTTATCAGCATTGAATTTCTACATCTCAGAGACACATTTTCAAATGATGGGTGAGGGCAACCTATGAGTGAGAAATCCAAAGAAAATTCCATCCCAATTGAAACGATGGTGACGATTGCTATTGCCATCATTGCTTTTGCAGGCGCGATGACGGGGATCATCTCAGGAGGTCGCGCCAGACAAATCGCCATATTTGAAAAAAAGGCTATTGCAGCATCCATCAACCGCGAGCAGGCCTATGTTATTGCTCATACCTGGATGCTGCAAGATCTACGCGCTTATGCTGAATATAACCGCTTGAACGATCTGGCCACGATCACAGAAGCCGAAGCCGAAATGGCATTTGCGCGTGGAGATGAAGAGCGCGCAGATGTGCTCCAAGAAAAGGTTCAAGAATATCGCACTGCGGCGAACGCAAAAGCAACATTTTTCTCAGAAGAATATATCCTCCCTGGCGGCTCTTTTGACGAAGAAAGTTTCTTAACTAATCAGATGCGCTTTGAGTCCCGAAACCTGGATACAAACCCGCAAAAGAATTTTGAGATGGCGCAGCAAATCATCGACAAAAGCTCGGTGTTAGTAACAGGTATTTATCTGCTTTCTTTTGTAGTCGTTTCCCTTATTTTCGCAAGAGTTATAAAAAGCAACTGGCGGTATCTTTGGGTTGGTGTTGCATCGGTGATTTTGATTATCGACATAATTTATATTCTGATAAATGAATTTTCATTTGTTCCTGTGTGAGAATAGCGATGACTGAAACAGAATCAAAAACCGAAACTCCAAAAATCGAATACAAAACTGTTATCACCATCGTCTTAGCACTAACTTCGCTATGGGTGGCAACAATTGTTCGATTGCAAAATAATGTCACCATTCAGATGGGGTTGGCTTCCCAGCGCTCTCGTGCCGAGGCTGTCGCAGCATTTGGCAAACTAACTCGCTCAGACCAACGCGTGGGATACAGCCTGGATATTTATAGCGATTGGTATGAAGCACAGCAACAAGTTTATCAGGCCAACAGCAACGCCCAAGCTGCACGCATCGCGGGAGATGAGGACAAAGCATTGGCTCATGATGCAGTTGCTGATCGATGGGAAAATTTACAGACCCACCTCAGCGGTCTCACGCCATTGTTATCAGATCAGTATGATGGCGATTACTCCAGCTACTATGAAGATCTCCATCGGAAATCACATTTTATTTACCAACGCCAGCTTGCATTTGATCGCGAAGCGGCTTCATGGAGAGCAAAAGCTGGAAATTACCGTACATCGATAGCAATGGTATCGGTATCTTTGTTCCTTCTGGGCATGTCACTAAACATCAATAATTGGGTCAAATTTACGTTCTCTGGTGGCGCATTAATCTTGATTGGTACAACAATTGTCATTGTGATCCAGACCATTCTTATTCCAATTCAACGCACACCTGAGACTGCCATTGCTCATTTCGTCGAGGGGCAAACGCTCAGCAATAAAGCCTTTGTCGCTCCTGAAGATAGCGCCGAAGAATTAACTGACCAGGCTTTAGCCGCATTTGATGCTGCGCTAGAAATCGACGACCAATATGCCGATGCACATCAATGGCATGGATTTACCCTGCTGCAAACTCGACTTCAAGATGCCGATTCAGAACGCAATGCCCGGGCTGCTGACGACATGGAACAGGCAATCGCCTTGGGAAGTGATGGTTCGGTCGTATATACCAATCTTGGATGGGCATATACTCTCTCTGGAGATTACCCTGCTGCAATTGAGGCTTTGCAAGAAGCCATCGATGCAGAACCAACTGAGTGCACTGCTCGGATGAATTTGGGTCTGGCATATCTGGCAAACTCACAACCGGATTCATCTACACAGGCATATGATGGTGCCCTGGCCTGCCTGCTGCAAGAGTCGCCTGATGAGCAAGCCAATCTCTTCGCTTCAGCATTGATCGATCTATACGATCTTCAAAAGATTGCCCCAGATACTTCTGATATCGAACAAAAAATGATCCGTCTGAAAGAAACGTCTGCCAGTTTGAAGTTGGTAGAAGGAATTGCGCCAACCGAAACATCTGCGACAATCAGCGAGGTCACTTATGCAGGAAATATCGCTGCAGATGGCAGCCTGATCGATGAAGGAGAATCATTTACCCCTGGTTCACCTTCCATCTACACAATCATTAATTTTGAAAATATGGAAGAGGGATACGCCTGGCTTGTGCGTTGGTATCAATCTGGAACACTTTATGATGAATATATCGCGGACTTGTGGACAGGTGGTTCTGCTGGTCAAGCGAGGATCCGCCTCCGAGGCGCTCCCTTGCCGGCTGGGGAATATACTGCTGAAGTTTATGTAAATGGCACTCTCATAGAGAGCGACCAATTCGAAGTTCAGGCTGGGGAAACCGCGCAGATGCAGCCTTACGTTTCCAGTTTCTTCCGTCTTCTACTCAACCATCCTATAGATTGGCTTGTTACCGAGGCAAAATCGGATGATGGCTCATTATACATCTCGAACCCAGATGACAGCAGCAATTATTTCTGGTATACGTCTTTCCCCTGGGATGGAACCGATAATGACAGCGTTATCTCGGGATTGATGATTATGTGGTATGGACAACACCCCGACATGGAATTTCTACAGCAAGGAGAGTTCTTTCTCGGTGGGTTAGCAAACGCCAGTTTTGTTCCCGTATCCTACACAGATGAAAATGGCATCGGTATGGCTGCCTACTTGGTTGGTATGGTTCACCAAGGCACGGGACATTTACTCGTCTTACAAGCACCTCTGGATGAGTTTTCGCAAACATACGACGCGATATTTGATCCTATGCTGCGTAGTTTAGAAATTGCGCCAACTGATTAACTCATGGTACGCACACGTAGCGAGGTTTCCCCGTAAATAGGGGGTGGGGGCTTCGCCCCCCACCCCCTATTTACAGGGTGATTCTCTTTTAGTTGCGTACCATCAATGATAGACAAATCGTAGTGACAATCGCTATTAATAAAGTGACTGTCACTACGATTTATAAATATTTTTCTACCGTACTTATGGTTTTGCAAAGATTTCTTACAAAATCATTGCATGAAACCACAGAGGTATCACGGCAGTAAACCGTGGAGTAAACTAATGTGTCATTCTGAGCGACGACAGGAGCGAAGAATCTCTGAGTTCGTCACATAAAGAGCGAGATTCTTCGTCGTTTCACTCCTCAGAATGACAGCTTTACGGCAGATAATCGAGTCCACGTTTTAGTACCGTCCTGCCAGTCTAGGAGATATAAATGCCCGACCCTCGCATATCCAAACTCGCTAAAGTACTTGTTCAATATTCACTAGATCTTCAACCTGGCGAACAATTTGTGCTTCGAACAAGTCCGCTGGCCGAAGATCTCAATTTGGAAGTATACAAAGAAGCAATATTAGCTGGCGCACATGTGACCCTTCAGGTGGGATTGCCAGGTTCGGCAGAAATCTTTTTTAAAAACGCATCCGACGCTCAGCTAGACTATATCTCCCCCATCAGGCGATTGGTCACAGAAACATTTGACGCCAGCTTATATATCGAGGCGGAACACAATACTCGCGAACTTTCCGGAGTCAATCCAGAACGTCAATCGCTCTTCAGCAGGGCTAACGCCGAGATCAGCAAGATATTCCTCGAGCGGGCTGCTAAAAAAGAATTGAAATGGTCGCTGACAGTCTTCCCAACTCATGCCATGGCACAAGAAGCTGATATGAGTTTGAAAGAGTATCAAGAATTTGTTTATAATGCTGGTATGCTGCACCTGGATGATCCAGTTGCTTTTTGGAAAAAAGAAGGTCAGCGCCAGCGAGAAATTATTAGTTGGTTGGAAGGACGCGAGCAAGTTATTGTAAAAGGCAACAATGTCGATCTTTCATTTTCGATCAAAGATCGCACCTTTGAGCCTGCTGATGGTAAATACAACTTCCCAGATGGAGAAATCTTTACAGGACCCGTGGAAGAGTCGGCCAATGGGCACATACGATTTTCATATCCCGCAATTTATGGGGGTCAAGAGGTTGAGGATATCGAACTTTGGTTCGAAAATGGCAAAGTTATCAAAGAAAAAGCCAGCAAAGGAAATGAGTTGCTCACCACGCTGCTCAACACCGATGACGGCGCCCGGTATTTGGGCGAATGGGGCATCGGCACAAACTATGGTATCCAACGCTTCACGAAGAATATGCTCTTTGATGAGAAAATCGGCGGTACTATTCACCTGGCTGTCGGTGCGGGGTACCCCGAAACGGGCAGCAAGAATGACTCTGGAATCCATTGGGATATGCTCTGCGATATGGCTGAGAGTGAAATCACTGTGGACGGAGATTTGATGTACAAGGATGGAAAATTTGTTGTCTGATTGTCCCCGATGAACCCGTCTACCCAAAAGTAAGTATATTGAGTAATAACTGGTTGACCCTCCCGGTGGTTAGCTCGCCAAAGGAGCTGAGCACGCTCCTTTGCAAACTTCCCTCAAAAAGGCATAAACTTCCGGGAGGCGATACCAAAAACCGCCCAAAGAGGCGGTTTTCGTTTGTTCACCAGGTGGGATTGCCTATTCTTCAAACCTGACTTCGATCATAATCATAGCCAACCCATCAAAGTTTATGCCTTCTCGAATTACCTCGCGACGCTCGATTTCCGAGAGGTTTGCGGATATTCGTTGAACAAATTCAACTCCACAAGCGCGCGCAATTTCGGGGATATCCAGCTTGGGAGCAGGATTACCAAAAGCATCTGAACCCACCCCAGGGGTCGGTTGGAGGCCTGTTGAGGCAGCCCCATTATTATCCAACAAAATGATGAGCATATCCGACTGGTTATAGCTGGCATTGCATATGGCTGGTATTGCAGAATGAAAAAATGCGGAATCGCCAAAAAAAGCGATGATTTTCTCATCGGTTCCAGCTTTGTCAATCCCACTAGCAACTGCAACGGCTGAACCTATGGCATATTTGGCATCCAATTGATCAGCAACCTTCACCATACAACCCGGATCTGCGATGATGAATGGTTGAATTCTCAAATCATACGCAACGGTTTTTACCAAGTCAAGCACATCTTCGTACGGATACGCAGCACAGTGATTTTTCTTGATGGGTCTCTCACTTATTTCATTAATTGCGAGATATGAGCGCCCTGGTTTGAAATCAGGGATAAATGTCTCCAATGCGTGAATGATTTGCCAGCGGAATAATTCCCCTTCCCAGCTCACATCACCAGTAAGCTTGCCCCGAATACTGCCCCCAAAGCCTTGCTCAAAAGCAATGGCTTTGAGCTGATTCTCAATATAAGGATCGATCTCTTCCAAAACCAGAATCTTCTCACAGCCATCCAAAAATTGAGCTATTAATCGTTTAGGCAAAGGATAAAGACAGCCGAGGTTGAGAATTTTTAAATCATCGCCATTGCTTTCTCCTAAAACATCCACCAGTTTGTTATACACGAAACCAACTGCCAAAATACCCTTTTTCCCAGAACCTACAACCGTGTTATAACCAGCATTTTCTGCCCAAGATTGAAAACTCTTCAGGCGATCGTGCAACTTGCGATGCATTTCTACCGCGTTACCAGGATAGGGTACGAAACGGAATTTATCACGAGCAAGATTTAGCGAAGTTTTTGCTGAAACTTGTTCATCGAGATGGATTTCGTCGATCTGCTGAGAAAAACTGCGCGTTATTCGTATAATAATTGCTGTATTGAAGCGCTCTGAAAGTTCAAAGGCATTCCGCATCATGGCATATCCGTCTGCTACCGACGTTGGTTCCAGTACGGGTATCTCAACCAGATGAGCAATATTCCGTGTATCTTGATCATTTTGAGAGCCATAGGCGCCTGGGTCATCTCCCAGCAAGATCACTAATCCAGCATGAACTCCGGTCAGGTTAAGGCACATTAGGGGATCGAGCATCACATTCATCCCTACGCTTTTTGTACATACTAATGATCGTTTCCCAGCTATCGAGGCGCCAATAGCAACTTCTAATGCTACGCGTTCATTCGTTGACCATTCCACATAGATGTCGTAATTTGAGGCGTAATCAATAAGAATATCCATTACATCTGTGCCAGGTGTACCTGGATATCCTGTCGTCAGGGAAACACCCGCGGAAATTGCTCCAAGTGCCAACGCCTCATTAGCATTACATTGTTTCTGCATAGAGTTCATCCTCCGCATTCAAAATCATATCAATTTTCTGGCAATATTATCTGAGAGACTATCCGAATTTTCAGATTGGTTATTTTTTGAATATACCATCCATCCCCACTGAATTTATTACATGCTAAATAAGTTAGAGAGCTAATCTTTTGGGTCTTCGGGAATCGCCGTTGTAAAGGGCCACATTTGGGGGTAGGGGGCGTGCGGAGCACCCCTTACCCCCAAATGTGAGGTCTCTCACGACAATTCCCGTAGAACCATTTTTTTGCACTATGCCACTGGTTCGATTAGTAATAGCAATCTCTTAATGAGATCGTTCATATCGAAGGTTATCCCATCATTAGGATACCGTGATGCATAGGGTAGGTTTTGATTCGTAGCCAGCGTGAAATTATTGCCTTTGTAGGAGATTGTTCCTTTGATCGAAATTCCTAGTTTTTGCTCAATCTCTTGCTTGGTCAAACCTTCGAGTCCCACAGCCCGGTTTAAAATTGGAAATATCTGGCCACTATCAACACCTAATTCTGTAATGTAATCTAGCGCGCTTTTTGAGAGATCTACTGTTACCAGATCAGGACCCAGAACAAAAACAATAATACTGGATTGTTGAACGATTGGGATACTAATTTTTGAAAGAGTTCGACCTAAATCAAAAATCACATAATCATACGCTTCTCGTAACAATTTAAATAATAGAGCAATGCCTTCAGGATCAACATTATGCGCTTCACTAGGAGAACCAGCTCCAGCCAAGATTGGGAATCCCCAGCTATCAGCAAAAGGCAGGCAAGATTTTATCGAATCAGAATCATATATTTGACCATTCATAGATAAATCGGCGACGGTGCACACTGGATCGATGCCTACCATGATGGAGATCGATCCCAAGGGTAAGACCAGGTCACCTACGACTATCTCTTTCGGATCGACCTGTTTTGCCAATGCATGTGCCAGATTAAGGCACAATGTGGAGGTTCCATTGCCTCCTTTGGCGCTGAAGAAACTGATCACATGTCCGCGCAAAATTTCTTTCTCTTCCCAACGAGAAAAGACACTGGCACACTTACCTAACAACTCTTTTTCGGCGCCAGGCTTTTTGACAATATAATCATTCACTCCTTTATTTAATAATGAGGCAATTTCGTTAGGATCATCCCTACTAGATAAGACAATTATATAGAGGTCAGATAAATTTGGATATTTACGAATTTCATTGTAAACAGTAACACCATCGATATCTGGTAAAGTTAGATCAAGCACCAACATGTGGGGAGGGTCGTTGTGAATTTCCTGTAACCCCTCGTATCCATTTTTAGCAATGGTTGTCTGATACCCCGCATTTTTTAATACTTTGTCAAGTAATTTCAAAGTAATCAAATCATCATCAACAACCAGAATTTTCTTGTCCATATATTTATTATATTAGTTTCTCTTGATCTTCGATATTCACCAAAAGTACTAGTTCATCTGTGGAAATTATCTCATGATAGTAATTTTATCACCAGTTGAATGAAAAATTTTAAATCGGTTCTATAGGAATTGCCGTGAGAGACCTCACATTTGGCCCCTTACCACGACGAATCCTAGAAATCTAGCCAACATGAACCACTCCCCTGAAAGATTACTGCTATAATGGAACCATCTGCCCAGCTTATGGGTCAGGGATAATTTGCCTTTCAATGATCCTAACAATGAACGCGAATAAGATATTTGCTTCTCCAGAGGTCTGCTTATGGAAGAAAAATATCAAATTGATCATGGTCAAGGGCTCATAGAATACGCTCTAATCATCGTGCTCGTATCGATTACCGCAATTACTATCCTAAGTGTTTTGGGCACCGCTATCGGTAATGTTTTTAGCAATGTAATTGCTAATCTTTGATAACAATAGACGATTACTCAGTTTAATCATTCATCAATTAATTTCCTCACACCATGTCTATCATCGTATCAGATCTCGAAGGAACCCTCACTACTGGGTCGAGTTGGCGAGGTTTACGCCGTTATTTCAGAATGCACTACGATGCATGGGCCTACGATCGATTTTTTCTGAAGTGGATAGCCATTTTTCCACTTGTTCAACTTGGCATTATGAATCGACGCGAAGTAATGACCAGCTGGATGTTGGATGAGATCAGCCTTTTCAGGGGGAATTCACCCCAAAAATTCAACAAGATGGCTGAGTGGGTCGTAGAGAATACCATGTGGCCAAATCGCCGAAAAGATGTGCTCCTTGAAATCAATTTGCACCGACAGAATGGGGCCAAAGTTGCTATCGTATCAGGCGCCTATCAACCTATCGCCGAAGCATTTGCACGCCGAATGGATGCAATCTCCATTGGTTCCCCGCTCATATTTCAGAATGGGAAATTGGAAGGTGTCACTCTACCTATAAATTCATATGAACACAAAAGAAAGAATATCCAAGATCAACTCAGCGATGCAAAGATCGCATCAGCATACGGCGACACCACATCTGACATCCCAATGATGGAAATGAGTGCTGACCCTGTCGCCGTATACCCCAGTAAACACCTACGCCAGATTGCTGAGAAAAGGAATTGGCGGATACTGGATGAACACAGTGGATCCGTAGTAGTATCCTGAAATTTGCCCTCGGCGCCAACAATATTGTAAATTTGGGCAAAAAATATGGCAGAAAACCGATTTATGATATACTGAACCTATGGAGAGAATTATCACCGTGGCCAACCAAAAAGGTGGCGTTGGGAAAACTACCACCGTTGTAAATCTGGCTGCTGGTCTAGCCCGGCTGGGGAATCGTGTCGCCGTTATCGACCTAGACTCTCAAGGGGCTCTCACAATCAGCCTGGGATTCGACCCCTATACAGTTCGTCCATCATCATATAATATCCTCCTCGACCAGAATATTGCATTTGCGGATGTGTTGAAAAAATCACGTCAAAATATCTACATTGCACCCGCGAACGCAGAGCTTATCGCCGCTGAGTACAAACTATATAATGAATCAGACCGCACATCGCGGTTACGAAACTCAATTAAAAACTCTGCGGAGAAATTTGATTTTATATTGATTGATACTCCCCCCAATCTTGGTCTCATCACTGTAAACGGACTGGTCGCGGCCAGCGAATTATTAATTCCTGTAGCCGCCAATTATCTTTCCATGCGAGGTGTCCGGTCTTTGCTAGACTCGGTTTGGCTAATCCGAGAACGTCTCAATCCCCAACTCAAACTCTTAGGGGTTTTGCCAACAATGGTTCAGCCAAAAGCAGCTCACGCGAAATCTGCCATATACGAAATGCAGACAGTTTTCAAGCAGAAAGTTTTTCAATCGATTATCCCATTTGATAATGCTGCTGCAACTGCGCCGGCCTTGCGTCAAACAACAATTGAGTATGCTCCAACCAGTTCGGTTGCCACAGCTTATATATATCTCGCCAAGGAGGTGAGCAATGTCAAATGACATAACTCAGGATCCTCTAGAAGGAAAAGGGGAAGAAATGATCCCTGATAAAGGACTCCCGTTTGATGATATCGACGAGACCCCTCTCGAAGATATCCCACCCGAAGAGCGAATTCCAGATTTTGAAGATGATGATGTTTCTTTTGATGATGAACAACCAGTCATAATGGAGGTTGATGAAAGAAGCGTAAAAGAGGAAAATTCTACTAGAGATACATCTGGATTCGAACTTTCAGAAGAAGAAGCAGAGGCAATTATCGGTGATTTTGGCGAAACGTTTGGGACAGAGGCATCTCCATGGAATCTGTCAGAAGAAGAAGCAGAAGCACTTGTCGCTGACGTTGGTGAAGTATTTACCCCGAGCGAAGCATTTACAGATGATGCTTCAAAGGGTG
>JACKQG010004647.1_pt1 | contig 15810 bp, 16 predicted proteins | sample 8237621 | NCBI WGS metagenome assembly JACKQG01 (sample SAMN15677084, study PRJNA649215) | marine metagenome | biome: marine; feature: Black Sea; material: saline water; isolation source: suspended particulate matter (SPM) from the Black Sea western gyre | collected 2013-06-09/2013-06-10 | depth... | reverse complement strand
CCTGGGCATATGCTACTCCGCTACAAGCATGAAATGTTGGAGGATGAACTTCTCAAGCGAATATGGGTTGAACTGGATAGACGACTTTTAGACCTACCGAATACACACCATGGTAATTGGACTTCCCGGACGGAAGGTCTTTACCAGAATAGCATGGGATTTCAGGCTGTGACTCGCTTGGGCGCTATTTCATGCATGATAAAGCAACATGACAAATATCCATTGGAACAAAGCCGTGCTCATGCTATCGCCTGTTTAAAAGCAGCGGCTAATGCCTTTCAACAAGAAAGCAGGTGGACGTAGGTACTGACCTGCGTGTCTGCCCGTAAGCAAGCATTTGGGGCAAGGAAGATTATAGTCTCGCAAATTCATCTTGACTTTTGCTTCGAATCTCATATAATAATTGTATTTACATCAAGGAGGTATTTGGAATGAAAGTAAAAACCTATGCTGTTGTGGTGCTAATTATTACCACCAGCAGCTTCATTGCTCTCTCCGCTTTAGCCAAGGAACAGGCTATTGCGCCGCATATGCGCGGCACTGTTTCGATTGATGCAAGTTTAAGTGAATGGAAAGGCGTAATACCGGTTTCAACCCAAGATGTCGGTTGGTCTTGGGGCAGAGTGGGCGAGAACAATCCACCAGATGTGGAGGATTGTTCGGGAAATTTCTACATGATGTGGGATGAGAAGTATCTCTATTTCGCCGCAGAACGAGTGGATGATGTTGTGCATGTTACCAATGAGACGGGAGTGACCATTTATAAAGGCGACACTATCGTTTATTGGTTGCATATCACTGATGGCGCAAAGCCAGGTACATACCAAATCGGTTTTGCTCAGACAAAAGCACAAGACGCGGAGTCCTTTTTGTGGGTCAATTTGCTGCCTGATGGCAGAGAGACATTTCCTCCCAAAGATGTCAATATCGAAATCCAAGAGAGTAAGACTCTTGGAGGGATTATTTTCGAAGCTGCCATGTCACTTACTGATTTGGGCATGGAACTTCAAGAAGGTCGGACTTTGCCTTATGCCGTCTCTTTTGGCGATGTAGATGAAGCGGGAGTTTGGGATGTGCTAGATGAAGCTGTAGTACAATGGCCAGGCGAATGGGATTGGTCTGAACATGAAAAATTTGGTGAAGTATTGTTCAGCGGTCCCGCGACAGCCGTTCAACCAAGCAACATGCTCTCCACGATTTGGGGTGGCATTAAAAATCAGTAGTTTGGTTGGCAGGAATGTACTGCACTGTTAAGTAATGTTAAATAAATTGTGCTAATTTTGGAGTGCAGAAGTCTTTGCTTCTGCAAAAAGCAACGCACGACTTCGTCTTAGCGCATAAGCGTCAGCAGAGACTGACGCACTCCAAAATGCCATTTTTGTCAAAACAAATTTAACAATGCAATAGAAACCGAGTTTTTGGGAAAAACTCGGTTTCTGATTCGCATAACTTTTTGGCATCTTGACCAAATTGAGAGGAGGACGCAGATGACACATAGAGAACGAGTAATAGCTGCTTTGTCACACAAAGAGCCGGACAGAATTCCTATCGATCTAGCATCCACCAGGGATTCCAGCATTGTTGTCGAAGGCTATGAGCGGCTCAAAGAATATTTCGGAATTGTCGAAGAAAATCGCCTGACCAGTCGGATGATGCAGGTGGTGGATGTCAATGAGCAAATTCTAAAAAAACTCGATATTGATATCCGCGCGGTAAATCCCGGTAGCCCGGACAAACAGGCAGATGTTGAAATTGGTGAAAATCAATACCAGGACGAGTGGGGAGTGGTACGGGTCAGACCTCCGGGCAGTTTTTACTACGACCAAGTTACCTTTCCTTTATCAGGTGAAATCACTCTTAGAGATATTGTCACATATCCCTGGCCTGACCCATACGACCCTGGGAGAACTAAGGGGATTAAAGAGCGAGTCAAAGAAATACGTGCAGAAACCGATTGCGCAGCCATCCTGAATCTCCCCAGCGCATTTGTTCATGTCAGTCAATATTTGCGCGGTTTTGAGGATTGGTTCGTAGACATTAGGGCAAATCCAAGATTATTGGCAGCATTATTTGACGCCGTTTTAGAGATAAACATGGCAACCTGCGAAGAGATTCTCAAGGAGGTCGGCGACGAAGTAGATGTATTGATGGGTTCCGATGATTTAGGATTTCAAGATGGGCTGATGGTGTCTGTAGAAACATACCGCGAACTTATCAAGCCCCGCCATCAAAAGTATTTTCAACTATTCCATGACCTATCGCCAGCCAAAGTATTTTTTCACACCTGCGGGTCAGTAGCGGATATACTGGACGACCTCATAGATATTGGTGTGGATGTGCTTCATCCAGTACAAGTAACCGCTGCTGGGATGGACCCAGAATCTCTCAAAAAACGATATTCAGGCAGACTCGCCTTCTGGGGTGGCATTGACACTCAGCATATTTTACCTCATGGCACTGTGGAAGAGGTCAAATCGGAAGTGGAGCGAATGATAGAAACCCTCGGAGCTGGAGGTGGCTATGTCCTTAGCGCGGTTCACAATATTCAGCCCGATGTGCCTTTGGCAAATATTTTGGCGATGTATACGCATGCCCGAGAATACCAACCCTTGGGTTGAGTAGCGAAGCGTATCGAAACCATCGTTTTAACCAGGAGTTGATTTGGTTATGTCTAATCACAGTGAATATATCAAGGCTTTCCTGAAGGTAATCAGTGAACAAGATGAACATAACAGTAGACTTCGAGAATATGCGCAACAGACTGCTAATTTATGCACTCAGAGATTAGTAAAAGATTTCGGCGCTAAAAAAGTATATCTTTTTGGCTCCTTGATAGATAATACTTTTACTGACGGTTCAGATATCGACTTAGCCATAGAAGGCGCCAAAACTATTGATTACTTAAAAGCAATCGCAGCACTTGAAGGTATAAATGGATTTTCGGTTGATTTGTTGAATTTTGAGAGCTGCTCAACACCAATCAAAAAAAGAATTTTAAAGTACGGTAAGGTTTTATTCGATGAGACAACAAGCTAAAGAAAAGTATGTTCATTTAAGGCAAAAAATCCAAGATGAACTCTCACATTTTCCAGAACTTTCCGAGGAAATCAAACAACTTCTCAAAGAAGCACATGAGCGAGGTATTTCTACTGGACATCGGAGGATAGCGGGTTCCATACTTCACGACTTTTATACAACGATAGAAAAAATCTTTGAAGCAATTGCTAAAGTGTTAGATGGTGGTGTGCCGAGTAGTTCTCGATGGCATATTGAATTGTTAGAAAATATGGCCTCCAAATCAGAACGCGGTACGAGACCGAATGTGATTGATGATAATTTGAAAGAAGAACTCAGAGCCTACCTTGGTTTCCGCCATTTGTTCAGAAATATCTACGCTTCGGAACTTCTCTGGGATGAATTAGAAAAACTGCTTGTTCATCTACAAATGCATCTTTTGGATGATATACATCAAGCAATGCAAAGATTTGATCATTTCTTGGAAGATTTGGAGAGGGATTTGTCTTGATTTCCATTTGGATTTGTGAAAACAAAACTAAGAGCGTGAAATCAAGACTATTCGTGTAGAATGTAGTCGAGTGTCGAACGATAGATGATGAGCACCATCGACCATACTTGAAACCATTAGGAGGAATCTAATGCAGATTGGAATTATGGCAGGAACTTTCGTCCGTCCAACGTTTGAGGAAACGCTTGATGCGATTACAAGTCACGGGATTTACTGTGTCCAATTCAGTCTTACTGGTGTCGGTCTGCCGGAACTACCAGAGCATATTGATGCAGAACTATGTGACAGGGTTCGCAGTGAAATGGAAACGCGTAAGATAAAAATGGCTGCGCTTTCCGGTACATTCAACATGATTCATCCCGATGTGCAAAAACGCCGGGATGGATTACGAAAATTACGTCCGTTAGCATCTGCTTGTAATCGGCTTGGCACATCAGTTATCACTCTCTGTACCGGTACACGCGACCCGCAAAGCATGTGGCGGGCACATCCTGAAAATAACTCGCCGGAGGCATGGGAGGATTTGGTTGCTTCTATGGATGAAGCCTTACAGATTGCCGAAGAGAATGACGTTATCCTTGCCTTCGAACCTGAAGTATCGAATGTGATTGATTCTGCCAGTAAAGGTCGTCGCTTAATCGACCAGATGCAATCACCACATTTGAAGGTCGTCATGGATGGCGCCAATATATTTCACAAGGGAGAACTTCCGCGTATGCGCGAAATCCTTGATGAGGCATTCGATCTGCTTGGTGAGCATATTGTTATGGCACATGCCAAAGACCTTGACCATGATGGCGAGGCGGGACATAAAGCTGCCGGAAAAGGTCTGTTGGATTACGACCAATATCTGTCACTGCTCAATGCCGTTGGATTCGATGTACCGCTGATTCTTCACGGACTCAGAGAAGCAGAAGTGGACGAATGCGTTGCCTTCTTGCGTGAAAAAATGGCAGTCATAAACTCGACAATGTAAATTCGTAGTATAGCCCCTTGTGGGCGTCAGAGGCGGTGCCTTGTGCACGCCTTCCCCGCCCCTACTGTGGGCGTCATGCGAATTGAAATGACGGGCATGAAGCCCGATGCTACAAAAGATGAGAATGAAATGTAACAATGTCAAGTTAACCCATAACGCGTAACATCATAACGCGCAACAACAAAGGAGGATAAAATGAAGAAATTCAAAGTATTAGCATTGTCAATAGTTTTGCTTATGGCACTTGGTTTGGGTTCCACAACCTTTGCCAAAACCATCAAATGGAGAATGCCTACAACATGGCCAAAAGGTACCATTCTCCAGTGGTCGGCGGATTTCTTTGCAAAAACCGTAACAGAGATGAGTGGAGGAAGGCTGCAGATTACCACTTATCCTGGCGGTGCAATCATGGGTGCATTAGAGGTATTTGATGCGGTACATGCTGGAACCGTACAGGCGGCCCATGGCTCGTCCGGCTACTGGATAGGCAAGGAACCTGCGGCGCCGCTTTTCGCTTCCATTCCAATGGGTTTTACAGCCATGCCCTATCTCGCCTGGTTCTATGAAGGAGACGGACTAAAGCTGATGGAGGAGATGTATGCCAGATATAATTTAGGTTTTGTCAGTCCCTGCGGGATTATCCCTCCTGAGGATTTTGCCTGGTCACATAAGCCTATCACTAAACTCGAGGATTTTAAGGGACTGAAATTTAGGACATTTGGCTTTTGGGGAGAGATTCTCTCTGGAATTGATGCATCTGTGGTTACTTTACCCGGAACAGAGGTATATCCATCTCTCCAGAGAAAGGTATTGGATGCTGCGGAGTACAGTCTTCCTAATATTGACCGCGACCTTGGTTTTCAAGAGATCTGTAAGTATCTGGCGGTTCCGGGTATCCATCAACCCAGCACCGTTCTTGACCTGTATGTAAATAAAAAAGCCTGGGATAAGTTGACACCAGATTTGCAGGCGATCGTCAAGTATGCTTGCCAGGTAACCTCAATGAGAACTTTGACCAGAAGTATCTGGCTTGATGGCCCGGCGCTTGAGGAGTTTAAAAATTACGGCACAGAAATTAATTATCTTGACCCTGAGATTCAACGGGAATTGGCGAAGATAGCGGATGAGTTTTTTGATAAAAAGGCAGCGGAAAATCCATTTTTCGCCAAAGTTTTAAAATCGCAGAGAGAATGGATGAAGTCCTATAAGCTTTATCAAGACTTGATGAACCCACGGTATTAGTGCGCTGTGAAATAATTGTTTGTTTTATTGTTGACAATTCTCTTTGAAAAGTCTAAAATGAACTGAAAAATCAACAGGATTCATGCCCAACTTATAACCCCGAAGGGTAACTTATAATACTCCCCAAAAAACTGGACAGTATAATAAGGTGGATTACCGTGAGGAAAATGAACGGTTGACGCAACCGCAGAGACCACAGAGGATAAGCCGAAAATAAAACACCACATCAACACCTAAGTACTGTCTTGGCGGCATCCCGAGAATCGGGATAAGCGTTTTCTCCGCGACCTCTGCGTCTCAGCGGTGAAACAATAGGTACGGTTTTCCACCTTATTCCACCTTAATAACATCCGAAAATTGTCCCAAAAATGGGGAGTAGTATATCCTCATTTTTGGATAAGTGGTGAGAAAGGAAATATATCAATGGCTAATGATACAGATGTTTTGTTGAAGTTTTGTGAACAATACTGGGAAGAGATGCGCCATATAGAAAATCAACGAGCCACGATTACTAACATAATCATTGTTATCACGTCGGCGATAATTGGTTTTATTGCGCAGAAGGGAATAAGTTCAAACTTACTTCCTCTTACCACACTATTAATAATACTCGGTATCTACGGAGCACTTACAGTTACTAAACTTTACGAGCGTCATCAATTCGGTCAGGTTAGATTGAATCACTGGTACAAGCGTATTGATGAACTGAATCCAAATGCCCAATTCTTACAACTCAGAAGCGTTGCCGACGCTGAACATAAAACTCAACACCCAAGAACGGAAAGATTGAAATTGCATTATTTTTGGCTCGCTTTACATATTACTATCACATTATTAGGAATTGTAATCACAGTATTTATCATCATCTAATAACTCTGACTACTATCCCTAACACACCGTCCACGAACCAAAGGAGATATATCAATGCTGGATAAGATTAGTGTATTTCTGGTTTTGGTTGCGATGCTGTTTTTTGTATATCCTTTGTATGCGCAGAATGCGCCCAAAAATAATACACTTAAAATCGCGGAACTGGAAAAAGAAAATACAGAACTAAAATTACAACTGGAAAATGTTCAAAAGGAAAATACGGAACTAAAAATCAAATTGCATTCGGTAGATTACGAGCATTTGAATTTAAAGTTAAAGGGAGACATAATCAAATGGTTAACTTGGATTGTTATTACTATTATTGCTGTATTGTCAGGATTGGTTGTGTATTTAATCAAAAAAGAAGTAATAGACCGAGTCAAGACGGAAATCGCAGGAGAAAAAGCTAAGTTTGATGAAGCAGTCCAGAATATAGAAAAAACAAAAGAGGAAATAGAAGCGACAAAAGAGCAGAATGCAAAATTGAGAGATGAAATGAAAGAAATTCAGTATAAGCAAACTTACTTAATTCTGACAAGCGACGACTTTAATGAAAACCAATCCAAATATCTCAATCCAGAGGTAGTTATGAGAATAATGGAAGAAGAATCAGAATCAAATTTACGCTATATCATACATAATGGAATAGATGCATTAGGTGTGATAGAATATCAAGATAAAAGTATAATTGACAAAGCAGTTCAATTCATCCCACAAAAATATTTGAATTTAAAACAAGACACGACAACAGCATGGTGGGCTATGAAGGCTTTGTGTCGCATAGGAACGCAAGAGGCTATTGATGAACTTATTAAATTCAAGGAAATTTTTGAATCAAAAGGAGTAGTCAAGTTCTTAGAGGGTTATAAATCTGCTCTTAGTGAAGCAAAAAAACCTGAAGCAATTCCAATTTTAAAAGAAGCCATATTGAAATATAATGCGGGGAATCTTATCACAACAATAAGACTTATTGGAGGAGGAAGGGCTAAAACTGCTCTTAAAGAAATTTCAGAAGAGACGAAAGACAAAGATATTAAAGATTCATGCTCAAATTCATTAAAAAGTATGTAATCCAAAACACTCTAATTTGCAGAGGATTGGGAAGCAAAACATAATCCATAAATCACCGTATTTTACACTTCACCTTCTCAAACCCCGCCTGCGCGAAATGCTGGTCAAAGGTAAAGTTTTGGGTGATTTGAATAACTAAAAAAGGTTTGACATCCAACCATCAAAGAACTATCATAAATCTATGCCACAACAACAAGACAAACAATTAGTAAATACCCAAGAATACAAAAATTTACTCCAAGAGCTAAAAGATATTTTAGCCAAAGGACACCATGCAGCTTACAAAGCAGTAGATAATATCCGAGTGCAGACATACTGGCAGATGGGTGAGCGGATTGTCAGAGAGGAGTTAAAGCACAAAGATCGGGCTGATTACGGTGAATTTTTGATTGCAAATTTATCCGTTGATTTACAAATCGCTAAGAGAAATCTGTACCGTATCGTCAAATTTTATAGATGTTATCAAAAAGTGGTATCACTGATACCACAATTAAGCTGGACACATTATTATTGGTTGGTTGATATAGATGACTCAGAAAAAAGAGAGTTTTATGAACGTCAAGCCGTTTTACACTCTTGGAGTGTTCGGGAACTACAAAGGCAAATCAAAAACAAACTCTACGAAAAAACGCCTGAAAAAGAAATTGCTGAGACTTTTAGAACTACCTTGCCAGCGGTAAGAACTAACGAAATCTTTAGAGATACCTATGATTTCAGCTTTATAGAATTAGAACACCAAGAAAGTGAAAAGGCTCTGGAGGATAAAACCTTGAGCGATTTTGAAAAATTTCTCCAAGAATTAGGTGAGGATTTTGCCATTCTGGGTAGGCAACAGCCAATTAAAATTGATAACACAACTCATTACATTGATTTAGTGTTATACCACAGAGGAATACCCTGTGTTATTTTGGTTGATTTAAAGATTGGTACATTAGACAGCCGAGACATAGGGCAGATGAACAAATACATTGGCTATTACCGCCGTAATAAGCAATATGAACATGAAAAAGACACTATTGGTTTGATTATTTGCAAGGAAGCAGGCAAAGAGGAAGTGATGTACGCTTTAGATGGTTTGGAACAGAAAATTTTTATCGCGAAGTACAAAGTCAAACTACCAAGTGAGGAAAAAATCAAAAAAGCTATTCAGAGTTTATAACCTATGCCCTACACTGTCAAATAAATCATGACCAGTTAGGATTGTAGCTGAATTCCCGAATTTTTGCAAATTCGGCTACATTCGGGGTTTTCCCGAAGTCTGGCGACTTCGGCTACCATTAACGACGAAGTAAACAAGCTAACCAATGCCTGTGAGAATTTCAAGGAGAAGTTTGTAGCTTGGGCGCTTTTGGATACAGTTTGAGGCTTTCCGAGTTTGCAGGACTTAACGGAAGGATGGAAGGATAGATAACCCCCATTCGCATCAACTTAGCGAACGCCGGTTGAGTAGATTCGGAATGCCAATGGCTTGGCTATCCAACCCAAGCCTTAAGCGACGGAAACAAATTGGCAAAGCCACGACGTCAGCGTGAGAGATAAAAAAATCCTTGACAGTTATTCGCAGTTGTGTTATCCTGAAACACGCGTGAAATGTGAATATTAATTTAGGGAGAGAAGAAAATGAGTGATGTGGAAAAATACATTGCACGAAGAAAAAAAACTAATCCAGAATTCGCCGAAGGCTTTGAGGAAGGATATAGGGACTTTGAGATTGGGGTTTTATTACGTCAGGCTCGTGAGGAAGCGGGATTAACACAGAAACAATTAGCTGAATTCATTCAAACTAAGAAGAACACTATCTCTCGTTTGGAAAATCACGCAGAGGACATTAAACTATCTACATTGCAGAAGGTAGCCAGGGCATTAGGCAAGAGGTTAGAAATAAGCTAATATAATTTCTAAATGAGATGCTGGTAGCCTTATACAAGTAAACAGATGAGATATTTTGTCAGGCTAATCTTAATTGCTTTGATGGATAAGTACCTATGAAAACGGTTCTTAAACTTCTGGGTAGAGGCGGTCCCCGACCGTCGAGAAGTCAGGGACTTCTCCTACCCACGAAATCTATAAAACTAATTTCATAACTACTTAAGAATTTTGATAAACTTTGTAATCTTTCTTTTAATCAGAGATGGACCTGACCTACATATTTATCCTTAACAAATTCTACAGATGTTCTTAATCAAAGAAGCCACGAACTCATTAAATTCTTTTGAACTATTCAAACGATTTGAGGCAGATGCGTATAGTTTTTTCCTCGACAGCGGTATGGACTACGGGAAACTGGGGCGTTATTCCTTCATGGGCAGCGAGCCGTTTCTCATCTTCCGTAGCAAAGGTGAAAGAGCTGAGTTTATTTACCCTGACCGCGTTGAGCAAGTTGAAGGCAATCCTTTTGAGCTACTCAGACCAATTTTGGAGGGTTTTTCCTGCTCTGCCATGCCGAACTTACCTGTCTTTCCAGGCGGCGCAGTTGGATACTTCGGCTATGACCTTGGACATTTCGTTGAAGTGTTGCCCGATACCACCTTCGATGATATCCAGATTCCCGATTGTTATCTCGCTTTCTACGATGCAGTTGTAGCTATTGACCATATTTCAAACAAAACATTCCTCTGTTCCTGTGGGTTCCCTGAGTCTGGGAAAAAGGCTGAACGACGGGCTAAAGAACGGCTTCAGTGGTTACGGTGGAAAACAAGTGATAGCTATAAGCCCGAGCTCGAAAATCGAGAGAAAAGAAACCCGAAGGTTAGGGAAACGCAAACATCCGCTCACCCGGTGACTTCGTTTTCCAGTTGTCCCTCTTTGCCTACGGAAGGCAGGTTTATCGCAAATTTCACCAAGGACGCCTACATCAAAGCCATCAAGCGGGCGAAAGAATACATCGCCGCAGGAGATATTTATCAAGTAAATCTATCCCAGCGGTTCACGGCTGATTTGAATATTCATCCCTATGATTTATATACCCGATTGCGTACTCGCAATCCCGCTCCTTTCGCAGCTTATCTGAATTTCGACGATGTTGCTATCGTAAGTTCTTCTCCAGAGCGGTTCTTGCAATTTTTTGTCGATACGCGCATGGTATACACCCGTCCTATCAAAGGCACTCGTCCTCGTGGGGCGACGCCAGAAGAGGATGCGAAATTAGCCAATGAACTCTTGAATAGCGAAAAAGATAGGGCGGAATTGATAATGATTATCGATCTGGAACGCAATGACCTGGGGCGAGTATGTGAAATTGGTTCAGTGCATGTCCCTGAATTGATAGTGCTGGAAAAATATCCCACCGTATATCATCTGGTGTCTACGGTCGCTGGGAAATTGCCCAAAGATATGGATAGGATAGATTTGTTGAAAGCGACCTTTCCTGGCGGCTCCATCACCGGCGCGCCAAAGATTCGGTCTATGGAGATTATTGATGAATTGGAGCCAACCAAACGTAGTGTATACACGGGGGCTATTGGCTATCTAAGTTTCACCGGAAATATGGATTTAAACATCGTCATCCGCACTTTTATTGTACATGATGGCAAAGCCTATTTTCAAGTCGGCGGAGGAATCGTAGCTGATTCCGACCCCGAAGCGGAATATCAAGAGACGTTAGATAAAGGGCGGGCGTTATTTGACGCTTTGGGAGAAAATGGATTAATCGGTAACTGATATACAGTTCCTTCTTCCGGGTAATCATCGTTGTAACTATAATCATACCCATACAGGTATCAGATTTGATAAGGAGGAGAAATATAGCTGAAAAGTTACCCCAGACATTGAAGATTGGCGTCACTGAGGTAAGAAAAAATCTTGGTGGAATTCTAAACTTAGTTCACAAGGGAGAGGAACATGTAGTGGTGGAGAAGTTAGGTGCGCCAGTCGCCGCTATCATTAACATCCAAGATTATGAGCAGTACCGGCAACTCTTAGCACAAAGGATGCACAGAGAGTTAGGTCGGAAGGTTGGTGCTGAAGCATTAAAACAGGGTATAACCCCCGAACAGCTTTTGGAGGAGATTAAAGAAACGCGCAAAACATTATTCAAAGAAGAATATGCAGAACTCGCTTAAAAGTCGTACAATACGAGTTATGGAGGCGCTGGTCCCGACTGCAAGTCGGGCTTCCTGGACGCCTTGCTTCAGCGAGGGACTGTATTTACCAAAGTCAAATTATCATACGGAGGTCAAAATATGAAAAATATCAGAAAGAAACAATTCGGTATTACATCCACGCAACTGTTGATAGCAATTGCGGTTGTTATCATTATTGCCGCAGTCATCGTTGCGCCGAGAATTCTGAAACAGTCGGCGAAGGCTCTTCACGCGCAGGCCTCTGACGACATAGAAGCTCTGGGTGTTGCATTGGATAGATACGCGAAAGATAATGGCGATTACCCCTCAAATGATCAAGGACTTAAGGCGTTATGGGAAAAACCAGAGTTACCGCCGCATCCACCCAATTGGTTAGCAGCATACATAAAAGTTCCGATTACTGATGACCCGTGGGGAAATGAATACGTCTACATCCGACCTGGCATGCACAATAAATACGGATATGACCTTATTTCCTTCGGTAGCGATAAACGCGAAGGAGGCAGAGGGGATTCCGAGGATGTGACAAATTTTGTGCGAGCTGAAGATTGATATAACTCAAACGTTTGGTGTGAGTAGGGTGGGCATTGCCCACCCTACAAAGTCAAAAAACATGATACGAAATGAAGTACATGATATAAATTAGGAAGGAGGATTAAACTATGAAACGAGTAACTCTTTTGCTAATGGTTTTCATGCTTATAGGGTTACTAAACGCTTATGCCGATCAAGTTGGAGTTGAAAATGTAGAGGATAATAAAAATGGAAAATATGTGGTGACTGAGATGACGGAAGGTGGGTTGTTTTATCACGACAGGCAATACACCATAACGAACATCCCCAAGGAATTTGTGGGACTTACTCAAATCCACACCTCTTGTGATTGTCCTGGAGGGCAAGACTATAGGTTAACATTTGAAATTGACCGTAGTGCCTTCGTGTACATAGCATGGGACAGTAGGCATAATAGACCTGAAGATCGAGGGCAAGACCCGAAAGGTTGGTTTACCAAAAACTACGAGGATACGGGAAAAACACTGTTTTTAGATGCGCCACATGACCCAACAGAGTATTGGATCTATAAATCCAATAAACCTTATCCGAAAGGAAAAGTAGAGTTACTGGGAATTGATGCAGTAGCGGGCGACCCGGTCATAATGTGGACTATCTTCCTTGAAGAAGGAAAAGCCGTAGAATCAGCAAATAAGCTAACAATAATTTGGGGTAAAGTAAAAGTTGAGGATTTTTAGCAATGCTCGGCGTGGATTAGCAAATCCACGCCATCGTCGGATTGCGGGCGAAGCTTTGTCGTCAACGATTGGCGATAAGCCAAAATCCAGAGGAGTAATTATATGTCAAGTTCAAAAACATATCAAGTTGGGCTTGTTGGTTGTGGTGGCATGGGACGCCATCATCTAAGCGTTTTAAAACAACTTGAGGAGTTTGAAATTGCTGCGCTCTGTGATATTGTTCCTGATACCTTGACGAAGATCGGGGAGCAATATAATGTTAATGCGCATTACAACGATTGCGAAAAAATGTACGCTGAAATGGATTTGGATATCGTTGTTGTCGGTACGCAAACGCGCGGCCATCATGCTCCGGCCGTCGCCGCGCTTTCACGCGGCATTTCCGTCTTGTGTGAAAAACCAATTGCCATTGACCTTGTGGAAGCTGATGATATGGTGGCTGCCGCCGCTAAATCAGGCGCCAAGCTTGCCATAAATCAGCAGAACCACGTCAATCCGGGTATCCGCAAGGCGCAAGCTATGGTGAAAGATGGCGTCATTGGCGAGGTTAATCTGGTTCGAGGGCGTAACAAATGTGGTCGAAAAAGCGGAAATGAATTCATGGAAATGGGCACTCACGTAACTGATATGATGCTCTGCTTCGGAGGTATTCCCCAATGGTGCTCCGGCACTGTTTACAACCAGAGGCGGCTTGCTAACCTTGAGGACATTATGGAAGCGAAAGAGATGTCTCCCGGCGATAGGGATTCTGGTCTCGTGATGGGAACGCGGGCGATAGCCCATTACGGTTTTGACACCGGATGTTTGGGTGAGATTCACTTCCTTGGCCAACAAGGTATGAGCGCAAACTACGGTGTAGACGTTCTCGGTGAAACGGGGCAACTGGCTGTTCGTTGTAGCGGCAGTATAAAAGAAAACTTGTGGCATTTACCGCGCCCGATGGAAGGAACTCCAACTCAATTATCGGATTGGGAGCTGGTGGATCTAACCGACGTGGGTGTTGAAGAACCAATAATCACCATGTATCGCCGATTTGTCGATGCAATGGAAACAGACACTCAACCACCCAGTAGCGGAGAGGAAGGTCGTTTTGCGTTAGAGATGATTATGGGGATTTACCAATCGCATAAAGAAGGGGGACGCCGGGTTGAAATTCCACTCGCTGACCGTAGGCATCCTCTGGAACAATGGCGCGAGTCAGTGGAATGAAGAACGAATAATGAAGAATGAAGAATAACTCCACGCTTTATACCGATTTGGGATTACTCGTTCCGATTTTGTTCAGGGATAGTTTGGTGAGAAAAATCGGAAAAGGCAAAATGTGCTCTACGCAGGTTAGAAACCTGCGCCACGTTTCTAACCTACGTTGCCACGATTGACCGCAGAATAATTATGCCCAATCCTCATTTAATCATCAAATTCGGCAAAAAGGTAATCAATTGCGGAAAGATAATACACAGGGCTAATCCAACAATCTGAAGCCCGACAAACGGAAGAACACCCCGGTAGATATCTGAGGTCTGCACTTCAGGTGGAGTAATCCCTTTCAGATAAAATATCGAATAAGCAAAAGGTGGTGTCAGGAAAGAGATTTGTAAATTTACCATCACCAACAGAGCAAACCAGATCGGATCGAAACCGAGTTCATTTGCGATGGGGGTAAATATTGGAACAACAATAAACACTATTCCTATCCAGTCGATGAACATCCCAAGGATAATTAGCACGGTCATCATGGTGAATAAAATACCCAATTTCCCAAATGGGAGACCAAGCACGAAGTTATTCACAACGTCCCCACCGCCCAAGGCGACGAAAGTAGTGGTAAAAAATCCTGCTCCAACCGCTATCATCAGAATCATGCTGGTGATTTGTAGTGTCCTTTTGCATGCCTCTTTGATAACCTGGAAAGTTACCTGCCGATAGATAGCGGCGAGGATAATACTGGCAATAGCCCCCATTGCTGCTGCTTCCGTCACAGCCGCAATTCCCAAGAAAATGGTCCCCAAAACCGCAAAAATTAGAAAGAGGGGAGGAAGTATAGAGGTGAAAAGCAACTTGATTTTCTGGCTTATCGGAACCATCCTCTCTTCAAGGGGCATCGGAGGGCCATCTTGGGGTCTGAAGTAACATCTGATACCGATGGAAACAAGGTAAAGTAACACTAACAGAATACCTGGAATAAATGCGCCCATGAAGAGCTTTCCAACCGAAAGTCCAGCCGTGGGTCCGTACATGACAATCATAATACTGGGTGGAATAAGAATGCCAAGGGTACCTCCGGCACAGATTGTCCCGCAGGCAAGGGGTACATTGAATTTACGTTTAAGCATGGCCGGCAGTGCCAAAAGGCCAATGGTCACCTCCGAGGCTCCGACCACACCGGTGGCAGCGGCGAATATCATGCAAATGACGATGGTAGCCATCGCCAATCCGCCTCTGAGCCCGCCTAACAAGAGGTACATCGCGCTGTAAAGCCTCTCTGCCACTCCTGATTTTTCCATGAATACGCCCATGAAGAGAAATAGGGGAACAGCCAGAAGGATATAATTTTTCATCAGGCCTAACAGACGAACAATGAAAAACCCGAATATCTCTGGGCCTATAAATATCAAGCCAAAGAGCATGGACAGACCGCCCAAGACAAAAGCAGTCGGATAACCGAGAATAATCCCGATGAGAAGTCCGGCAAACATCAATATGGTAATAATCTCTGGGCTCATAATGGTCTCCTCTTCATAAGGACTAACAATGAACGGATAAATTCGGCAATGCCTTGTAAGATGAGCAGAA
>JACKQG010004645.1_pt1 | contig 15817 bp, 8 predicted proteins | sample 8237621 | NCBI WGS metagenome assembly JACKQG01 (sample SAMN15677084, study PRJNA649215) | marine metagenome | biome: marine; feature: Black Sea; material: saline water; isolation source: suspended particulate matter (SPM) from the Black Sea western gyre | collected 2013-06-09/2013-06-10 | depth... | reverse complement strand
GGAGGGCACCACTTTGAAAGAATATTGCTCAAAAGAGGGCTTGTTACCGCTGGACAATACAATAAAACACATTTTTCAGAGCGCTAAGGCTCTTGACTATGCCCACCAAAACGGAGTCGTTCATCGCGACATCAAACCTAGTAACATCATGATTTCCCTTGCAGACGAAACAAAAATTACCGATTTTGGCATCGCCCAAGTGGAGGGAGTTGCAGATATTCCCGAATCAGGGAGTTTTACCGGTTCGCTTTATTACACTTCGCCGGAACAAACGCGCAATGAGCCCTTAACACCGCAGACAGATCTTTTCTCGCTCGGAGTAGTAATGTATGAACTTCTTACCGGCGCCAAACCTTTCCAGGCTGACAATGAGTACGCTACACTATATAAAATAACGAACGAAAACCCCGAGCCCTTAGAAAAATACCGGCAAGATATTCCTGAAGCCCTGGGAAGTATCGTCATGCGAGCTTTAGCAAAAGATTTGACCGAACGTTACCAGACCGGGAGGCAGTTAGCATCGGATTTGGTTGCCTCATTCGATAAGTTGAGGTTTTTGGAAGAAGCGATCAATCCTCAAGAAAAACTCAATGCCCTTAAAAAAATAACTTTTTTCAAGGATTTTTCTTCCAGCGAATTGGCTGAAGTACTCAAAACCATTCAGTGGCTAAAATACAAGTCCGCTGAAATCATAATCACCGAAGGGGAAATAGAAGACTGCTTCTATATAATTGTTGCCGGCGAAGTTGTGGTCACCAAGAAAGGCAAGCAGCTGGCAGTATTGAAGCAGGGTGACTGCTTCGGCGAAATGGCGTATCTGGGCAAAACCAAACGGACTGCCACTATCAAGGCAGTGGGCAATACCATTTTGATGAAGATAAACGCATCTATTATAGAGCAGATGGCCACCGATACTCAGTTCCGTTTTTATAAAGTTTTTTCCCACACCCTGATTCAACGCTTGAGCCGCGCCAGTGAGTTATTGTCCCAACAGTCTTCTTGATACTTCCCAACCCGGACAAACCGGAACCAAAGAGGGTATATATAAAAATTAGGCAATTGTACCATTTAACAAGCTGATGCTTGATACTGGATACTTGATACATAAAAAAATAAACTCCATATTTTATCCAGCATCCAGCATCCAGCATCCAGCATCCAGTATCCAGTATCCAGCATCCAGCATCGATGTCCCTGTTGCTTTTTTGCAAGGCGTGATTATATTTTAGCGTTATGAAGGAACACTACGAAAAAATACCCGACCCCAAAGAGATTGAAAAAGAAATAGGCGATTTTATATCAAAAAAGTTCGGTGGCAGTGTTAAAATAGTATCGCCGCTGGTGATGCCTCAGGAGATAGCCACGGAAAAAACCGCAGAGCCTTCGCCCAAAAAGAAAAAGATCAATTTTGATTTAAAACCCGAAGATCTTATCGCCTATCTGGACCAGTACATTGTTCAACAAGATTCCGCCAAAGCTATTCTGGCAACAAAAATATGCACACATTTCAATAGGATAAAACGCGCTGAATCCTCTCCTGACGATGCAAATGACATGGTAGGCCATATTAAGAACAATATACTTATGTTCGGTCCCACCGGAGTTGGCAAAACATACCTTATCAAACTAATCGCTAACAAAATCCGCGTTCCTTTTGTCAAGGGTGATGCAACCAAATTCAGCGAAACCGGTTATGTCGGCGGGGATGTGGAAGATTTGGTTCGGGATCTCGTGCGAGAAGCAGACGGCGATATCGAACTGGCGCAATACGGTATTATTTACATTGATGAAATCGATAAAATTGCATCCCATCGCAACATCATCGGGGTTGACGTATCACGATCCGGTGTACAGCGCGCTCTGCTTAAGCCCATGGAAGAGACGGAAATCGACTTGAAAGTTCCCCATGACCCCATATCGATGATTCAAGAAATCGAACGCTTTCGAAAAACGGGTAAGCGCGAAAAGCGTACAGTAAATACCAGTAAAATCCTGTTTATTATGAGCGGTGCATTTGGAGATCTGGCCCAGATCGTCAAGCAACGGATTGCAAGTCAAAAAATCGGTTTTGGAGCTCAAATTACAAAAGCCCAAGACCATATTGAATTTCTTAAACATGTCAAGTCGGAAGATTTGATAGAGTTTGGATTTGAATCCGAGTTTGTCGGCCGTCTACCTGTTCGGGCTGTTTTTGAAAAGCTTTCGGAAGATAATCTTTACGAAATTCTTAAAAACCCCAGCAACCCGGTCATTCTTGGTAAAAAACTCGATTTCGCCGCTTATGGTATTGACCTAAAGTTTGAAGGCAGGGCCCTGCGTCTTTTAGCAAAAAAAGCCGTTCAAGAAAACACAGGGGCCAGGGGCCTGGTTAGCGCCGTTGAACATGTGCTCCTTGACTTTGAAAAGAGACTGCCCTCAACTGATATTAAAAAGCTCCCGGTAACGGCTGCTCTCATTGAAAACCCTGACCGCGAACTTGAAACAATGCTGACATCGCCAAGCCTGGACAAATTCAATCAAGCTTTTGAAAGGCTATGTATCGCCGAAAAAGAATTTATTAAAGAATATTTGAACTCAAACAAAAAAAACTTTACTGAAAAGTTCAGCCTGACATTGACACCTGCACGTATTGATATCGTGGCCGGATACTATACTAAACACATTATGGATGTCGGGAAAGCCATTGATAAAATAAAATCTTATTATGATGAAATAAAAAATGTAGAGCTCTATTTCTTTAAAAATCACGATATCAATATTGTTTTGGAAGAAGATGCCGTCGATTTCATTATTGATCAGTTTGAAAATTCAGACGCAAAGCTCGAAAATTTTTACAAACAGCTTACAGCCGATTTTGAATACGGCCTTAAACTGCTAAGAGATAAAACCGGAAGGAATCGTTTTTTTATTACAAAACAGGCACTTTTGTCGCCAGAGGCATTTATCAGCAATCTTATTCGAGATGAGCTTCCAAAGATTTAATACCGATTATTAACCCAACCCGGACAAGCCGGAACCAAACAGGATATATTAAAACTTTAACCACCTGTGCCATTTAACAAGCTGATACTGGACACTGGATGCTTGATGCTGGTCGAAGATCCCGTCTTTAGCGGGGATAAAATAAGGATAACATCCTATTAAAATCCAGTATCCCTTGGCACGGCGAAGCACTGCGTAGACGGCAGAAACTAGCATCAAGCATCTTATCCATAAAGGCATCACAAGGTGTTATAAAAATATTTTGCCACAAAATGCACGAATTTGATCACTAAGAAACTAAGAGGCGTTACTATGATTTTCCCAGATTACAGACCCAGACGTTTGCGACAAAATGAAGCGTTCCGGCGTATGATTCGCGAAACAAAACTTTCGGTCGATGATTTGATCCTGCCGCTTTTTGCTATCAGCGGCAAAGGAGTTAAAAATCCCATCGAATCGATGCCCGGACAATATCAGCTATCTGTCGACAACCTCGTTAAAACCTCCAAAGAAGCATTTGAACTTGGTGTTCCGGCTGTTATCCTCTTCGGGATACCCCACAACAAGGATCCTCTTGCAACCCGGGCCTATGCCAAAGACGGTATCGTTCAAAAGGCAACCAGAGCTTTAAAAGAAAAACTCCCTGATTTGGCAGTCATTACCGACGTGTGTTTATGCCAGTATACGGATCACGGCCATTGCGGTGTCATCGACGGCCATAATATAGACAACGACGCCTCCCTTGACCTGCTTGCCAGAACGGCCCTGTCCCATGCCGAAGCGGGCGCCGACATGGTGGCCCCTTCTGACATGATGGACGGTCGTGTTGCTGAAATTCGCAATATCCTTGACGAAAATGATTTCAATAACCTGCCTATTCTTTCATATGCAGCCAAGTATTGTTCTGCATATTACGGTCCGTTTCGTGATGCAGCAGACTCTGCCCCCAAGTTCGGGGATCGCCGAACGTACCAGATGGACCCTGCAAATGCCTTGGAAGCCATACGGGAAGTTACCATGGATATCGAGGAAGGTGCCGATATCATCATGGTAAAACCCGCTCTTGCCTATCTCGACATCATCTGCCGGATACGGGAAGAGACCGATCTTCCGGTCGCGGCTTATAACGTCAGCGGTGAATATTCCATGATAAAAGCCGCCGCAGAAAAGGGATGGCTGGACGGCAAGAAGGTTATGATGGAGACTCTCACCGCAATCAAACGGGCCGGGGCCGACCTGATTTTGACCTACTTTGCCATAGAAGCCGCCAAAGAGCTTAGTTAGTTGCAGAAATCACTTCGAACCCTTCCTCTTCAAGGGCTTTTCTGATTATATCTGTATCACAGACGGACAGACGAAAGTAATACACCCGTGTGTCTGTATGCTGGGCCGGCATTCCTACGTTGATTATATCTCCGCCGTTATCATGGATAATCTGCAGAACTTTTCTAAACAAGCCCGGTTTGTCTTCGATCACCATATCAATACGTGAACTGGCTGTCAGAAGCCCCATCATGTCTATAAAAGCCCTGAGGATATCTGTTTCGGTTATTATGCCGACCAGTTTGTTGTTTTTAACCACCGGCATACCCCCGATTTTGTGTTTATAGATGATCCGGGCTGCAGTTTCGACATCATCATCAGGATCAACCACAATCGGGTCCTTTATCATCAAATCGGTCAGGGTTACATCTCCAACCATTGATGGAATAAGGCCTTGCTTCAAGTCAGCCAGGGTAACAAAACCCTTTAGCCTCTTCCCCTTTGACACTACCGGGAGATGTCGGATAGAGTTCACTTTCATAACTTCAAGGGCCTCTCTGATAGAGGCGTTTTCATTTATGGTAATTGGGTCGGCAATCATCAAGGAATGAATTTTCATGTTTTATTCCTTTCTTCAACAGGTGATGGTTTCGTAAAAAGTAAAAATTTCCTTTTTACGAACGTTTTAAGTTGCGCCTATTGGGCGGCAAGTCCTATGACTCGATAGTTGAATTCATAGGCCAAGCTGCGACTCCAGGTCTCATCAAACATGGTTTTATATCGAGTGCCGTCCTGCGGCCCGACGGGCTTGCCATAGGTAAAAAACCAGTTCACGATAGGGCCGCCGGTGAATCCCAGAGCAACCCAGTAGCGGCCTGGTGAGAGTATCACGGAAGTTGTGGTAAAATCAAAGTCCACCCAGGTATAACCGGGTGTGAACTTCACGTGGTTGAGTTCGATGATATCGCTTGTAGCGATCAGATCACCGGGAGTCCCTCCATTGTCTTTTAAAAGTTCAAGCCAAAGCTGTCCTTCGGAATTAAATTTATGCAGCGCCAGCCCGGTGTGCTGCAATTGCATTGGTTTGGCTAAAATAAACGTCTGGGCGTATTGATTTCCCCGCGTAGTTACATACTCGGCCGTCTCCACCAGAAAGTTTTTGCGCATTTCCATTGTATTGTCGGACTGTTGTTCAGCCGGCCCCCTTGCAGACAGAAAATCTACGTTTTCAGGAAAGTCCAGGTTGCCGAACACATACGGCTTTTTGAAGCGCAGGCGTTTTAATACTTCTTCCGACACTCTCGGGGGCGGCGGCGGGATGGATACGGTTACTTTAGAAAAAGCGGCTTCGACTTGAGGACCGAGCAGCAGCCCGCGGGGGCCATAGTTGGTTTTCCGGCCTGCAAGCTTGATGTGATCGGTGACAAATTCAGCTTGGATGCTCTCTTCAAATAACGGTCGTCCCGGCGAGCTTTTGGACTGGATCCAGCGCATGAGCCCATCCTGGCGTGTTTCGTTGTTATCCAAGCCGGTCTCCACTCTAATAAAACGGTTGCTGACGAAAAGTTCGGTTCCCTGGGGGTCGAACGGCACCCAGCCCAGGTCCGGAAAATAAACTTCTACCCAAGAATGCCGTCCCTGGGCCATTTTCATGGTAAGTATAGAGTTTTCCATATTAATGTCATAGGGTTGTTTCAAGGTAATTCCATTTACAATGCGTACAGGAATTCCAGCCGCACGCATTATGGCTGCTGAAAGGTGCGAGTAATTCTGACAATTACCCTTGCCGCTTTGAAAGGAATATAATGCATCGTAGCTTTGGGGAGTCAGCACATAGTGCATATGATCCACAACCCACGTTAATATTTTCTGTACTGCATCAAATTGATTTTTAGCCGCACTTGTTAATTCACGGGCTTTGGAACGAATTTGACTGTCGTCGGCAGGGACTTGATCGGTAGCCTTTAAATATACTTTTGCCTGTTGCGGCAACCCGCTGAGCGGAAATGGTGCCCCAGTCTTCAGAGCCTGCAGTTTTGTGCTGTTGATTGCCGTAAGGCGGATAGTCGTTGTCACCGGCCCGGTCGGCGCTTTCCAGGTCGCTTCGACAACCTTGTTCCCGCGCTTGTCGGTTCGGTCCTCACGACTTAAAGGCGCAGGAGAAAAGTCAAGATCGAAATCCCCAATCCGCTGGTTGTAGGTCGGCGAAGAAAAAGACTCTGGAATAACACAGCTGAGCATCAGTTTTTTGAGGCCGGCCGACGGCCGTACTCTTTGAACCATCTCATATTTGATTTGCGATTCCTGACCGCCGTTGAGAAGATAATTTTCCCCAAATACAGGAACCGCCGTAAATAAAATCAGAATAACAATTAACAATCGCTTCATAACTGCACCATATTTAGGTCTCTTATTCATGGCGAGTTTTATAATTTTTTCATATGGCATTTTTACTCGAAATTGAAGCAGATACTGGATACTTGATGAAAAAGGATGGTTATTTTACCTCACCAGCATCCAGCATCTGGTATCAAGCATCAGTTAGTCTCAATTAATGTGTTTGGAATCTCATCAACTTGCCGGTTTGAAACAAAGCTTCATTATTACATTAACGTCATGAATCCAACGCATTCAACACCAGGGTAATCGGCCGGTCTTCCTCGCTCTTTCCGGTAAACCTTATGGGGCCCGGCCGCCTGTAATTATCTTCACCCGGTACGGCCGCCAGCCATTTCTCTCTGAATGCCTTGACAACCTTAAACGCCGCGGAATCGATATCCACTATGCTCTTTTCCAAAACCAGGGTCAATTTTCCTTTTCTTTCCTCAAGGTGCATCAACGGAGCAATAGGAATTCCAATAGGCTGCCATTGAGAAAAGTCCTTTTCCAGATTTCTGATGGCTGCCATCTGACCGGTAGCACCATTGGCAATCAGGCTGAAAACCGTCAATCCCAGGTTATAAGTGTACATACAGTCAAATCGGGTGGGGTCGTTGCCCCTGCCGTCATAGCCGTAAAAATGGGGTTGAGTCTTGAATTTGGGAACAGATTTGTGGAAAATCTTTTCAACCGGTGCAGGAACCTTTTCCGTCTCTGCAATGGCACCGGCTTTCACCAGAGCCTGTTTGAGGGTTTTTACGGACATGATAGACGATTTCATCAGAAGAAACTGGGCATCATCATAATTTTGAAACAGGATCGGACCCAAGAAATCCGGATCGAGCCCTCCCTTGTCCAGCGTTTTACGGTAATAGTCTCGTTCAATTCCTATCTTATAAGTTCCATTTTCCTTTAGGATGTTCAGATAGTCCCTGACCATTCCCAGGACGACCTTATCGGTTTCAACCTGCGAAAACTGGAAATTCCCATGACTGTCCCTTTCCATTAGAAGGCCTTCTTGAAAAAAGGCCGGAATATCGTTAAACAGCTCATGGTCACGCATGTTCCATATGGTAAAAGAATTGTCCTCTTGCGAACGACCGGCCAATCTTCGCAAATATTCCAGCTTCTCTTCCAGCAAAGAAAAATCGGTGTGAAAATCCGTATCATGGGTTTGGTTATATTCGGAGATAATAGTATTCAGCTTTATGATAAAATTTTGAATTTCATTGATAAATTCCAGAACCCCTTCCGGTATTACGATCACGCCGTAGTTTTTTCCTACTGCAGCCCTCCTGACAATGCCGTCACAAATCACCCGGGACAAATGCCTCAGGGTCATTCCGTAAGCATGATAATTAATGACCCCTTCTGCTGCCGCCTTTTCAACTCTTTCTTTATCGACGTAGTCAGCAAGATCCTCACCGATGAGAGTGATATTCGCATGGGTCTGCAAAGCTGTCTCGAGTGCCAGGTGACTGGCGACTCTTCCCATAACCTTGCAAATGTGCCAGTATTTGATATCCGAACTGCTGTCCGTACAAAGGTTGCCGATCTCTATTGAAAAAGCTCTGGCAGCGGTATGAAATCCGAATGACATGGCGCATAAGACTTTCCTGTTGTTATCTCTGACCTGAATATCGCCATCAATAGTCTTGGGAACCCCTATCACCTGGACGCCGTCTGCGAGCATTTCCTGGGCCAAAAAAGCCGCATTGGTGTTGGAATCGTCGCCGCCTACGATCACCAAAGCGTCTAAACCAAGCCGTTTGCAGGTCTTTTTTGACAGTTCCATTTTTTCTTTGGTATCGATTTTGGCCCTTCCGGTCTTGATCATGGTAAACCCGCCCAGGTTTCTAAATCTGTCCACCAGGCTCCCGGTTATCTCAACGGCTTCACCTTCAATGATCCCGTCCGGTCCTAAAAGGAAACCGTATATTATGGTCTCAGGATTGGCTTTTTGGGCGGCATCGTAAAGCCCTGCAATAACATTGTGGCCGCCGGGGGCGGGCCCTCCGGAAAAAACAATGCCGATTTTGCGCTTTTTATTGAATTGTTCTTTGAAAGTTTCCTCAGGTGTTTGCAGCTCAACAATGGTTTGCACTTTATTATCGATAATTCCCGGCAGACGCCGGCGGGCTTCATTATCCACATAAAATTCAAATTGAGGCTTATCTTCCAGCATGGTATAAGAACTGGAAAATACTTTGCATACCGGAGGTTTATACTCTCTGCGCTCAATTACTTCCTGATTGATATTGTCGGTTACTTTTTGGACCTCCGGATGTTTCAGTATATCCCCAATACTGGCGGAAGTATTTGCTCCCATCGATATCCTCCATTAAATTGATATTTATTATGATAATACCCGTCTGAAGTCAAAGGTGTCAAGATTATTCGAGTTTCCGGAAATACCCTGAAAACCGTAGTAGATGGGACTTTTTACGACGCCATCAAATCATGATCGGATAAATCCCTTAGCTTACCTACCAGATATCCATCCATCAGCAACTGGGTAAGATGATGCATCACACAGACAACCAGAGCCAGTCCGTATTGCGGGAAAAGGGCAACTTGCAGAATGATTGAAAGCGGCAGGGTTTTCTGCCCCCCCATGAAAATTATACTTTCTCTTTTGCCTTTAGCGATTCTGAATAAATGAGTAAGAACTCCTGCAGCCGCCAAAAGCACTCCATGAAAGGTAAACGCCAACAGGAAAATTATCCCGATATTATCGCCGCCGTTTATGATTACATGTCTGGCCTGAGAAACAGCCATCCAGACAATCCCCAGTATCAGACACTGGTTCAGAACTGATAATTTCGCTCCCCAGCGGTCCATCATAGATTTTGTATAATATTTAATAAGCAAACCACAGCCGAGTGGCAAAAGCACCAATAAACTAAGTTTTATCATGATGGCCGACTTGTCTATAGATACTACCGTTATTCCGCCGACCAGCTTCAAAAGCTGTGCAAGGATAACAGGTATTGTAACAACAGCAAGTCCATTTGCTACAATAGTAATAACCAGAGCATGCGCCATATTCCCGCCGGCGGCACCAGTCATAACCACGCCGCTGCTCAAAGTTGTCGGCATAACCGCTACCAGAAAAATTCCTATTTTGATTCCGTTGCCCAAGGGGGCCATGCCGAAGCATGCTGCTGCAATCGGGGCGATAAGAAAAATAATCATCAGGGCAATAAGGATGCCCTTGATATCAATCAGGCCCGACTTTATTTGCCTGGAATCGAGTATCAAACCGGAGAAAAAAAATATCAGAACGATAACGGCATCCGGCCCGTGATGAAGCTTGAACCACCTGCCGATCCCGGAGATGGTTTCGGTTGTATCAGCCAGCGTTACAGCAAAAACAAACACAAGTCCTGCAACGAACCAGTATTTTTTAATCCATCCAGACAATCGGCGATTTCTCCCTGTGTTGAAACCTTTGACAAAATACGAATTCATTATCATATTGTTTTATTTATAAATTATCAATGAGCTTATAAAATAAGCCAAAAACATATAAATTCTACCATATCTTGTATTTATGCAATAAAAACATACTCCACCTTGTGTTTTTGCTTTACAATCACAAAACTTCCTGCTATTGCTATTACGGTTCAGGGTTCAGGGTTCAGGGTTCAATGGAACGCGGATAACACAGATTAAAACGGATCTACACAGATACAGATAAAATAATATAAAATCCGTGAAAATCCGCAAAATCCGTGTCATCTGTGTTCTACTAAACTGTTTGGTTCAGGGTTCAAGGGTCAGGGAACTATCAAGCCAAACCGGCGAAAGGTTTACCCGCCGGCGGGCTAAAATTCCTAAACAGGAGATTTTCTTGTATGAAAATTAAACAACTGGAAATAAACGGATTTAAATCCTTTCACGAAAAAGCCCGCATTGAATTTCCTCCTGGTATTTCGGCAGTTGTAGGTCCAAATGGCTGCGGCAAAAGTAATATTGTCGATGCTCTCAGATGGGTAATGGGGGAACAGAGCGTTAAGCAGCTTCGTGGAAAATCTATGGAAGACGTGATATTTGCCGGTACTAACGGTACACACCCCTTAAACATGGCAGAAGTCTCCTTAATCCTGAACAATGACAACGGCACCGCCCCTGAAGAGCTCAAAGGCTTTACCGAAATCATGCTTACCAGACGCCTCCACCGGTCCGGAGAAAGTGCCTATTTCATCAACAAACAACCCTGCCGTCTAAAAGATATCCACAACATCTTTATGGGCAGCGGTTTAGGATCTAAGTCATATGCCGTAGTACAACAGGGCAACATTGGTACAATTACAGATGCCGGGCCGGAAGAAAGACGATTTATCATCGAAGAAGCTGCTGGAATTACAAGGTATAAGGCACGTAAAAACGAAGCCTTGCGCAAAGTCGACTCTACCAGGCAAAATCTTTTGCGTGTAAACGATATAATTTTTGAAGTAAAGCGGCAGATGGCCGCTCTTAAGCGTCAGGCCCGTAAAGCCAAACGTTACAAAAGGTATCAGGATCGCATCAGAGAACTCGACATCGGCCTTGCCCTGCATTATTACGATGACTATACTCACAAAATAAATGAAACCGACACATTATTAAAAGATCTTAGGGATACGGACCTCGGGCATACCTCTCAACTTAATAAACTTGACGCAGCGCTTGCAGAGATCAAGTTGCGTAGCTCACAAAAAAATCAGGAAATTTCAGAGCAAAAGTCTAAAAGATTTGAGATGCAGCGCAATATGGACCGCATTGAGAATGATCTGGCTCACCTTCATAAAGACATAGAGAGGCTCAGAGATGAAATAGCAGGGCTTGAATCTGCCCGCCAAGACCTTGAAAAAAAGGACAGGAATATTACCGCCGAAATTTCCCAGGTTGCAGACACAAATACCGGCATTAAAACCCGCATCACCAAGGAAACGGAGGTCCTTGATCAACAGCAGTCGTTTGAGAAAAAAATTAAAGACCAATTATCAGCTCTGCATCAAGACCTTGAAACTTCAAAAACAAAAGTTATGGATCTGGCAACCCAGGAAGCTCGGCACAAAAATATCTACTTAAACGCCACCAATAACAAAGAAAGCCTGACAAGACGCCTTAAACAAACTAATGCCGAAGAAATCAAAACCGCTCAAGAAGTCACACAGCTTGAGCATAAAGTGTCCCAAACCGAAAAAGTGTTTCAGGCACACCACGCAAAAATAGACGATCTGAACCGGCAGATTGCCGATATTAAGAAGCAACTGGAAGAAAAGAACGGTTTGTTAGGGAAGCAGGTGAAGCACGTTCAGACCCTGGTGCTGGAAAGCAACCAAGCCAAATCGACTTATACCACCTTAAAGAAAATGGAAGACAACTTTGAATGGTACAAGGACGGTGTCCGGGCCGTAATGAAAAAAGTGGGCCGCAAAGAAGGTGAGAAATCGACAGATAAAGCCGGCGGCCCTGAAAATGACGATATTTTGGGGCTGATAGCTGATATTCTCGAACCGCAACCTTCCTATGAAACCGCAGTGGAAGCAGTACTTGGGGAATCATTGCAATACATTCTTGTCAAGGATCAAACAGCAGGAATCGGCTCCATCAACTATCTGCAAACAACCCGAGCCGGACGCAGCGGTTTTATTCCGGTTTCTTCTGTCAAAAACTTTGAATTGGAGCCCAAAAAAAAGTGCGCTTCTCAAAAAAAGCTATTGGATTATGTATCTGTTAAACCAGGGTTTGAAAAAATCGCCGAAGCCCTCCTGGCACATGTTGTTGTTGCCGATGATATGCAAGAAGCCCTAAAAATATATAACAACAACGGCAGCATGCAGACAGCTGTTACTAAAGATGGGGATATTCTCTCACATCAAGGTATTATGATCGGCGGCAGCCAGGACAACCTGTCAGGTATTCTGGCAAAAAAGCAGGAGCTGAAACGCATTGACCGCCGCATAAAAAAATTAATTCCTGAACTGGAATCAGCACGTAGCGATCAAAAAGAACTGGAATCCAAAGTCCGCACCATTGAAAGCAAACTGCAGCAGCTCTTTGAACAAAAAAATAAAGTGACCCAACTCGAAATCGAAGCGGAAAAGGATCTTTATAAAGCTAACGAAGACCTAAAACACTCCCGCCGCCATCTTGAAATTATACATCTGGAACAGCAGCGCCTTCTGGGAGAAAAGAATGATATTGATGAAGAAATTACTACGCACAACCAGGCACTATCTGACATCGAAAATGCTGTTAAAACAGCCCAGGACAAAGTCACAGAAAAATTAGGCCAGATCAGCTCTTTATCGTCGGAGCTGGAAGATTTTAATCAGAGCATCGTAGACCTTAAACTCAATTTAACAGCTTTAAATACCAAGCTGGAAAACAGCAGCAATGCTTTAAGACGACTTAAAGAATTCCAAAATGACGGATTAAAACAGCTCGAGCAAATTGCACTTGAAATTGGCCGCAAAAAACAAAAAAAGACCGATTCACAACAAAATATTGTAGATTTTGAACAAACCCTTGCCGGCAGGTATGATGATTTGAAACGTTTGGAGGAAGCTCTACAGCACAATGAGGCTGACTATGCATCCATTGATGCCAAGATGCTGGATAGTGACAGTACTATTTCCAAGATACAGACCAAACGTGAAAAAACACTGCATAAGATCCGCATGCTTGAGCTTGAGCAATCCCAGCAGCACCTTCAACGCCAAAATATTACCGATCGTCTGCAAGCAACCTACCACACTGCGATTGCCGCCCTTCAATCAGAATTTAGTTCTGCAGCGGAAAACAACGAGATGACCCTGGATGAAATGGAGAACGAGCTTGACCTTTGCAGAAAAAGGATCGCCGGAATAGAAGATGTCAATCTCGGTGCCATCAAGGAGCATGAACAACTAAAAGAACGTTATGACTTTCTGTGCGAGCAACGTGAAGATCTTGAGCAGGCTGTGGAAGATCTCCATAAAGTTATCAAAAAGATAAACAAGATAACCCAGGAACGATTTCTTAAAACGTTTGATGCCATAAACCAAAAGTTAAACGAAGTTTTCCCCCGTCTTTTTGATAACGGCTCAGCCAAACTCATCCTTACTGAACCGGATAAGCCTCTTGATACCGGCGTAGAATTTTTGGTCCATCCCCAGGGTAAAAAGCTGACCAGAATGAGTCTGTTGTCCGGAGGCGAAAAAGCGCTCGCTGCCATCGCTTTGATCTTTTCAATATTTTTAATTAAGCCCGCCGCTTTCTGTCTCATGGATGAAATTGACGCAACCCTTGACGAATCCAATGTTTTTCGATTTAATGATCTGCTGAAAATCATCGGGGAAAATTCTCAAATCATTATGATAACTCACAATAAAAGAACTATGGAATTTGCCGACACACTTTTCGGCATTACCATGGAAAATAAAGGCGTTTCCAAGATTGTTTCCGTAAATTTTGAATGCCAAGAAGGATAAACCGGAAAGAATAGCCACAAAGGCACCAGGTTTACTTAAAAAATGAACATCGAACATCGAACGTCCAACATCGAATGGTGAATAAAAAAACGAATTAAATTAAATTACAGAGCAAAGCGACATCATTATTCGATGTTCAACGTTGCACGTTCGATGTTCGATGTTCAATCTGTTGGACGTAACTGCTCAATAACCTCGGGAAAAAGGGCTTCAAGGTTAAGCGTTTCGCGCTTTTTTCCTTAGCCATTGATTCCATTGGGTTAATACCATGGGTGGATCAACCTCTGAACCGTGAACCTTTTAACCCTGAACCCCTGAACCGTGAACCGTGAACCGTGAACCCCTTCCGAAAGAGCCTAAAGAATCAAAAGGTTTTTTTAAACGCCTGAAAACCGGCCTTTCCAAGACCCGCCAACTGCTTAATACCGACATTGAGGAGCTTTTCTCAAACAAGCGCAAAATCGATGACGATCTTTTAGAAGAACTTGAAGAGTTGCTGATAACATCGGATATCGGCGTCCAGACCGCCATGGATCTCATCCAAAGCATTTCACAAAGGTCTTCAAGCATCTCTGATGCCGGTCAACTCAAAGACGCTCTGAAAGAAAAGATACTCGCACTGCTCGGCACCAAAACACCACCGCCGGCACCACTGGCTGCCAAACCCCACGTTATCGTGGTGATCGGTGTCAACGGAGTCGGCAAAACAACCACTATCGGCAAACTGGCGGCCAAATTTGCAGCATCGCAGAAGAAGGTTCTCATCGCGGCCGCCGACACTTTCCGGGCGGCAGCCGTTGAACAGCTTGTGATATGGGCTGATAGGGCCGGTGTGGATATTGTCAAGCACAAAGATAAGGCCGACCCCGCCGCCGTAGCCTATGACGCCATTGAAGCAGCCGTGGCCCGGGGGACTGATATTGTCATAGTTGACACTGCCGGCCGCCTTCACACCAGAGTAAACCTGATGGAAGAACTCAAAAAAATCAAACGGACCATCGCCAAAAAGATCCCGGACGCACCCCATGAAATTTTGCTGGTTCTCGATGCCACAACCGGCCAAAACGCACTGTCCCAGGCTAAAATGTTCAACGATGCTATCGGCGTTACTGCAATTGCCCTTACCAAACTCGACGGAACCGCCAAAGGAGGAATCGTTGTCGGTATATGCAATGCACTTGAAATCCCATTAAAATATGTCGGCATTGGAGAAAAAATTGAAGATCTGCAGGAATTTGATCCTAACCTGTTTGTAGATGCACTCTTTTAAGACCAAGTAAAGAAATTTATCACGAAAGCACGAAAAAACGAAAGCACGAAAAAAATCTAACCAAAGTGATTTGTTTTCCGTCGCAGGCGAAAATAATTTCTAAAACGTACAGCTATTTCGTGCTTTCAATATTTCGCGTTTTCGTGATTGTTTTTAAACTTTTTAGACACAAAAAGCTAAGGCAGAGCCGCTTCATATAAAATCGCTTTAGCGATTTTATATTTTCTATTATTTACCTTAATGACATATTGGTCGTTATAACATTCTATCAGGACAGATATCTTTACCAGGCTTTTTTCAGTAAACTTGATGCGTTCTTCTCCAATGTGCATGTAAAGGTTGTCTGCTTTCATTGAGAGTTTTTTTGGTTTCAGCTTTATCTTTTCCCCGGTATTCAATACCAGCAATATATCCTTTCCCTTGAGAACATCAACAACGAAAAGGGCCGTATCTTCGTAAT
>JACKQG010004644.1_pt1 | contig 15817 bp, 11 predicted proteins | sample 8237621 | NCBI WGS metagenome assembly JACKQG01 (sample SAMN15677084, study PRJNA649215) | marine metagenome | biome: marine; feature: Black Sea; material: saline water; isolation source: suspended particulate matter (SPM) from the Black Sea western gyre | collected 2013-06-09/2013-06-10 | depth... | reverse complement strand
TGCCCTGCTAGTTTGGAAAGAAATAGGGTGCACTTTCATCCACTGAACGCTTCTCTCCCGTTTTCCAGTCGATGATGTTGTAACCGCCTGCGTCATTGGGAAACTTGAAATACCTTACCCCGTCAGCATAGAGTAGCTCCTTCGCATCACCAATTTCTGCGAAGACTCTCATTGTATGAAAGAGCACCGTCTCCGATGTCCAATCCACTTTAATTGTTTTCGTCACCCACCCCTCAATTTTAACTTCACATACCCGACCATATTCGATGTTCATGAGAGCCACAAAATCACCTTTGATGTCCGCAATTGCCGGAGTGGCAAGGACACTGAAGCCAATCACACACACTGTTAACAACAGAAACAGAGCTCTCCTCATCGTTCACCTCCAGAAACTTGAGTGTTTGAGGTCTGCTATAAATTCCTTCCACAATGCTTGCAGACAACCGCTTCATTTCGAACTAGTTCTGCGCAGAAAGGACACTTCTTCAGTTCACCTGATTGCATATTTCGCTTTTCAATTTCTTGCTTATCAACGGAAACGACCAACGCGAAAATGATTCCAAGTGGTCCTAGCAAAACCCCTAGTAGAAACCAGCCACATCCGCTCCTGCCCTTGTTCGTTGCAATGACCGCCGCGATGATTCCGCAAACAAGCCATATCACCAATAACTCCAACAGATCCCCCTTCCTTGAAATACATGATCGACGAGCAGGGATGGACTTTTCCCTCACCAGCACAGATTAGTATATCTGAGGGGTGACTTGTCAATAGGCAGGGCGAAAAGACTGAATCCGGAAGGGCCAACGACCAGGTCGGAAAAGATGCCCCGGTGGAGGCATCTATTTCTGTCCCACTCGGTGAACGGTATCCTCGAATGACCCGGTGCCTGGAAAGCATGGGGTGTTTCCGGGCACGTCGGACGTCATCGCCACCTCACTCGTAACCCTGGATCTCCTATGCCAAGAACTCCCCGAAGGGAACGGTCGTTGCAATCGCTGGACGACGGCCATGAGGGCCGCCTAGCGAGCAAGGAAGGGAATCATGCGCAAGATCATGTTCATCGGGGTGGCTATTCTGGGGATGATGACCACAACGATCAGCGCTTCGGAAGTTTTCACCTTCACTCCGGATCCTGAAGACCTCAACGACCTCGATCACTACAAGTGGTACACTTGGGGCATTGATGTCACCTGCCTCGACGCGCGAATCATTGACGAAGTTGAATTGCGTTTCGAGAACATCAGCAATTGGGACAACGACACGAACATCCTGTATCTCCACCTGCTTGACACCGCCGGGCTCGGTGTAACCATTGGGGACGATGACCAGGACCCTGCTGATCATTTCGACGGCATGGGGCCCCTCATCGATTCCTGGGTGGACGAAAACGGCGCGGGCACGTCCGAGACATTGAGTTTTTTCTTCTCGGACTATGGCCTGATCGATGACGCGCAGATTTTCGTACTGGATGGATTGCTGGGCATAGGACTCGATCCCGACTGCCATTACTTCAACGATGGCGTTTCTCTGATCATCACCGCTTCGGGTGAAACGGCGACGGAAGATCTGAGTTGGTCGGATATCAAGGGAAGATTCTGATTCCAAAACCTTCGGCTCTGTCCGAGAGGTTTTTGAAATCGCCGGGCGACGGAGCGCCCGGCGTATTTCATTTCAGCAAGGTCAGGTGACTGGCCAAATCCAGTCGCATGCCCGCGAGCCAAAGCAAGGTCTCGCCATTTTCGTCGATGAGAACGGTGAGCGGTAGTTGCTGCCGCGGATTCTTCACGCCGAAGAACGATTCCGCCTCCGATGGATTCAGGGTCCAGGCTCCCTTATCGGGACGATTTCCCTCCACGCCGCGAAGCTGCACAGGAATCAGCGCCACATCCTGCGGGCGGCCCAAGGCCTCGAGATGCCGGATGCTGGGTTCATGACCGGCCAAGGTCAGCACCAGCAATTGCGCCTCTCCCTTGGCGAAACGCCCTAATGCACGGCTTTCTCCTCGCCGCTTAAGATAGAGCTGCCGTGTTGGCTGCCATTCCCGGCGCACCAGATCCTGGCGTTCGAGTTCATCCAGGGGAATTCCGAAGTCCACATCGAAACGCAGACTGTCGCCCGCCGCCAGGGAAAACGGATGAGAGACAAAGCGCGGCTCACCTCGGCCGTTTCGCTGACCCGCGAATAGCCACCAGTCGCCGGCGGGAAGCTCCCAATCAACCATGCCATTGCCTTCGGAGATTTGCCCTGTGTACCAAGGCTCGAAGTGACCGTCGGCGAAACGGGTCAGGCGCGTCTGGCTCCAGGTCTCGATTTCTGTAAAGGCTGCGCCGCCCGCGAAATAGTTCACGGCCACATAGGCCTCGGGCAGGGTGGCAATTTCCTCTTCGTCCTCTTCCAGTGGATAGGGAAGAAGCGTTTTCCAATCGCCATCCCAATAGTCTACGCCTTGCAGCCCGCGTTCCACGCGCGCGGGCCAGCCGTGGCGACGAAGCAGTCCTGCCAGGCAAACACGCGCTGAGGCCTCGTCCGCCCAACCCGAGCGCCAGCTTTGAGCAGGCGTGGCCACTTGACCGCCGCGGCTGTTCTCGGCCTTCTGCACGTGCTCGCGAAACTTCGTCAGCAGATCCTGAGGACCGGCGTCATCAATACTTGGCAGCTCCGTCCACCAGTCCAGGGTACCGGCCTGAAAGAGGATGCGTGGCGACAGCACGAATTCATCGAAGAGGCTGTCGGGCAAGGTCGTGCTTTCAGCGAAGGGAACAATTTCATCGAGGATGTCTTCCAGGGCCATGGGATCAATCTCGTAGAAATCCTTCACATCCATCTGCAAGGTAAGCGCGAGAGCCAAGGATTGTTGCTCGCAGCAGAGGGCAAGCACGGCCTCGGCCCAATCCGCCTGGGCGGCCCCTGCCTCGGCGAGCTTGGCCATGAGTGCTTCGCTTTCAGGATGCTCCGCCGCCAAGTTCTCCCACTGCCGGGAGATCTCGGTCAATCGAGTGCGGCGAGCGTCCTGTTTTGCCAGACGATCGCGATGCTGGATCCATGCGGCGTCTTCCTTGCCGCGATCGCATCCTCCGGTGGCTGCTTCGCCTGGACTGGGATATCGCAGCCATACCGGCGCATCCAAGAAATAGAGTTCGGGCTTGAGCGACAGCTTGGTTTCCTCGCCAGGCTTGATGCGAGCAAGGCCCGACCAGGGGCGTCCGGCAATTTCCGTCGTGACCAGGAAGTCACCCGGCCCCAAGGCCAAAGGCTCGCCTACGTGAGTGCGTCCCAGAACCATGGGCGCGCCGTAGTTGAACACGTGCACCCAGGCCCAGGCAGCTTCCTCGGCAAGTTCATCGCCGGGAGCCTCCACGCTAAGCCAGCCGGAATCGGTGTAAACGTCGCAACTATTGATCACGGTGGATCCGCCGGTCTGTCGATAGAGGAAGCCGGAAAGTTCCGGCGGCACGGGCGCTTCACCGTAGCCGATGGACAAGACCAAGCCGGCCCTCCTGGCCGTTCCCGTGAACCAAGCCTGGTCCAGACAGGCGTCGGGTTCACAGGCGCCCAGATAGTGCCAGCCATCTTCGCCCAACACTTCAACCCATGCGTGGTTGTTGTCGCCCGTGGTCCAGAAAGGCGTATAGCACTGGCGCGCGGGTAGTCCCACGCTTCGCAGGGCGCAGACCAGGAAGATGGTTTCTTCTTCGCAGCGACCGATTCCTCGTTCCATGGTGATGAGGGGCGTTTGATCGCGACGGGAGCTGGACTTGAAGGTGGCCCATTCACGGCAGAAGCGATTCACCTCAAGAGCCGCTTCGTTGTCGCTAAGACCTTCCACCCGCTCCGATAAGAGATCGAGTAGTTTTGAGCGCCAGCGCGAGGGCGGCTCCTGGCTCACGCGATGGGGAAGGACGAAAGCGTGAAAGGTGAAATCGTCGGTGCCGCCGCGACGCTGTGATAAGGCCAACTCGACGTTCTCCACCAGCATTTCCGCCGACCAGGAGCCCAAATCCGATGAGGGAAGCCAGGCCAGGAGAAATTCCAAGGCTCCGCGAGCCTCGGGCTCGGCCGTTTCCATCCACGCCCGCAGGCGAGACGATTCGTAGTGCCTTGAGAGATTGAGTTCCACCAGATCGGCGGTGACCTCGTCAGGTGGCCATTGCCACTCGCCCAAGGCGCAAAGAACGCTACCGAGAAGAAAGAGGATGGCGAAAACGATACGCATGTTCACCTCGCTGGAAGGGTGAACAATGTAGCACAAGGGAGAATGAGGGGCAGGAATATCCACCTGAGGAAGGATCTTCCCAGGCCTGTTCAGCTAAAACGGAGAGTCTACTTCATTCCTCTCAAAATGAAGTCCATGATGCGCGTGGCCTCATCTTCCAAAGCATCATCCGTTTCGCTGAGAACCCAGTTGGTGGCGGCTTCATCGAGAAGTGCAAAGATACTTTTTGCGACGAACCAACTGTCGAGATCGGCGCGGAACTTTCCAGAGTCTTTGCCCTGTTCAATGACCTGCTGAATGCCCATTAGATACTCACGAAGCTCAGCGCGACTCGTTTCCTTCATGAAATGTGCGGAGTGTCGCATTTCAACTTGGAAGACTGTGGCCAATTCGCGATCTTTTCCAATGTTCTCAAGATGCAGTTTCAACAACAACAGCAGACGTTCTTCTACATCTTCGACTTCAAGAACCTCTTTCCTCCCCATATCCATGAAGCTTTTCATGCTCTCATTGAATATTGCGGCGAGAAGTTGCTCTTTGCTTTCGAAGTATAGATACACCGTACCGTCCGCCACTTTCGCGGCACGAGCGATGTCGGTGATGCGGGTGCGATAGAATCCTTGGCTGCTAAAAGCCTTTATGGCAGCATTGAGAATTCGTTCACGTTTGTTGTTGAGATCTACGCATTCAGCGGTGTCCATCCCACCTAACCTCGCGTTATCAGTCCCAAGCAGAAGTTCGAATCTATATTATAGCTGGGTCGAAAGTAAGTAAAAAACACCTTTTCGTCACTGATTGAGTTTTCTTCACGAACTTTGCTACAGATTTCCCTTGCGGGTGGCATGCCGCTGGCGGGAGACTTCGGAGTGTATCGTGGATTGAATGAAATTCAATTTGGAGGCTTATCGTGGCCCTAAACATCGACAAAGTGGCCGTCCTGGGAAGTGGAGTGATGGGAAGCGCCATCGCGGCGCATCTGGCGAATGCGGGGATTCCCTCGCTAATGCTGGATATCGTGCCTCCACAAGTTGGCGAAGGAGACGACCCAAAGGATCCGGTTTTTCGGAATCGCTTTGCAGCGAGCGCACTTAAGGCGGCGCTAAATGCGCGCCCCGCTCCATTTTATAGAAAAAACCTCTCCGATCTCATCGAGATTGGAAATTTCGATGACGACTTCGAGCGCATTGCCGAGGCCGACTGGATTATCGAGGTGGTCAAGGAGGATCTCGAGATCAAGCGCTCGGTGCTCAGCCGTGTGGCGGAGCATCGCCGGCCTGGCAGCCTGGTGAGTTCGAATACCTCGGGCATTACCATTGGCGCCATGGCCGAAGGCCTCGACGAAGACTTCCGCCGCCATTTCCTGGGCACGCACTTCTTCAATCCACCGCGCTATCTCTACCTGCTGGAAATCATTCCCACGGATGATACCGACAAGGGGCTGCTGGCGGATTTCATCGACTTCTCCGATCGAATTCTCGGCAAGGGAATCGTGCAAGCCAAGGACACGCCCAACTTCGTGGCCAATCGCATCGGTGTCTTCGGCATGATGGACGCCATCGCCGCCATGGGCGAACAAAAACTCGGCGTGGAGGAGATCGACTTTCTCACCGGCCCCATCGTGGGGCACCCCAAGAGCGCCAGCTTCCGCACGGCGGACCTAGTGGGCTTGGACACATTCGTGGCCGTAGCCGGCAATGTCTACAACGGCTGCCCGAACGATGAGTCGCGGGAAATTTTCGCGACGCCGACCATCCTGAAGAATATGCTCGAAGCGGGCTACCTGGGCGACAAGACAGGTGGAGGCTTCTACAAAAAGAGCAAGGACGCCGAGGGCAATCGGGTCATCATGACCCTCGATCTTGACTCGATGGACTACCGCGAAAAGCAGCGCCCCAAGTTCCCCGAGCTGGAAGCCATCCGCAATATCGAAGATATCGGCGAGCGCCTTCCAGCCCTCTTGGGAAGCAAGGGACGCGCGGCTGAATTCACCTGGCGCACGCTCAGCCGGTTATTCCAATACTGCGCATTTCGCATCGGGGAGATCGCCGATGATCCATCCCCCATCGACGATGGCATGCGATGGGGATTCGGTTGGGAACTCGGACCCTTCCAGAAGTGGGACATCCTGGGATTTACCGCCACCGCCAAGCGGATGAAGGAAGAGGGCCTGGAGCTGCCCGCCTGGATCGAGACCATGCTCGAAAAGAAAGCGGACGGTTTTTACAAGATCGAAGGCGGCAAGGTTTCGATTTGGGATCCATCCACCGGCGATTACAAAGAGCGAGTCAGCGACCCGGGACGCATCACGCTGGCTCACCTCAAGGCTGCCGGAGCGACGATCAAGAGCAACGCCGGCGCAAGCATCGTGGACCTGGGCGACGGCGTGGCCTGTCTGGAATTTCACTCCAAGATGAACACTCTGGGCCCGGACATCATCGGCATGGTGAGCAAAGCCGTGGCCGAAGTGCAAGCGAACTACGACGGTCTCGTCGTCGCCAATCAAGGTGAGAATTTCTCCGTGGGCGCCAACCTTATGTTGGTTCTTCAGGAAGCGCTGGAGCAGGAATGGGATGATCTGAACATCATGATCGCCGGTTTCCAACGCGCAACCATGGCGCTGAAGTACGCCCCCGTCCCCACGGTGGTCGCCCCCCACGGGCTCTGCCTGGGTGGCGGTGCGGAATTCGTGCTGCACGGACAGCGAACACGCGCCAGCGCCGAAACCTACATAGGATTGGTTGAAGTGGGCGCGGGCGTTCTGCCCGCAGGTGGAGGCTGCAAGGAACTCTATCTGAGAACCCTGGACCGTCACTCCAACAGCAAGGATCTCCTGCCCGTGGTGCAGAAGACTTTCGAAACCATCGGCATGGCCAAGGTGGCCACCAGCGCGCTGGAGGCCCGCGACTTCGGCTTCATGCGCGAGAGCGACGGCTTCTCCATCAATCGCGAAAGACTGGTGGGCGACGCCAAGGCCGCGGTCATCTCCATGGTCAAGGAAGGATGGAAGGCCGGCAAGCCCCTCACCAAGATTCCCGTCATGGGACGAGCGGGCGTGGCGGTGATCGAATCGGTTCTGCACAACATGCAGGACGGCAAATTCATCAGCGAGCACGATCGCAAGATCGGCCTGAAGGTGGGCACCATCATTTGTGGTGGCGATCTTACGGGCAAGCAAGATGTTAGCGAGCAATATCTACTCGACCTGGAACGCGAGCACTTCCTCTCCCTGCTGGGTGAGCGAAAATCACTCGAACGCATGCAGGCCATTCTCAAAACCGGCAAACCGCTGCGGAATTAAGGCTGCCGGATAAGAACTAGATCTGGTCGCGTTCGTTGTGCTTTGTGAATCAATGCAAAGAGCGACGACGAACGTGATGCCGGGTATCATGGAGGAGGAGCGATGATGCAGTGGTTTACAAAGCACACGAACCCGATGGGCTGGCGACCGAGCCTAGTTCTTATCCGGCAGCCTTAGGAGGCATGAAATGAGAGACACCGTCATCGTCGCCGCCACTCGCACCGCGGTTGGAAAAGCACCCCGAGGAAGCCTGGCAACAGTACGTCCCGACGACATGGCCGGCGCCGTGGTGGCCGGCATCATGAAAAACACGGGCTTGGATCCCGCTCTGGTAGAGGACCTGATTTTGGGCTGCGCTTTCCCCGAAGGTGAAGCGGGACTCAACATGGCTCGGCAGGTGGTTTTCCTGGGCGGCCTGAACAAGGAAACCACGGCTATGACCCTGAACCGCTACTGCTCCAGTGGGCTGGAGGCCGTGCATCTGGCCGCACTCAAGGTGGGCTGCGGCGTGGCCGACTGCATCCTTGCCGGAGGCAGCGAATCCATGAGCCTGATTCCCATGGGCGGCGCGCAGTACCGTCCCAATGCGAAACTGGCTCAGGACTATGCCGACAGTTACCTTAACATGGGGCTCACCGCCGAGCGCGTGGCCGAACAGGATGGCATCAACCGCGAGGATCAAGACGCCTTCGCCTTGCAAAGCCATCAGCGAGCCGTGGCCGCCATCGAGGCCGGGCGCTTCAAAGACGAGATTACGCCGCTCACTTTCGACCTGACAAAGCCCAGCGGCAAGGGCGCCAAGATCGCCAGCCAGGAAGTTAGCTTCGACACCGACGAGGGTCCTCGCGCCGACAGCAATGCCGCCGCCTTGGCCAAGCTTCGCCCCGTGTTCAAACAGGGTGGAACTGTGACGGCGGGAAACTCCAGCCAAATGAGCGATGGTGCGGCTATGCTCATGGTCTGCGACGCAGACTTCGCCAAGGCGCAGGGCCTCAAGCCCATCGCGCGCCTCGTGACTTACGCGGTGGCCGGCAATGAGCCCGAGCTCATGGGGCTAGGGCCTGTATACGCTGTACCCAAGGCTCTCAAACAGGCCGACCTCAGCCTGGGTGACATTGATATCATCGAGCTCAATGAGGCTTTCGCGGCGCAGGGGCTGGCGGTCATGCGCAAGCTGGATATGAATCCGGAAATCACCAACGTCAACGGCGGGGCCATCGCCATGGGCCATCCCTTGGGATGCACCGGCGCGAAGCTCAGTACCCAGGCTCTCTATGAGCTTGGCCGCCGGGGTGGACGTTATGCTATGGTAACCATGTGTGTGGGCGGCGGAATGGGCGCCGCGGGAATCTTCGAGAACCTGCAGTAGAAAGAAGGATGCGAGATGTCGGAGAACGGAATCATCAAGGGTTGTTCATTCCTAACCGAAGACCATCCCCTGGAGAAAGTCTTCATTCCCGAAGAGTTCAACGAAGAAGAGAAAATGATCGGCAAGCTCATCTACGACTTCGTCGAGGGCAGTGTCCTTCCCAAGTTGGACGAGCTGGAATCACTCAAGGAAGGGGCCATGGGCGCTACGCTCAAAGAAGCCGGCAAGCTTGGCTTGCTTTCGGTGGATGTGCCCGAAGAGTTTGGCGGGTTCGCCCAGACTAAAGCCGTGTCCATGCTCATGGCCGAGAAGCTGGCCAAGAGCGGATCATTCCAGGTAGCCTACGGCGCACACACAGGTATCGGAACCTTACCCATCGTCTACTTCGGCACCAAGGAACAGAAGGCGAAATACCTTCCCGGGCTGGCAACGGGTGAACTGCTTGGCGCCTATGCGCTGACCGAAGCCGGTAGCGGCACCGACGCCATGAACGCCAAGAGCAAGGCCCTGCTGAGCGAAGACGGCAGCCATTACGTGTTAAATGGCGAGAAGATGTTCATCACCAATGCGGGCTTTGCCGACATTTTCATCGTTTTTGCGAAGGTGGACGGTGATAAGTTCACTGCCTTCATCATGGATAAGGACATGCCCGGCCTATCCACCGGCACCGAGGAAAAGAAACTCGGCATCAAAGGATCGTCCACGCGCACCCTAGTTATGGAAGACGTGAAGGTGCCTGTGGAAAACGTGCTGGGTCGAGTTGGGCGCGGTGCGCAGATCGCCTTTAATATTCTCAACGTGGGTCGATTCAAACTGGGTGCGGGCGCCATCGGCGGCGCCATACACGCCATCGTCGACGCCGTGAGCTACGGCAAGGAGCGTCATCAATTCGGCCAGCCCATCACCAATTTCGGCATGATCAAGCACAAGATCGGCGAAGGCGCGGCGCGCTGCTTCGCGGGTCAGTCCATGGTCTATCGAACGGCGGGCTACATCGACCAGAACATCAGCACCCTGGACAAGGCCGACGAAAACTACGACGCCAAGACCATCGACGTGGGTGTGCGCGAGTACATGACCGAGTGCTCCATGATGAAGGTCTTCTGTTCGGAGGTTTTGGATTATTGCGTGGATGAAGCCGTGCAAATTTACGGCGGATACGGCTACTCGCAGGAATACCCGGCCGAGCGTTTCTACCGGGACAGCCGCATCAATCGCATCTTCGAGGGCACCAATGAAATCAACCGCATGATCATCGCGGGTGAAATGTTCAAGAAGGGCGCCAAGGGCGAGCTGCCTATTTTCCAGCAAGCCAAGGCTCTGCTCGATGAACTCATGGGCATGCCGTCGCTGGACGACGATGCCGATGACGGTTTCCTTTCCGAAGAGAAGGAACTTGTGGTCAAGGCCAAGAAGGCCGTGCTGCTGGGTCTTGGAACCGTGGCGCAGGAAATGGGCGAGAAGCTGAAGAATCCCATGGAACATGAAGAGCTGCTGGGTTTCCTGGCGGACATGATCATGGATCTCTACGGCATGGATTCGGCCATCAAGCGCAGCGAGAAACTTGCCGCCCGTGGCGAGGATGAAAACGCGAAGTTCGCGGCGACCTTGACGAAGATCTTCTGCAACGAAGCCATGCATCGCATTGAAATACGTGGACGCGACGTGCTGGCCACCGCTGTGGCCGGCGACATGCTCACCACAACCTTGGCCGGCCTGCGCCGCACGGTGAAGCACAATCCCGTGAACACGGTGATGCTGCGCCGCGAAGTGGCGGATGTTCTCATCGAGAAGGAAGCTTGGCCCTTCTACTAGTCACCAGTCGCCAGTCTCCTGACATCAGCCCCTCCCCCGCCCGGGGAGGGGTTTTTCATGCTGCTTGAAGCAAATCGTGTAAACCCGAAAACACCCACATACTGAGATTTAGTCGCTTGTTCGGCAAATCTTGTGGCTCCCTTTGAATGAAGTTATCCTTCAAAAGCCCAGGGAGGTGAATCGTGAAGATAGTGATCTTGGCACTGGCTCTACTTTTAACTTTTTCACCCGCTCATTGCGAAGAGATCATTCTGGTAATCGACGGGCAGAACCTTCGCCTATTGAACAACGATATCTATCTCGTTTGCGAATCATCGATCGATGTCGTTCTCCATATTGATGGCGCAACCATCCTGGTCACCGAAATCCAGCATGTCGAAGAGTGGTACACCTGCATGTGCCACTACGACATCGTCTATGACTTCAGCGTGGGGCAGGGACAATACATTCTGCAGCTCTGGCGATGCTACGCTCAGAACAATTACCCGACATTCATCTGGGACACGGAATTTGAAATCCTGGAGCCGGGGCCGACAATTCCACCTGCGGCGATGCAAAGCGAATGTGGAGGGTGGGGTCCTGAGGGACCACCCACGGGCCTGAGTTCGGAACTGAGTTGGTCGGCGATCCGAAGCCTCTACTGATCCTGTAGATCCATCAACTTCAGAGCCGATCCGTCCTCGTCTTTGCGATGCACCTCGCCGGTGTGAACCCGCAGGTCCATCTCGCAGGTTACCGACACGCGGCCGTAGAAGAGATGCCCCCCCACCACACGAAACTCCGGGTCGGACAGCGTCACGTGTATGTGGGCAAAGGGCTTCCCGTCGACGAGACTGACATTGCCCATGAGGGAAGCGATTTCGAAATCTTCGGCGAATTCCCGGCGCAGGTAGATCTGGCGGGAAGTGTCGTAGAAGCCGAGTTCCGCCTCGTCCAAGGCCCCTATTCCTTGAAGGGATCCGAAGCCTATCTTCTCGCGACCCAGGAATTTGGTGAGGGTGGCGACGATGTCTTCACCCTTTTCGAATCGTAAGAAGAATCCCGTTTCGGTCTTTCGTTGCTGCATGCGGCACTGTCCCCTTTTTCAATCGCGGCCTGTCCCCATGAAAGGACAGAAATCCGAGTACCGGAAGGCCCTTTTTCAAAAGGTAAGGGCTGTCCGAAATCGCGACTCGCAAACTGTTGACCGATAAGCACTTAGCGGATCCAAAAAAAGCAGGGCGATTGCTCAGGCTTGGCATTGCTAATGCAATACCTATAGCAAGCAGGGGTAATTAGGATAGCAACCACGACAACGAATGACTGGCGTGGTTGCTATTTTTTTGTGCCCTCCCTAATATGACCGCGCCGGGAAATCCCGGCGATTTTTGTAGGTCCCGGGTCCTGGGATTGGACCCAAATTCGGAGGCAGATCATGGCAGAGGGCATCGCTAAACAGAGCGAAGACTACTCACGTTGGTACACCGACGTCGTGCTCAAGGCGGAGTTGGCCGACTACTCGCCTGTGAAGGGGTCCATGGTGATCCGCCCTTACGGCTACGGCCTCTGGGAAAACATGCGCGATAAGCTCGACCAGCGTTTCAAGGAAACGGGCCACGTGAACGCCTACTTCCCCATGCTCATCCCCGAAAGCTTCATGCACAAGGAAGCCGAACACGTTGAAGGCTTCTCGCCGGAACTGGCCGTGGTCACCCATGGCGGCGGCAAGAAACTGGAAGAGCCCCTGGTGCTTCGCCCCACCAGCGAGACCATCATCTGGGACATGTACCGCAAGTGGATCCAGAGCCACCGCGATCTGCCCATCCTCATCAACCAGTGGGCCAACGTCATTCGTTGGGAAATGCGCACGCGGCTTTTCCTGCGCACCACCGAATTCCTCTGGCAGGAGGGCCACACGGCCCACGCCACCGCCGAGGAGGCGGAAGAGGAAACGCGCCGCATGCTCGACGTCTACGTCGACTTCGCCGAAACCGAAATGGCCGTGCCCGTGATCAAGGGCATCAAAACCGAGCGCGAGAAGTTCGCGGGCGCGGTGCGCACCTATTGTATCGAGTCGCTCATGGGCGACAAGAAGGCCCTGCAGGCGGGCACCAGCCACGACCTGGGCCAGAACTTCGCCAAGGCTTTCGACGTGACCTATCAGAGCGAGACCGGCCAACGCGAGTTCGTCTGGGCCACGAGTTGGGGAGTGTCCACCCGTCTGGTGGGCGCTCTGGTCATGGCCCACGGCGACGACGACGGCATCATCATGCCTCCCCGTCTGGCACCCATCCAAACGGTCATCGTTCCCATCTACAAAAAGGACGATGAACGCACGGCAACCGTGGCCGAGGCTCATCGTGTGGGCAAGATTCTGAAAGACGCGGGCATTCGCGCGCATGTTGACGACCGCGACAATTTCAAGCCCGGTTGGAAATACGCCGAATGGGAGCTGAAGGGCGTGCCCCTCAGGCTCGAGATCGGCCCCAAGGACCTGGAAAAGAAATCGGTCTTCAGCGCGCGCCGCGACATTCGCGAGAAAATGGGATTCCCCGTGGACGGAATCGTGGACGCGGTGAACGATCGCCTGGAGACCATCCAGAAGGCGCTCTTCGACAAGGCCGTGCAGTTCCGCGCCGACAACACGCATCGCGTTGAAGATTGGAACCAGTTCAAGGACGTGCTCGAAAACAAGGGCGGCTTCCTTTACGCACACTGGGACGGCAGCACGGAAACCGAAGAGGCCATTCAGGAGGAGACCAAGGCGACCATACGCGCCATTCCCCTCGATGACGATTTCGAGGACGGCGTCTGTGTTTTCAGCGGCAAGCCCTCCAAGCGTCGCGTGCTCTTCGCCAAGGCCTATTAGAACTCCAATGAGGACGCCATGAGCCAGGTCCCTCCTCCTCGCGGTTTCGTATCGACACTGCGCATGGTGGGACCGGGACTTGTGGTAGCCGCCACCGGCGTGGGCGCGGGCGACCTGGTGGCCGCTGCCAAAGCCGGCGCACTCTACGGACTGCCGCTACTCTGGACGGCCGTCCTCGGTGCCCTGCTCAAGTTCGTCCTTGCCGAGGGCGTGGCGCGCTGGCAAATGGCCACGGGTGAAACCATCCTCGAGGGCTGGGCGAAAATGTTGGGTCGCCCGGTGAGGATCATCTTCCTCATCTATCTCCTACTCTGGACTTTCATCGTCTCGGCCGCCCTCATGAGCGCCTGTGGCCTGGCGGCCCACGCTCTATTCCCCCAATTGTCGGTGAATGCTTGGGCCATGCTCCACGCGCTGGCCGGCTTGGCTTTCGTCTGGCGTGGCGGTTACGGTTTTTTCGAAAACGCCATGAAGTGGGCCATCGGCGTGATGTTCCTGGCCATCGTGGGCAGCGCCATTTTTCAGGCACCTCCCGCCGCAGAAACCCTGCGCGGTTTTCTGATTCCCACCTTGCCGGAGGGCTCAAGCATTTTCGTCTTGGGCGTCATCGGCGGAATCGGGGGCACACTCACCCTGCTCAGCTACAACTACTGGCTGAAAGAAAAGGGATGGTCCGGCGCCGCCTGGATGCGGGCCGCCCGCGTTGATCTTGGCGTGGGATACATTCTAACTGGCATCTTCGGCATCGCGGTGATACTGCTCGGCGGTTTGGTGCTGCTGCCTCGGGGCATCAGCATCAGCGGCAGCAATGGGGTGCTGGAAATGGCCGTGATCCTGGCCGAGAAATTCGGCAGACCCGGCGAACTTGTTTTCCTCATCGGATTCTGGGGAGCCGTGGCCACCAGCCTATTAGGCGTCTGGCAAGGCGTTCCCTATTTGTTCGGCAACTATATGGGGCTCATGCGGGGCGCAAGCCGAGAGGAAATGACACGCTACACCCACTCGCGCAGCCACCTTTATCGGGCTTACGTTCTCTTCATGACTTTTCCCCCCATGCTTCTCCTGCTCCTGGGAAAACCCGTCTGGTTGGTCATCGCCTATGCCGCCCTGGGTGCCTTGTTCATGCCCTTCCTGGCGAGCACTTTGTTGGTCATGAACAATCGCCGTGATCTGGGCGAACTCAAGAATGGGCTTCTGGCCAACACGGGACTCATTCTATCGCTTCTGCTTTTCGCCTGGCTGGCACTCAATCGTCTGAGTGCTGAACTCTCGAAGCTGATGGGTTGACATGAAACGGGAAACCCTCAACGCCGACATCTTGCTTCTGCTTTCGGCCGCCATTTGGGGTTTCGCCTTCGTGGCCCAACGCGCCGGCATGGAGCATCTGGGGCCCTTCATCTTCAACGGAGTCAGGTTCGCATTGGGCGGTGCGGTGCTCGTGCCGCTGATCATCTGGCGGCGCCGGCGCTCAGCGGATAGGCGAATGCGGCCAGCGGCCCCCCTTCTTCGTGACGGCATCATCGCCGGAACCGTTCTCTTCGGCGGCGCCTCGCTTCAACAATGGGGCATCGTTTCGACCAGCGCGGGCAAAGCAGGTTTCATAACTGGCCTCTATGTGATCCTTGTACCCATCCTCGGTCTCACGATCGGTCAGCGAACGGGGCGCAATACCTGGCTAGGTGCGCTCATGGCCGTGGCGGGTCTTTACCTACTCAGCGTGCGCGGCGGATTCCGCATGGCCTCTGGCGACCTTATGGTTCTGGGCGGCGCCGTGTTCTGGGCATTTCACGTGCAGATCATCGGGCGTTTCGTGCTCCGGCAGGATCCGCTCGCCCTGGCTTCCACGCAGTTCTTCACCGTGTCCGCCTTCAGTTTGATCACGGCCAGCTTTCTGGAAGATTGGAACACGCAGGCCCTGCTCAGCGCCACAGGACCCATCCTCTACGCGGGACTCGCTTCTACGGGAATCGCCTACACCCTGCAAGTGGTGGCGCAGCGGCGGGCGCATCCCAGCCATGCGGCCATACTACTGAGTCTCGAAGCGGTCTTTGCGGTCTTGGGTGGATGGCTACTGCTATCTGAAAACCTAGGACCTCGCGAATTGACGGGCTGCGTCATCATGCTGGCGGGGATGCTCTTTTCGCAGCTTGGCGGGCGGCGCCGCCAGCCCCACCCCCCTTTAATTTCCATTTCTCCCACAATGAAGAAGAGGCCGATGATGGACGATACGAGGATCTCCCCACCCGCCACCCGACTGAGCCAGACCAGCGACC
>JACKQG010004643.1_pt1 | contig 15820 bp, 13 predicted proteins | sample 8237621 | NCBI WGS metagenome assembly JACKQG01 (sample SAMN15677084, study PRJNA649215) | marine metagenome | biome: marine; feature: Black Sea; material: saline water; isolation source: suspended particulate matter (SPM) from the Black Sea western gyre | collected 2013-06-09/2013-06-10 | depth... | reverse complement strand
GATGGGGCCGGGTGTTGCTGGTGAGTGTCAGGAGTGTAATGGTCTGCACATTAACGAAGACCACTTTCTGGTGGAAATCCTCGATCCTGAAACGCTGGAGCCTGTGCCACCTGGTGAGGTTGGTGAGCTGGTTATTACCACGCTGACCAAGGAGGCCTTTCCCATGATTCGTTATCGAACCCGTGACCTGACGCGTATGATCCTCGAGCCTTGCCCCTGCGGTCGAACATTGCAGCGGATGCACCGAATATTAGGCCGTACGGATGACATGTTGATCGTCAAGGGTGTTAATGTCTTCCCCACCCAGATTGAATCAATCCTGTTTGAGGTCGATGGTACTGCCCCCCATTATCGAATCATTGTTGAGCGTGAGAATCATCAGGATCGACTGACTGTCCAGGTCGAGGTGCAGGAGTCGTATTTCTTTGATGAGATGAAGAAGCAACGGGCCTTGATTGATACAATTAAAAGCAGATTATCCTCGGAGTTGGGTATTGGAGTCGCAGTTAAACTTGTCGAAGAAAAGACTCTCGAGCGATTTGAGGGCAAGGGCCAGCGAGTCATTGATAAAAGGGAGTTATAGGAAATGACTGTGATTGCACGTACGGATAATCGATCAGCAGAAAGCCTGCGCCCACTCACCATTGAGTGGGATGTGCAGACGAGCGCTCTGGCCTCATTAATGATCCGCATGGGCGGAACTCATGTTTTGTGTGCTGTGAGTGTCGAGGAGAAAGTACCACCTTTTCTTGTGGGCAAGGGACAGGGCTGGATTACTGCAGAGTATGGAATGCTGCCGGGTTCCACCTCCTCGAGATATAAAAGGGAATCTGTGGGCGGGCGCAGTGGCCGAACCCTGGAGATTCAGCGACTCATTGGTCGCAGTCTGCGGATGATGGTTGATCTTTCTGAGATTGGTGAACGTACTTTACGGGTTGATTGTGATGTGATTAATGCCGATGGCGGTACTCGTACGGCCTCAATTACCGGTGGTGCTCTGGCCTTGGGGCGTGCTTTGGTACGGCTGAATGAGAAGGGGCTTCTTGGTGTTTTGCCCGAGATTTTGCCGGTGGCAGCAATTTCAGCCGGAGTTGTTGATGATCAGGCCCTGCTTGATCTCGATTATCGTGAGGATTCCCGGGCCGCAGTTGATGCCAATTTTGTCATGACGGCTGATGGTCGCTGGATTGAAATCCAGACGACGGCTGAGGGCGCACCTTTTGCCACAGAAAACTTTCAGGAGTTGACACGACTGGCAGAGATTGGTTGTGCTGAACTCTTTTCTCTCTGGCAGGATTGATGGTGTGTTGTATGCGCTTGACATGTAATTCTCTGAATATCGATCCCATGTCTGTGGTGAAGTTTTTTGAGTGCATTGAATTTGAATAAAAATCCTCGTCCTTCAGGGGAGTTTTAAACTCCGCTGTCTCTGGTTTTTTTTCTCCTTTTAAAAATGTTGCTGCCCATGACGCGTCAGCTTCTCTTGGCCACAGGAAGAGTAATGTCAAAGGTGGTACCGGTGTCATGGGTGCTGTTTACGGTGATTGTACCACCGAATTTACTGATAATATCGTGGCAGATACTTAAACCTAGTCCGGTTCCATCACCTATCAACTTGGTGGTGTAGAAGGGTTCGAATATCTTGTCCATGTGTTCGGCGGGGATACCCGGACCGTTGTCGTGGATAATAATATGAACGTGATTCTCGGTAGCCTGGGTGCGGATTTCGATTTCGCCCCGATCATTTAAAGCCTGAATGCTGTTGAGGAGGATGTTGACTATGGCCTGCCCCAGTTCCTCCGGAACGCATGAGACCAGAGGCATGCCCTTATGTAGATGTTGTGTGATGCGGATGTCCGGGCTTTCGGGTAGAATCATGGGCAGTAAGGTTTGAATTTCGCGGTTGATATCAATCAGGTCGCTCTGTTTGGAACCCTTTCTGGAGAAAGTAGTCAGGCTTGAAATGATGTGAACCAGTCTGCGACTCCCCTCTTCTATATTCCCGGTCAGAATGTCCACGTTGTCTCGGGCCTGTTCATTGTCAGGATCCTTCTGGAGTTGTGCGAGTTGACGTTTCAGGGGGGAGAGGGCGCCGGTGATGAAATTGACTCCGTTATTCATCTCGTGGCTGATTCCGGCCACCAGCCTGCCCATGGCCGCCATTTTTCCTGAATGAACCATTTGTTGCTGGGCAGCAAGGGTCTGTTCTTCCGCTTCTTTGATATCGTTGATGTCCCGGACGCTGATAACAGCTCCGTATAATTTGTTATCCAGGGTGTAGTAGGGATCGTAGACGACCGAGATCTGGCGATATTCCTGCCCGTTAAAATCATACCAATCCTGATAGGCGACTGTTTCTCCGGTTAAACAGCGATCAACAATGGGGCGAACGAACTGATCAAAGCGTTTCTGTCCGATATTTTCAGCGATGGTGTGCCCGACAATCTCTTTGCTTTGCTTGCCGAACGCCTTGCTGTATGCATCGTTGATTACCTCGTAGACATAGTTTTTATTGACCAGGGCGATCATATCACCGGTGGCCGATATGATCCGTTCATAATGATAGAGTTCTTGCTCTTTCTCTCGTCTGAACGCTACTTCGGTCAGCAGAGTATCCAGGGTTTCATTGAGTTGGGTGTTTGTTCTTTGCAGTTCAGAGGTTCGTGAGGAGACTGTTTTTTCCAGTTGTCTGGCGTAGAGTTGTTCTTTCTTTTGTGATTTTGCAAGCCCCTGAATCATGGTGTTGAATGAGGTGCTGAGTTGTCCAAGTTCGTCATGGCTTGATGGCTCGTAAATCTGCAGTGTCAGGTTTCCTTTTTCCACCTCTCTGGTGGCCATAATCAGCCGTTGTATTGGCTGGGTGAGATAATGAAACACCAGAACGATCAGGCCGATGGCCATGATTGTAATGATGATGCTGATTGTGAGAAAGCGCTTGGTGATACTCTGGGAGGTCGCTGTAATGCTCTGATCCGCGAGGGGAATCGCGGTGAGGAGTTCGTCTTCCTTCAGCATTTTACACAGAATCCAGTTGGTACCGATCATCTTTTGATGGGCTAAAAGGTACGTCTGGTTCTTCAGAACGAGAGGGGTGATACCACTGGAGGTGGCGAGAATCTGTGTTGTGGCATCCTGAATGGTCTTGTGAGTGGATTCCGCCAAGTTGAAATTGAGAATATCAGACGAGTTGTGCAACTGTTTGAGATCTGGGCTGAGACCTAAGGTTTGGTGATTCTCAGGGGAGAGGGCAATGATCAGTCCTTGATCATCAAGCAGAAAAGAGAAAAGTGACTTGATTGGTTGTTCTGGTGGTGTGCTGAAGATATCTGAGGCCAGCCGGTCAATGGGAATGTCAACACCGGCAATCCCTGCAAAGTGACCCTGGCTGTCGTAATAAGGGGTGCTGGCCGTGACACTCAGGCCGGGGTGGGCGCTGTCTTTGTAGGGCCGAGTCCAGATGGTTGATCTTGCCAGGTTGTGTTCAGGGCCGGCAGCAGTAAAGGGTTCACCCATGCGGAGGTCATAAACACTTGGATGTGGCAGGTTGTGCGCTGGGTTTTGGGTTGCCGGCTCCAATGAACAATAGACTCCGATGCCACTCTGTGTGATGATGTGACTGGCAATGGCCGCAGGAATTTCCTCAACAACTTCAATGAAAGTGGGGTGGAGATGCCGGAGGTGTTGCATCTCCTGGAGGCGTTCGGGGGGCAGGGTTTCGCTGCCCCAGTAGATCGTCGTTACTGGTTCGTTCTGGTGGTAATAGATTTCATTGAGTGGAAAGCGGTCAAAGGGCATAGGGATACGCGCGCTTGGAGCAAGCGGGTTTGTTTCTCTGTTGCTTGTTCTCAAGAGAAATCCGGTCTGGCGGGCGAGTATGGTTGAAGCCAGGACAACCTGTTTACGCTTTTCTTCGTACTTTTCGGCATGTATCCGTGTGATGTCTCTGAGAAAATTGTAGGACTGGTTGCGGAGGATAGTTGTCTGCTGGTTCAGGGAGTCACGACCAATTCCACGAATGGCATCGATGGCACTTCCCAGGAAGAGAAGGGTGGCCAGAATAAGAATGGCGGAAGCGGTAAAGATGAATTTGTTGGCAATTTTGGACATTGTGGCCCCGGGAAAAAGGAAGATGGTGTTATTCTACCTTATTTCACGTTGAATGACTGTGATTTTTGGCTGGTGTTTGAATAGTCAAAAAGTGTGGCCGGTCGTAGTACGCCACCTGCTCCTTTGACATTGCAGTTGATAAAGGTCGTGGGGCCGCAGGTCAGTTGGTGGTTGTGGTTGTGGATGTGACCAAAGACGTGGTAGCGAGGGCGTACACGTTGTACCGCCGCCAGCAGGTCGGAACAGCCGTGGGATACTCCCTGATCTTCATCCAAAATTCCCTGGGGTGGGGTGTGGGTGACGAGGATGTCCACGCCGTCTGGGATAAGATCCCATTTTTCGCGCATGGGGCGTCCGCGTAAGCGGGCAAAGGCGTCGCAGGCTCGGGCGTTGAAAATCGGTTGCCAGGGGGCTCCGTAGATATTGATGCCCCTGATGGTCACATACTGGTCCTGAAGATAGGTTGCATTGGTCAGGAGAGTACGGGCCAACTGAGGGGAGCGATCCAGTTGGTGATCATGGTTGCCTCCAATGACAATCTTGTGGGGATGGGGCAGAGTCCCGAGAAAGGTGTTGAAGTTTTCTGTCTCTTCTCTGGTTCGGCACTGGGACATATCTCCGGCAAAGATGAGTATATCGCCGTGTGGAATTTCTACTTCCGTATGGCGGGTATGGGTGTCGCTGAAGGCTACGATTTTCATGGGGACAGGGTGGATGGAGGTGACGGAGTGCTTCAGGAGCTCTTCTGCGCCGGTGAAAAGAGCTGGCCATTGAGATGGCTGGCCAGTTCCTTGGGTGGGAAGTTGATGTGGGTGAAAAGGTGCTCCTCCAGTGTCTGGCAGAGTTGGAAGTTGTTTTGGATATGAAGGTGCCGCGCAGAATCATTGTTGCCGTAGCGTTCGATGATGTAGTCCATACGCTGGTGCAGAGTGACGACCTCGTCATGGCGCACACGCTTGTCAGCGTAATAGACAAGTTCCTTGATGAGGAACTGACCCTGTTTGTAGCGGGAGAGGGAAAAATCCCTGAGAATAACATGTTCGCGGACGATCTCACCCACCTCAGGATATCCCAGTTGCTGACAGAGATCTTGTCCAAGGCGGGCATGGTCGCAGGCGTTGTTCAGGCAGGGGGTCTTGGCGATATCATGAAGCAAAGCACCGGCCAGAATCAAACTGTGTTGTTCAGGTGGCAGGATTCGGCCGGTTGAACTGGTGCTAAGACTACAGTACAAGGCATCTGCTACGTGGGCCACCATGAAAGAGTGAGCCCGGATATTGTCGAGCATTTCCTGCTCTTCCATCAGGGCCAGGCATTGTTCTATGCTGGGAATCTTCATCATGGTGGCACTGGTTTCAGGATGGCCGATGTGTCCGGTGGTTCAACGGCCGCTCAATTCATGGACCAGTTCTACGGCCAGTTTAGCCTGGGCTGGTGGGGTGAATTGGTTGATACCGTGGCCCAGATTGAAGATGTGACCGTGAGCATCTTTGGCCCCATCGAGTATTCCCTGGATTCGTTTTTTTAATTTGGGTTCGGGCAGGAGCAGTGAAAAGGGGTCGATATTACCCTGGACGGCCTTGTTACCCACTCGTTTGATGGCATCTCCAATATTAATTCGCCAGTCCAGGCCAATAACATCGGCCCCAGAGCTGACTGACAGATCAAGCAACGTGGCTCCGTTGTTGGCAAAGTAGATGATCGGCAGACCGGTGTCATTCAGATCAGCGATGATTCGCTTCACATAGGGAAGGGCGAACTCTTCAAAATCACAGGGGGCAAGCACTCCAGCCCATGAATCAAAAATCTGCAGTGCCTGCGCTCCGGCCCGGGCTTGGGCTTGCAGATAGAGGCTGGTGCACTCCGTGATTTTTTCCATCATGGCGTGGAAGAGTTCCGGGGCGGTAAACATCATTTTTTTAGTTTCCCAGAACATCTTGGATGAACCGCCTTCGATGAGATAGGTGGCAAGAGTGAAAGGGGCTCCGGCAAAACCGATCAGTGGAACACTCAGCTCTTTGCGCAAAAGGCGGATGGTGTCCATGACAAAGCCGGTTTCTTCATCGGGATCCGGGACGTGCAGGCGATCAAGGTCAGCCTGGTTACGGATTGGCTTGGGAAAGATGGGGCCGCGGCCCTCGTGAAACTCCAGCGGTGTTCCCATGGCTTCCATGGGAATGAGAATGTCCGAGAAGAGGATGGCCGCATCCATGTTCAGGAGATCGATGGGTTGCAGGGTGACTTCTACACAGAGATCCGGGTTTTTGCAGAGCTCAAGAAAAGTGACATTTCCGCGAACCGCCTGGTATTCAGGAAGATAGCGGCCGGCCTGGCGCATCATCCAGATAGGGGTGTAGTCGGTCTTCTCTCCACGGCAGGCTTTTAAAAAGGTATCGTTCATCATATCGTTTCGGTTAAATGGATGGGTTGTGGTTTGCCCCCTGAATTATTCAAGGGGGGCTGGTTGTGGTTACTCTTGCACTTCTTCCGGCTGTTGGTTTTCACCTGCACGTTCTAATTGGATAGCCCTTGGGATATAGTTACAGAATGGCTCCTGGGCCAGGTAGTCGCCACTCATGGCGTAGGCCCGGGCCCGGCAGCCGCCGCAGACGTTGACGTACTCGCAGCGACCGCAGTTGTCTTTATAACTTTTGAAGTCACGCATTTCGTGGAACAGTTTAGAATTTTCCCATACATTTTTGAAGGTCTCCTCCTTCAGATTGCCGGCCGCTTGAGGGAAGTAACTGCAGGGGAGGACATTTTCATCCACATCGATGAGGCAGATGAGCTGTCCGGCCAGGCAGCCCTTGGAACCGCCAGTGGAAAATTTGAGGTTGCGTCGTTTGAAGGTTGAGTGCTCTTCCTTGGCTTTTTCACGGACGATTCGATAGTAGTGAGGGGCACAGGTGGGGCGCATGAGCAGCTCGTTTTCTTCTTTTTCCACCTGATAATGCCACTCAAGGATCTCGTCGTAGAGATCGGTGGGGATCAACTCTTCCATGATGTCTTCGCCACGTCCAGTGGGCACGATCATGAACATGTACCAGGCTGAGGCCCCAAGGGATTTAACCAGGTGGTAGATTTCCGGGATCTCTTCGCGGTTGCGGACGGTGAAGGAGGAGTTGATGAGAAAGGGGATGTCGTGCTCGTTGAAGAGACGGATGGCATTCATGGTTCCGTCAAAGGCCCCGGACTGGTTGCGGAAATCATCGTGTGTTTTGGCGCAGGCCCCGTCAAGGCTGAGAGAGACCATTTTGATGCCGGTGGCTTTGATCTGTTGACAGATCGCATCGGTCACCAGGGTGCCGTTGGTGGCCAGGCACATGCGCAGACCGAGATTGGTGCCGTACTGGGCAATCTCAAATACGTCAGCACGGAGGAGGGGTTCACCGCCGGAAAGGACCATGACTGGATTGGCATAGGCCGCGATTTCATCAAGGATGCGATAGGCTTCTTTGAGGGAGAAGTCCGGGTGGCCGATAACATCAAGTTCTGATGATGAGCGGCAGTGAACACAGCTCAGATTGCAGCGTCGGGTGATCTCCCAGGCGATCCATTTTGGTTCAAAGTCCATGAGCTTAGTTTTTCCTGAAGGTTCTGTGAGTCGTGAAAGACCCTTGGTCAGATTGGTATAGCAAATGTGTAGGCCAACCTGTGCAGTATGTGCCGTATAGAAAAGGGCGCGGATGGGGCTGACGGCCCGGGCACCCCTTCATCTGAAGGGGTAAGTATAACATCTTGTTCAAACAATAATACTATATTGTGTTTGTTGCCAAGTTGAAAGGCAAAATGGGTAAGAGGTTATGGAAAATCAATTCCTCTTTTTCTCGCTCTTGGCAACTTGACAAGGAAAATGGGGCTACTTATTGTTCGCAGCAGGTTGCTCAATGGATCAAAATGGAGTGAGAAGGCTGGTTTTTGAGTGATTTTGTCGATGCATTGGCACTGTTCGTATGGGAAAATGTAGACCCTTATTGCCCCAGACAGAGCAAATAAGCATATAGGGGCGCGGTCAAATTCAGGCCATGAAAAAGAGCGATAAGTCGTTTCAGATCGAAGTAACGGAGGAAATAGTGAGCAAGGATAAAGAGACTCAGGAGACCCCGAAGCCGCAGGACGAAGCAATGGCAGCCGATGAGCAAGAGACCTTGGATGCTGAAGAGGTGGTAGGCGAGATCACAGAGCCGGATCTGGAAAACGAACTGTCCCAGACTCGTGCAGAAGTGGTGGAATTGCGTGATCTGTTATTGCGTACAGCAGCTGAGCAGGAGAATTTCAAGAAGCGCATGGAGCGTGAACGCAGTAATGCCCTCAAATATGCCGGTGAGTCGATTTTCAAGGAAATTCTGCCTGCAGTTGATAACCTGGAACGTGCCATGACTCAAGGTGTAGTCGATGGTGCTGATGCGGCGACTAATCTTAAGGGATTACTCGAAGGCGTTGGATTGACCCTTAAAAGCATGACTGCTACCTTGGAAAAATTCGAGGTATTTCCTGTTGAGAGTATAGGAAAACCCTTTGACCCTAGTTGCCAGGAGGCCCTGACAATGGAGGTCAGCGATACGATTCCGGCCAATCATGTCAGTAAAGAGTTTGAAAAAGGTTACACTTATAAAGACCGTCTTTTACGTGCGGCCAAGGTCATTGTTTCGTCGGGAAAAGAGGGCGAGTAAGAAAGAGAAATGAGTGTGTCAGCCTTGACAAGAAGAAGATGATGCGCACAGTACAACATGTTGCCGCAGCGGCATAAAAACAAAAAAGCGACTCTGTTGAAAAGGGCCGAATAGATACATTGATACAAGGAGAATGAGCATGGGTAAGACCATTGGTATAGATCTTGGAACAACAAATTCATGTGTGTCGGTTATGGAGGGCGGTGAGCCCAAAGTTATCGCCAATGTTGAGGGAAACCGGACCACTCCGTCCATCGTTGCCTTTGCTGATAAGGGCGAGCGCTCAGTCGGTCAGGTGGCCAAGCGTCAGGCCGTGACCAACCCAACTCGTACCTTGTATGCCATCAAGCGTCTGATCGGACGGAACTTTACAGACGCCGAGGTTAAAAAATCTCTCGAGATCAGCCCTTACAATATTGTTGAGGGTAATGGTGGCGCTGCCGCAGTTGAGGTCGAAGGCAAAAACTACACCCCGGCCGAGATTTCGGCCATGATTCTTGGCAAGATGAAACAGACCGCTGAAGAGTACCTGGGCGAGACTGTTACTGATGCAGTTGTTACTGTCCCTGCTTATTTTAATGACGCTCAGCGTCAGGCCACTAAAGATGCGGGCAAGATTGCAGGCCTCAATGTTCAACGAATTATTAACGAGCCCACCGCAGCTGCCCTGGCCTATGGCCTGGACAAGAAGGGTGAGGAGAAGATAGCAGTCTTTGATCTTGGTGGTGGTACGTTTGATGTCTCCATCCTTGAGATCGGAGATGGTGTCTTTGAAGTTAAGTCCACCAATGGTGATACCTTCCTCGGTGGTGAAGATTTTGATATGCGTGTTGTTAACTGGCTGGCTGACGAGTTCAAACGTGAGCAGGGCATTGATCTGCGTGGCGATAAAATGGCTCTTCAGCGTCTCAAGGAAGAGGCGGAGAAGGCCAAGATGGAGCTCTCTACCACCAAAGAGACCGATATTAATCTGCCGTTTATTACCGCCGATGCCACCGGGCCCAAGCATCTCAATGTTAAATTGAGCCGGGCCAAGTTTGAGAACCTGGTTGACGATCTTGTTGAGCGGACAGTTGGCCCCTGTCGTGTAGCAATGAAAGATGCTGGCCTGTCTGCCGCTGATATCGATGAGGTTATTCTGGTTGGTGGTATGAGTCGCATGCCCAAGGTTCAGGAAAAGGTTAAAGAGATCTTTGGAAAGGAGCCGCACAAAGGTGTTAATCCTGATGAGGTTGTGGCTATCGGTGCTGCCATTCAGGGCGGAGTCCTTCAGGGTGATGTGAAAGATGTTCTCTTGTTGGATGTTACCCCGCTTTCACTGGGCATTGAGACCTTGGGAGGGATCACCACTAAGCTTATCGAAAAGAATACCACTGTTCCCACCAAGAAAAGTCAGGTCTTTTCCACTGCCGCAGATAATCAGCCGGCAGTTTCGATTCACGTCCTTCAGGGCGAGCGTGAGATGGCTCAAGATAACAAGAGCATCGGTCGCTTCGAGCTTGCCGATATTCCCACCGCTCCGCGTGGTGTACCTCAGATTGAGGTTACTTTTGATCTTGATGCCAATGGTATCCTTCATGTATCGGCCAAGGATCTTGGTACCGGTAAGGAGCAGTCTATTCGGATCACCGCCTCTTCCGGTCTGTCCGAGGAAGAGATTGAAAAGATGACCCGTGATGCTGAGCTTCACGCCGAGGAAGATCAGAAACGTAAAGAGTTGATTGAGAGCCGTAATAATGCCGATGGCCTTATCCACGCGACTGAGAAGTCCATGAAGGATTTGGATGACAAGGTTGACGACGAGACCCGCGCCAATATCGAAAAAGAGAGTGAGAGTCTGAAAGAGGCAATGAAGGGCGAGGACACTGCTGCCATCAAGAGCGCCATTGAGAGCTTGACGAGCGCAGCGCACAAGCTGGCCGAGATGATGTACTCACAGGCTCAGCCTGGTCAGGAAGGTGCTGGCCCTGAAGCTGGTGAAGCGGCTAAGGATGACGATGATGTCGTTGATGCGGACTTTGAAGAGGTCAAGGACGACAAAAAATAAGTTGTTCTGCTGAATCCGGACGGGTTGTGAAATCCGGAAGTGGATGTAATGCGAGGGAGTCTGGAATGAATTTTCCAGACTCCCTTTTTTGTGTGAAATGGGCTATGTTGGGTGACTTGAAATGAAATACCTTCCTTTGAACCTTTAACCAGATTGATTTTTCATGAAAATACTCTCCGGCATTCAGCCTTCGGGCCAGCTTCATATTGGTAATTATTTCGGAATGATGAAGACTATGATCTCTCACATGGAGAGCTCTGACCTCTATGTCTTTGTCGTGGATCTTCATGCCCTGACTTCGGTTCATGACCGGAAGCGTCTGGGTATGGGAACCCTAGAGGCGGCGGCTGATTTCCTTGCCCTGGGACTTGATCCGGATAAATGTACTTTCTGGGTCCAGTCCGATGTGCCCGAAGTCTGCGAGTTGACTTGGATTCTGTCAACTCTTGCCCCCATGGGATTGATTGAACGATGTCATTCATACAAAGATAAGGTGGCCAAGGGGATTACTGCCAGTCATGGTCTTTTTTCCTATCCGGTGCTCATGGCTGCCGACATCCTCCTCTATCAGGCGGACAGAGTGCCGGTGGGCAAGGATCAGAAACAGCATTTAGAGGTGGCCCGTGATCTGGCGCAAAAATTTAACAATACCTTTGGTGAGACCTTTATCGTACCGGAACCGGCGATCAGTCAAAGCACGGCCATAGTCCCGGGGATCGATGGTCAAAAGATGTCCAAGTCCTACGGCAATACCATACCCATTTTTCTTGAGGGCAAGGCCCTTAAAAAGCGGGTTATGGCCATCGAGACTGACGCTACTCCAGTTGAGGACCCCAAAGATCCGGACAAGTGTAATCTCTTTTCCCTGTTCAGCCTTTTTGCACCGCCAGAGCGTATTCAGGAGGTTCGCAGTCTTTATGTCAATGGTGGTGCAGCCTATGGCTATATCAAGCTCGAGCTTCTGGATATGATTTCTGATACCTTTGCCGATGCTCGCCGGAAAAAGGCTGATTTTATGGCTGATCCAGCCGAACTTCGTGCAATTCTCAAACAGGGTGGAGAGAAGGCCCGGGCCAAGGCGGCTGTGACTTTGGATCTGGTTCGGGAGCGGGTTGGTCTCAAGTATTGAAGGAGAACTCATGTCTTATGGAATAGAACGCGACCAGGCCATTGCTTTGGTGCATGAACATATCAAAAATGAAAACATGGTGCGCCATTGCCTGGCCACCGAAGCGGTGTTGCGAGCCTTGGCAGAACGTTTGGGGGCCGATGTTGAGCTTTGGGGCCTGGCTGGTCTCCTGCATGATCTTGACGTGGAAACCCATTCAGATCTGGATACTCATACCCATGGCACCGTGGCAATTCTTGAGAAAAAAGGGGTAAATGGCGAAATGCTTGAGGCTATTCGTCTGCACAATCTTCAGGCCCATCCCGGGGAGGAACGCAGCACAACCTTTCACCATGCTTTGGCGGCAGGTGAAACTATTACCGGTCTTGTGGCGGCTACGGCTCTGGTTTATCCTGATAAGAAACTGGCCTCTGTTAAGCCAAAATCTGTAAAAAAACGTTATAAGGAAAAGGCCTTTGCCCGTGGTGCCAATCGTGAAATTATTGCCGAATGTGAGCAAATCAATATCCCCCTGCCTGAGTTTTGTGATTTGAGTCTGGCAGCTATGCAGGGAATTGCCGATGATCTGGGGATGTAGTTGCTGACCCGGATCTTTGGTGGCAGAGGGGCTTTTCGGTTGGTGTAAGGGTGCAAGAGAATGTTAATTGGTGTAGTTTGTTGGTAACTGCATCAATAGATGCTCCATCTGCTTTGTCATCGGTCTGCTCATGTACTGATCAGTACGTTTTGCAGACCTCTTTTGTGCAGCTGGCGCATTGCTGAAGAGCTACAGTGCACGGTTTTATGTTCATTTCCGGTATCAAGCGCAAGAGTTACGTTTGTTAATGTTATCGTTTTGTGGTGGTTTGGAATTTTATTTATTCTTTGAGAAGGGGGAGTCATGAGTCAGGAGATTACAGAGCAGGAAGTTGCATTGGCCCAACAGGCATGGGGAGAAGGGATTGTTAAAATCGGAAAGGTCTTTACGGATGGTGGTGATTTTTCTGCCGCAGCAGAAGAGCACCTTGATACCCTGTATGCTTTTGAGCAGGGGCCTGTACTTTTCAAACCGACTAAGGCCGCAGCAGAGCAGTTCCGCCTGACACGGGAATCAGCCCTGTCTTATTTTGTTGGTGGTAATGCCAAGTATGCTGAAGACCATGGCTTTGCCATTAATCCCTGGACGAATGTCCGTTTTGAAAATGTAACTGTCTTTATCCGTGGAGATTATGCCGTGGCCATGGGCAATTATTATTTTACTCAGGTTGATGGCCAGGAAGTCAAGGTGGAGTATTCATTTGGTTATCTCAAGGGTGCCGATGGTCGTTTGAAGATTAACCTGCACCATTCATCATTGCCTTTTGCCGGCTGATTTTCTGACTTGTTTTTCTTGGAGCGTGCTGGACGTTCATTGGTTGATGTAAATGTGATTCAGGCCGGTGGAAAGTGCCATCGGCCTGAATCACAGCCAGTTCGCCGGGTGTGTGATGAAATCCTCAGCCCTGTTGCAAGAGGTGAGGTCATTGAAAAAGCATTACCCCGCATACGCAGGAGCAGCTCATGCCTTATGCACCGGAAGTTGGAACATCCATTCGTGGACAGTTGGAAGAGCGAGAGGCAAAAATCCTTTCACCCTATGCCGCACTGAACAAAAACTCCAATGGTCGTCGCTTGCCCGAGCCAGATGATGGCTGTGATATCCGGATGCCCTTTCAGCGTGATCGGGATCGAATCACCCATTCAAAAACTTTTCGTCGTTTAAAACATAAGACCCAGGTTTTTCTTTCACCAACCGGCGATCATTATCGGACGCGTCTGACGCATGTTTTGGAGGTTTCGCAGATTTCCAGAACCGTGTCAGCGGCCCTCTGCCTGAACGAGACGTTGACTGAGGCCATTGCCTTAGGTCATGATCTGGGGCACACTCCGTTTGGTCATGCAGGAGAGGCGACTCTGGATGAGTTGCACCCCAGTGGCTTTCGTCATCATGTACACAGTCTGCGGGTTGTGGATTTTCTTGAGAACCGGGGACGGGGGTTGAACCTGACCTTTGAGGTCCGGAATGGGATTGTTAAACATTCAAAGGGGCGGAACGATATCCTGCCCGAGGATAGTGGCGAGTTACCTGTAACACTTGAGGGACAGGTCGTACGGGCCTCGGATATCATTGCCTATGTGAATCACGATATGGATGATGCGCTCAGGGCCGGGATTATCGATGAAGGTGATATGCCCTCTGCAATTCGAAAAGTTGTGGGTGAACGTCATTCAAAGCGAACTGGAGCCATGGTTCGTGATCTGATTGTTGAAACTCTGACAGCCAGCGACGGCAGGCTTCATTTCAGTTCAGATATGCTGGAGGCAATTACAAGCCTGCGCACGTTTCTTTATGAAAACGTTTATCGCTATTACCAGGTTCACAACGAATTTGAGAAGGCGCAACGTATTATCCGAGATCTCTATCACTATTTTCTGGAAAATGGGCTGCCCCGCCGCAGCAGTAGTTCCTGGGAGCCCGTGGGCGCCAAGTGGCAGTGGCCCAGTGATCAGGTGGCCCATCGTCGGGTTTGCGATTTTATTGCCGGTATGACTGACCGTTATGCCCTGGATCTTTATGAGCACATCTTTCTGCCCACTCCCTGGAACATTCGCTGAGGGGAAAACTTTTTGCAGTTATGAGAGGACAGTAATTGTATCTCCGCGATGGAGTATTCCCGGGGTAATGACCTTGGCGAAGATCCCTTCTCTGGGCATGATGCAATCACCTACTTTCTTGAAAATCTCACAACCCTTGTGACATTTTTTTCCGATTTGAGTGACTTCCAGGGTGGCTTCTCCGGCCTGAAGTTGTGTGCCCACAGGCAGGGCCGGTAAGTCCAGTCCCTGGGTTGTAATGTTTTCGGCAAAGTCACCGTGGTTCAGTTTCAGTCCTTTTGCCCGCATTTTTTCGATTGATTCTTCAGCCAGCAGACTTATCTGCCGATGCCAGTTCGCGGCATGGGCATCTCCCATCATTCCATGGTCAATGGCTATTTCAGTAGCCTCCACCGGCTTCTTGTTGACGCCCTTGCTCATACTGGTATTGAGTGACAGGATCGTTCCAACTTGCTGTTTTGTCATTTTTTCTGCCATGGTATTTCCTCAATGACTCAAGTGCCCTGAATTTATTTTAACAACCATGTTTATCCTACCATGTGGTACCAGAAAGGCAAGGGGCAAAAATGAGGCCGCAGATTTTTCTGGTGACGGAAGAGTTTGGTTCAGGAAATTATGGGGCTGTGATCAGTTCGAGTTGTTCGAGCTTTTTGATTAGATAGGTGGTGTCGCGTGCCAGATCCAGATGATGAATCAAAATCTCAATTTTGGCAGCCTGGAGACAGGAGGCTTGTTCCACATCGCTGAGATTAATGGTTTGATGTTCGCGGGAAACGATCACGAAATCGTTCCCGTAGGCACGGAACAGCATGGAATCCGGGTAGCGTTTAGAGAGGTAGTTGGCAAAGCTCAGGCAAAGTTGATCGCCGGCCTCCCATCCTTTCCGTTTGTTGTAGTCTTGAAGATTTTTCAGGTGAAGGCTGTGCAGGCAGTGGAATTCAAACCCCTCACGGTTGTTTTGCAGGAGAATTTGCAGATAGTCTTCGTTGTAGAGCCCTGTGAGTTTGTCGTTGAAAAAATAGGAAAAACGTCGTTTTTCAAGATCTGTTTCGGGTAACTGGGTGATGGTCGATGGTGGTCGGATATCTTGTAGAACCTTGAGTGCTGCCTGAACTGTAGCCGGGTGGAATTGGCTGCCGCTTAACTCGGACAGTTCAGCGAGTGCTGCTCCGATCTCTTTGCGTGGTTTGTAAATTCGGTTCGTGGTCATGGCATCAAAGGCATCAGCTA